>ERZ772764.796-NODE-796-length-21085-cov-5.757014_pt1 | contig 21085 bp, 17 predicted proteins | sample MGYA00512163_ERZ772764 | MGnify/ENA primary metagenome ERZ772764 (study PRJEB29015, sample SAMEA2737903) | human oral metagenome | biome: human oral; feature: human-associated habitat; material: dental | place: China | collected 2094 ... | reverse complement strand
GCTCGATGGCGCGGTTGGAGATGACCTCGTTGGCGTTCATATTGGACTGGGTGCCGCTGCCGGTCTGGAAGACCACCAGGGGGAACTCGGCGTCGAGCTCGCCGGAGATGACCTCGTCCGCCGCCGCGGCGATGTAGCGGGCGATGTCGTCGGGCAGCTCGCCGAGCTCGGCGTTGGCCAGGGCCGCTGACTTCTTGAGCACGCCCAGGGCCTTGATCATGGGGCGGCCCCACACGAAGGTGTTGCGGCCGATGTCGAAGTTGTGCAGGGATCGCTCGGTCTGGGCGCCCCAGTAGTGGTTCGCGGGGACCTCGATCGTCCCCATGGAGTCGGACTCGGTGCGCGTGGTTGCGCTGGTACTGGTCTCGGGTGCCATGCGGCCAAGGCTACCGTTCGTCCCCCGGGCGCGCCCCGCCCCAGGGCCGCGGCTACAGCGGCCACAGCAGCGGCATAAGACGCACCCGCCGCCGTTGGACCGGCCCCTGGCGATCCCGCCCTACCGCCCTACTGCGGCGACCCCGGCCCTACCGGCTCCACGGAGCCGGCCCGACCGCTACTGGGCCAGGCCGGCGGCATGCGCGTAGAGCAGGGGGTCCACGGGTCTGCGAGCCCTGGGCAGGGCGGCAACAACCAACAGATAGGAACCAATAATGAGCTCACGGAGGAGAATCGGGTCGGTCTCCTCCGCTGGCGTCATGGTGATCCAGTGGCGCTTATTCATGTGATAGCCCGGCGCAATCCAGTCGTGCGCGGCCCGCAGCGCCCGCGCCTCCTCCGGGTCGCACTTGACGTTAACCATCTCGGGGCTGGCGGCCTCGTTGATCGCCAGGAACATCTTGCCGCGCACCTTGTAGACCTCCCAACTCGGCCCGAAGGGCCGCTCCAGTGTGCTGCCGGGCAGCTCCTGGGCCACCTGATGGCTGCGCGCCATAATCTCCTCGCCGTTCACGGGGACACACTATGGCGACACGGCCCCCTCCACACCCCTCCCCACCTGTTTCCCACCCGTGTGCGCCACGAGGTGGGGCTGCGAGACGCCACGGCCCGGACGCCCTTCACCCATCTCTGTCTGCGTTCTCCTGGCGCCAGGAGAACGCAGACAAATAGAGGCATCGACCTCACAGCGCGCCCAGGACCGCCTCGACGCCGGTGGCCAGCGTCCGGTGAGCCGCGCCGGCCAGGCGCACGACCTCCTGCGGATCAGTGGGCTGCTCGGCAAAGGACAGATCAGAGACGACACTCATTCCGGCCACCCGCACCCCCAGCTGATGCAGGGCAATGGCCTCCAGGACCGTGGACATGCCCACGCAGTCCGCCCCCAGAAGCGCCAGCATCCGGGTCTCGGCCCCGGTCTGGTACTCCGGGCCGCGCAGCGCCGCATAAGTACCCTCGCGCTGGGTCACGTCCCGCAGCACTGCCACGAGCCCCTCGTCCCACACGCCGCGCACATCGACAAACACCGTACCCTCAAAGGGTGAGGCCCCGGTGAGGTTGAGATGATCGGTAATGGTCACAACCTCCCCCAGACCCCACTCGCGCAGGCAGCCATTGGCGTTGACCAGCACTGCGCCGCGCACGCCCGACGCCGCGGCCGCCCGGGCCAAGGCCACCACCGCAGCCGGACCATGCCCCTCATAGAGGTGGGTGCGGCCCTGGGCGACGAGCACCCTCCTACCGGCCCGCTCATAGGAGTCGAGCCGGTCCTCATGCCCGGGGGCCAACGGCGCCCGCACCCCCGGCAGGTCGGACAGCGGCAGGCTCGCAGCCGGTTCGCCCCACCCGCGCAAGGCATTGGCGGCGCCCGAGCCCAGGACCACGAGCAGATCGTGGGACGCAGCCCCGGTGCGCCGGGCAATCTGGTGAGCCCCCTCCATGGCGGCCCCTGGCCCCGCCGCTCCCCCGGACTCGGCTAAGGCGGCCACCAGCCCCGGGCCGGGGGCGTCCACGCTCACGCCCCGGCCTCCTCAACCGTAGGAACCGTAGAAGCAGCCGCCTCCTGGGCGGTCACACGGGCCCGCCCCAAGAGCAGGTGGCCCAGGAAGCCAATGAGAAGGGCCGCCAGGACCCCGAGGTTGGCGGAGGCCCAAGCACCCGTCCTGCCCCCCAGGGGCTCCAGCAGATACCCCTGCCAGGTGAGCCAGGAGGCGGCGGAGTTGACCACCAGGCCCCAACCGACAATGGAGCCGACCAGGACCAGGGCCACGGCCTCCCAGTTGACCGAACCGTAAACGCCGTCGGGGGTGAACAGCGCTTTCTCGTCGTAGTCGCGCCGACGCATCACAACCTCGGCGAGCATGACGCCGGCCCAGGCGGCAATCACAACACCAAGAGTGGTCAGGAAACCCTGGAATGGACCGAGGAAACCGTCGGCGCCGGCAATGACCGCAATGGTACCCAGGGTCATAATCGTGGCATCAATGCTCGTAGCCACGTGACGGCGCACCGGCACCCCGGTGGCCAGAAGCGAAAGGCCCGAGGAGTACAGGTCCATAATGATGCCGCCCACCAGGCCCAGGATCGCCACAATGGCGAAGGGGATGAGGAACCAGGTGGGCAAGACGGTGGTGAGGGCTCCAATGGGGTCGGCGTTAATGGCCTCGCCGAGTTCGGCATCGCTGCCCACCAGCAGTGTTCCGGCAATGATGAGAATGACACAGGGCAGAGCCGCACCAGTGGTGGTCCAGCCCACCACGCCGACAGTGGAGGCGCTACGCGGCAGGTAACGAGAGTAGTCGGCCGCCGCGTTGACCCAGCCCAGGCCGAAGCCAGTGGCGACCATGACCAGGGCGCCAATGAAAGCGGCAGCGTTGCCTGCGGGCAGGGAGCCCAGGGCCGTCCAGTCAATCCTCCCCGCCACCAGGATGAGGTAGATGACGGTCAGGACGCCGGTGGCCCAGGTGATCCAGGTCTGGACCTTCATAATGGTGTCGAAGCCCAGAATGCCGGCGCTCGCCGCCAGTCCCACGGTCATGAGGAAGCCGACGATCTGCGCCCCGACGGTGTTGTGCCAGCCCAGGGCCTCCAGGACCGTGGCTGAGGCCAGTGTCGCCAAGATGCACAGGACAGTCTCCCACCCCACGGTGAGCATCCAGGAGATCACCGCCGAGAGCCGGTTGCCGTTGTAGCCAAAAGCGGCCCGCGACAGGGCGAGCGTGGGAGCGCTGCCCCGTTTGCCCAGGACGGCCATGACCCCGCACAGGAAGAAGGAGAAGGTGATGCCAATGGTCCCGGCGATAATCGCCTGGACGGCATTGAGGCCGAAACTCAGCACCCACGCACCCCAGGACAGGCCCAGTACGGAGATGTTGGCGGCGAACCAGGGCATGAAGAGGTCGCGAGGGCGGCCCTTGCGCTCGGACTCAGCGATGACGTCGAGCCCGGCGTTCTCCAACAGGGTGTTGGGCGCCGCGGCGTCGGTTCCAGTGGTGGGATTGCTCATGGAACTCCTGTTCGTAAGAGAAGAGGGCGCCCACACCACCAGGGGCGCCCTCGGATGGGAGGCGCCGGCGGTGAAGAACCATCATTGGCTCGCCATCATACCACCCTAGCGCAGTGTCATGACACTCATTCGCTTGCTCAAAGCGCCGGCCGCCTGCTCAATACTATGCCGCTCGGGGCAGGTGGCCGGACCGGCGGTGAGCGTCGACAACGCGCCAGCGCAATTGGCTAAAACCAGTGCCCGGCGCAGGGGCGCGCCCTGGACTAGCGCGGCGGCGAGCACACCGGCATGCGCGTCCCCTGCCCCATTGGTGTCCACGGGCGTCACCGGCACCGTGGGCACATGGACTGGGTCCGCGGGGGGCGTGCCGTCCAACATGTCAACGAACCAGGCGCCCTGGGCTCCCGCCCGCACCAGCACTGGGGAACCCAGGTACTTCGCGAGCGCACCGGCCGCCTCCCGCGGGCCATCCGGACCGGAGGCTCCGGCGTCTCCCTGGTCGCCCAGTCGTCCAGTGAGAATGTGGGCCTCACGCTCGCTGAGGGACCACAGGGGTCGCAGGGCCCCCAACGCCTGGAGGTCGGACAGGTCTAATTCCCCCACCATGGGCGAGGCATCAACCAGGACGCGCGGGACGCCGTCGGGCCGTGGGGGCAGGCCGGCGTGGCTGGAGGCGAAGCGCAGCAGGCCTTCGCGGGTGGCGGGCGCGCACAGGGAGTAGCCCGACAGGTAGACCAGGTCCTGCTCCCCCACCGCCAGGTGCTGGTAGCACTCCGGTGGGGTGAGCGTCTCGGCACCCGCAGTGGAGATAAAGCTGCGCTCGCCGTCAGCCTCAGTCAGGGCCACGCTTACGCCGGTGTCGTGCGTGGACAGTGTCGGTCCGGCGTGGAGCACGCCTATGGAGTCCAGGGCGGCGCGGGCCATTCGCGCCATGGGGCCGGTACCCAGGGCTCCGCAGTACACGGCGTCGCATCCCCACTGGCGCACCGCGGCCAGGACATTGAACCCGCCGCCGGGGCTCATGTCGTGGCTGGTGGCGAAGACATCCCCGCCCCGCGGCGGCAGATTGGGTACCCGCATGGATAGGTCGATGAGAACTTCACCCAGGTGCAGGACACGTCCAACCGGCTGGGCGGGGCCGACTGACGGGCCGGCGGAACCGACCTGCCCGCCCGGGTGGGCCGCGGGATCGGCTGCCCCGCCCGGGTGGGCCGCGGGGTCGGCTGCCCCGCTCGGGTGGGCCGGCCGACCGGCGCCGGCCTTCTGTGAAACCTCGACCGGGTCATTGCGGCGGCGCAGGCGGAGGAGTCGCGCTGCAAGAGCACCGGGGTCCAGGTCGGAGACGGCCTGCACGCGCGCCAGGGCCTGAGCGGGGAAGGCGCGCACGCCGTGGGTCGCCCCCAGGATGGCTCCGGTAATGGCCCCAATGGTGTCGGTGTCCCCGCCGAGGTTGGCGGCGGCCAGTAGCCCCTCCCAGGGGCGGTGGCGGTAGCGGACGGCCAGGGCCAGGGCGGTTGGAATAGATTCGGTGGACTCTACGCAAGTACCCACATGATCACGTACCCACATGAGGAAGGAGGCATCATCACCCGCATGATCGGCGGCGTACTCGACGGCGCTGCTGGCAACCGCCAGGACTGAGGCATTGGGCGCCCAAGTGCCCTGAGCAGGCAGGGAGGCAACAGTTGCCTGGGCCAGGTGCACGGCGGTGAGGGTGTCGGCGCCGTCAATGCCGTGGCTGACGGCGGCCGCCACCAAACCGGCCGCCTGGAACCCTTGGATGGTGTTGTGGGTGACCAAGCAGGATTCACGCACGGCTTGGCCGAAGGCCGTCAGGCAGGCGTGCCCGCCGGTGCCGAAGAGCGGTTCCCAGGCGGCTGGGGCCCCGGTGGTGTAGGCGATCCCGACCGGGGTCACCCGCATGGCGGCGCCGTTGGTGGTCCCGGTGCGGCCGGTGGTTCCAGGTTCGGCGCCCGCGCGCAGTTCCTCCAGGGCGGCCTTCGTGGAAGGACCCAGGAGATCCAGGGAGCCGCGGTCGATCATGTCCTCCTCCCAGTTCATGAGGGCTTGAGCTAGTGCCCTGGGCTCAATATGACCGGCCCCGCCGCTGTCGGGGGACGGGTCGAGGAGTTGCTCGGCCAGAAGCCAGGCCTGCTCGGTGTCGTCGGTGACGGAGCCGGCCGGCGCCAGGGGCGCGTAGGGCTGCTCGGGGGAGGCGTCCACGAGTCCGGTGACCGCCCCGTAGAGGCGAGTAATGCTGGCTGGGCTCAGGGCCTGGGTGGGCATGCCCAGGGCGTCACCCAGGGCGAGACCCGCCAGGGCCCCGGTGGCACGGTCATGGCGGTCGTCGGTTGATGTTGCGTCTGCAAGGGTCATCGCAGCTCCTGGAGCGTGGACACTAATAGGCAATAGGACCGATATTAGCCGGAGCGCGGACCACCTGGACCGTGCGGGCGGCTCCGAGATGCTGCTCTCGGGACTGGGAGTTGCCAACTGGCGCGCCGGCGGCCGGCGTCCTGCCCACAGACCGACCCATGCGCAAGCCTCCTAGCGCTGGGCGACGGGCCCGACGCACTCTGGCACCACATCATCCTGCAATCACTGGATGACTACTCATCGGCCGTGCGCCGGGACGGCCCCCTGTTCGGGGCGCGGGACCTCCCGCCCGCACCCCCAAGGTTGCGATACGCAAACCAGTTGCTACGGTGCTGCTGTACGCAATGCGAGTGAGAAAAGGCCTTGCCGTGCCCACCATTGACTATAACGCCACTGTTTACTTCATTCCCGACCCCGATCCGGCCGACACCGACCTTGACGACGTCATTGAGCGCCTCATGAATGCCCTGGCCCCCTACCATCCCAGCGTCGGCCAGGAGGCATGGCACGACGACATCTGGTACGCCATCATCACCTTCCCCGCCGAGGACCTGCGCCAGGCGATCGCCACCGCCCTGGCCATCGTCAGCGCCCTGGGCCGCGTCCACGGCATCGACGCCCTGCCCACCGCCTTGTTCGACGCCCGCTACCACATCAACGTCGAAGCTGACCTCGGCCGCCTCACCTGAGCGTCGCCCAGGCCGCCCAGCGCCTGGGCATCACTCCCGGGGCGTGCGCCAGCGCATCGCCGCTAGCACCCTGGCCGCCCGCCGCGCCGGCCGCGCCTGGAACATCCCCTCCACCGCCCTCGCCTGAGCGCTGCCCGCCATGCCATATCCATCCGACTCGGAGTGAGTGGCGTTTTCGGACACTGGGGGATTTTGTTGTCCTTTGATCCGATGGGATGGAGTCATGTCTAGGGTGAAGTATTCTGGTGAGCTGCTAGGAGCAGGTTGTGCTCGAGGTCATGGAGAAGGGTTGGTGGGTGGCAGAGGTGGCGTCGTCTTATGATTTGGTGCCGTAAACAGTGCGCAACTGGATCGGCAGGTATAGGTGGGAACATGCCACTGAGGAAGACAGCAGGGCTGTTTTAGAATCAGCTGAGATCGCGAGACTGGGGAACGAGGTGCGCGGGCTGCGTCAGGGATGCGAGTTCCTAAAAAGCAGCGGCCTTTTTCGCGAAGGAACGGCGGTGAGTCAGCGGTACGAGCTTATCAATCGCGAAGAAGGCAGATATCCGATTGCTTCGATGTGCCGGTGGGTAGGCGTATCGAAGTCCGGCTACTACTCATGGCGTGACCGAGGGGACTCACAGTCGGAATCAAGGAGAAAAGAGCTTGGCGTGCTCATTAAGGCCGAGTTCGATGAACCAAGACGGCTGGTGCGGTTATCGGAGAATCGCCGCCATTTTGAGTCGGAAAGGGCACGATCGTCTGCCCCGGGCACGGTCCGATCAATCATGCGGTACCTGGGCCTCGTTGCCGCCCAGCCACGCCAAAAGTCCGCGCCACTGTGCCCGCCGGCGACGCCGGCACCCGACCGGACCTGGTGGGGCGCGACTTCAGCACCCGCTGCCCCTGGCGTGAAGCGGGTGGGCGACATCACCTATATCCGCACCTGGGCCGGGGTTCGTCTACCCGACAACCGTCCTGGACTATTGCACGAAGAAAGTGGTGGGCTATTGCATCGCCCGCCATATGAGCACCAGTCCGGTGTGCGACGCGATCAACATGGCCGTGCGCAACCGCCCCCACACTCCAGGTGGCGGCGATCTTTCATTCAGACCGCGGACCACAGTATACGTCGGATCAATTCTCCGAACATCTACGCAAGTATGGTATCCGCGCTTCGGTGGGCCGGACCGGTGTGTGTTGGGACAATGCCTGGGCCGAGTCATTCAACCCCACACCGGGGAACGAACGAGTACACCCCCCATGGTGTATCCCACGCGAGAACATGCCATCAAGGATGTCACGTCCTGGATAGAGCTGACATAACAATCACAAGCGGCTTCACTCAGGGCTCAGTTATCGCACTCCGAACGAAGTAGGAGCGCGAGCTACTGAGCTGCGAAATCGCAGCATGACCCACAAAACAAGCACAGTCCGAATAACATTCAGCACTCCACTGCCAGTATGCCGAAAGGCTGTCGTGCAGTCCCAGCCAGCGACAGCGAGCAGTTTAATACATACCAAAATTGGAGGCGCTATAACTCTCGTTAAATCGATATTGTCTCACCAGTTGTGTCCATTTCGCTTCGCCAAACTTAAAGTCTCTCTCGATTTTATACTAACGTTCTTAATGTGCTCAAATCAAGTTGAGCTTTTACAATGAGTGGATTTTCGTACACCGGAATGCCCCTAATTTGGAAAATGGTAGCAGAAGTCTACGCATCATTCATCTGACAGTCGTCGCTACTGGCTTTAGCTGGAAGTTACCTGATACTGGGTCATATTCTCCAACCTTAGCGATAATGTGCAGGTTCGTTCCGACGGGTACATTGCTCGGAGCGTTCTCGGGCGGAAAGTGAAAGTCATGGTAATTGATGTCGGATAGCTGGAATGCCGGACCTAGTGCGCTGTCCGGATCGTAGTCGCCCGCCGAAAGTAGGTAGTCGAAGCGGGTCTTGTAGGATCCGTGCGGTGCAACGCCGACCACGCAGCCGTCAAACTCGATGATCTGGCCCTGGTAAGTGGCGGCGAAGGCAGCGACCGAGGGGTCGAACGGATCTTTCAAGGTAAGCAGTGCTGCCAGATCAGCGTTGTTCTCCACCGTCAGGGTGGCTGGTGCGGTTGGTGTTGAAGGACTCGTCTCGGCGGCTTTGGATGGAGTCGCCGCTGCCTGCGTTGTGGTTTCACCGGAGGGCGCCCTCGTGGCAGACTGTTCAGGTGCGGGTGACGGCGACTCGTCTTCGGGGAAAGTGTGGTAGCGCACGATCACAGCCACAGCGGGATCGAAATGCTCGCCACTTTCGAATTCGGTATCGCCGGCAATTGAGATCTCTTCAACTTCGCCATCGGCGGTCAGCCAACCGATGATCAGGTCCGGTATCGGCTCGGTGGTCACGTTGGTGAACCCAGCCTCCTGGAACTGGGCGACGACATCTTGATAGTTCGCATCATCAAGCTGCGACGAAGAGAACGGCGGCTGCACCTGAACAGTATGGTCGCCATCACTACAGCCACTGACGGGAAATGCGACGAGTACAGCAGCGAACGCAGCACATGCACGCGCACGCAATAATGAACGGTGGGACATGAGGGTCTTTCCTTAGGGATAGAACTGTTGAAGCACTGGAGAGAACGCTACAAGATAGGCTACACCCGCATGCTCGTTGGGTTGATTGTCTCGTTGGTTCCGGTGGTAGGCATGTTGCGTGTCAGAGTTGGTGGCGGGACGGTTGTGTAGGTCCTGAAGGAGGATCGGGCGTGGGCTGACCACCATCGATCTCGGTGGGGGAAGAAGATCCTGATCGTGCTGGGCGTGCTGGCTGGGGAGGTCTCGATGGCTGAAGCGGCGTGCAAGGAGAAGATCAGCGAGCAGTCCATCGGACGGTGGAGGGCGGACTTCTTGAGTACGCCCAGGGCCCGCACCATGGGGCGCCCCCACACGAAGGTGTTGCGACCGATGTCGAAGTTGTGCAGGGATCGCTCGGTCTGGGCGCCCCAGTAGTGGTCGGCGGGGACCTCGATAGTCCCCATGGAGTCGGACTCGGTGCGCGTCGTGGCGGCCCGGTCGGGCGTCGTTGCATCAGTTGTCATGGAGGCAAGGCTATGCGCTCCTCCGCGCCCGGAGTGCGCTGGCGGGCCCGTCAGGGCGGGGCGTCGGTCGGCTCGGGGACGACACATAGCTCACCGGGAGGGCCCGGCCGCAGGCGAACGCGCGGGCGGACGCGCAGTCAGGCGCGCGGCCAGTACGCGCAGGCGGTCGCGTACTCGCTCGTCCTCGGCCACGCCGTCGCCCGTGCGGCTGATCCTCTCATCGGCGTCGAGCAGGCGGGCCAGGACCTCCGCGACGGCCTCACCGGCCCGTGGCGCAACGGCCGCCGCGGCCAGCGATTCCGCCAGATCCAGGCCCGCATCCAGATTCCCCGGTCGCCCGCTCGTCACGCACGCCGCGACGAGCTCGGCCGCCTGCTCGGGCGTGCCCGGCCACCCGGTCATCGGCACAATGACGGTGGCGACCTGTGCGAGCGGACGGGCGCCCATCCACGAGGCCGAGTCGGCCGGGTCACGAAGGGTCACCTCGGTGAGCAGGCTCCGCAGACGGGCTGCGTCACCGGGGTCCAGCAGACCGGAGCGGTCCCACTGCACCGCCAAGGCGGCCGCGTCACCGGCGACCTCGTCGACGTCGCGGCCAGCACCCTCGATCATGGCGAGGACCAGCGGCAGCTGCTCCGCCACCGGGCACCCTGTGTCAACTGAACGGCGGGCAGCCGCCAGCTGCCGGCCCTGCTTCGACCACGCCTGAGCCGTGGCACCGGGTCGTCTCGCCGGGGTCGGGGCGTCGCCCCAGGACGCCAGAATCCTGGCCGCCGTCCTCGCGGGCGGCCGATCCGCACGCACCCGTTCCAGGGCGGGGACCACGGAGGAGAGAAGACCGGCCGGCCAGCACTCGGCCCAGTCGCCCACGAGGTCGAGCACTGCCTCAATGGCATCGTCGGTGGCAGCGGGGTCGGTCAGGAGACCGGCGACGGCGTCCAGCAGCTCGGGTGTTGGCGCGGCGCCCGTCGCCGCGAAGTCCCTCACGAACCCGGTCATGCCGTTCAGGCGCAGGTCGGAGGGGTTCGGGTGCGCCCGGAGCGCGGAGGCGAGCAGGCTGGCCCAGCGCCCGTCGCCCTGGGTGGCGAGGGCGTAGGCGGCGTCGGTGCGCGGTGTGCCCCGGTGGCAGCTCGGGCGCAGTGCCTCAGGGCGCGCTGCCAGGCGGGCCAGGGCATCGCGGACCTCCGGCCACGAGCGCATGAGCCGCAGGGCGCCCACCATGGTGTCAAGGTCCGCGTCGGGGCGCTCCGCGAGCTCGAGCAGGCGCTCACGGGCCGACGGCGTGGCGCCGCGCGACCTGAGAACCGCCTCGGTGAGGGCCTCGATAACCTCCGTGCTCGCTCCACCGGCGTCGGCGGGCAGGGCGGTGAGTACTTCCGCGGCCAGTCGCGGGTCGGTGAGGGCGAGCCACATTGGCAACGAGGGGTCGGGGATGTCGTCCGTGAGCTCGTTGAGGCAGACGTCGGCGACGCCCAGCGCCGTGGACCAGTCGGCGGCCAGGGTGCGGGCGTCCTCCTCGCTCGCACGGCTGCCCGCCACGCGCCCGAGCAGGGCGCAGGTCCTGGCCTCGGGCGTGTCGAGGACGCCCAGGCCGTGGCGGCCCAGCACGAAGGCGGCGGCGCGGGCGATTGCCGCGTCGGGACCGCCCTCGGGGCCTGAGCCGGCGGACGCGAGCTCGCCCAGCACGGCGGCGCGCTGGGGGCCGAGCCGGGAGCGCCGGCCCTGAAGGAGGGTGAGGGCCTGGGCCGCGAGCGGGTCGAAGGAGCCGAGGCCGGCCAGCAGCGGGGCGAGGACGTCGACGGCCTCGTCGAGCCGGGCCCGGTACTCCCCGAGCCGCTCCTCGGCGCGCCGGTATCCACGCGGGTACGCCCGAAGGAACGCCAGGGCGGCACGATGCTCCTGGACGCACTGGCTGTAGTAGGCCACGAGGCTAAGGGCGCCGGTCGGATCCGCGCAGCGCCCTGCGGCGAGCAGACGGGCGACCTCGAGGACGGCGGGCCCGGAGGCCGGGTAGAGGCTGCCCTGGTGGAGGACGGTGGAGTACAGGTCATTGACAGCGTCGTCTGCGAGCTCTGGGTCGGTCAGGCCCTCCAGGGCCTCGGGCACCTCGGTGGCGGGCCCGTAGGCGCCGTCCAGCTCCGACCAGTCGACGCCCGCGGTGACCGCCCCAGGGCCCGTCCCAGGGCCTGCGCTTCCCCGGCTCCCAGCGTCTCCGGTGCTCTCAGTGCCCACCGTCGTCCTCCCCCGTGGTGCCGCCCGTGGTGCCGCGCTAATCACTTCCCAATGGTGGAGGCGTCCTCCCCCGTGGTGCCGCCCGACTGCTGCTAAATAGTGCGCGGTCACACTAGCAGCAGGAGGCCTGCCGTCCGCGGCCGCCCCGCCAGCCCGACCAGGACCCCAGGGTGAATGAGGCCTGCCGCCTGCGCTAGCAGCAGGAGGCCTGCCGCCCGCGGCGGCCGCTCCCTGGACGGCGTCGGGCCCGGCGGGTGTCCAGGCTCATGCGCCCCCCGGTGCCGGCCTCCCTGAGGTGCGGGCCGGTCGCTCCTACACTCCGGGACCGTGACTACCCCCGCCCCAGTCCGTCCCCCAGGCCGTGTCCGACGTCTCCTGCGGCGCCCCGTCGCCGTGGCCGAGGCCGTCATCGCCCAGCGCACCGTGCACCTGGCCCCTGAGCCTCCCGGGGCCAGGTCCGGCGTCATCACCCCCGACGGCCGCGCCCTGCCCTCTCCCGGCACCGAGGGCGCCCTGCGCCTGGAGGCGGTCGGGGACTCCCTGGTGGCCGGCTCCGGGGTGGACAGCCAGGGCCAGGCCCTGACCCCGCGTATCGCCCGCCTCCTGGCCGCCGGCACCGGTGAGGACGTGGCCTGGTCCACCCACGCCCGGCTCGGCTCGACCATGCGCCGCGTCCGGTACCGGTTCCTGCCCGAGGTGGACCAGGCCGACGTCCTGCTGGTGTGCGCCGGCTCCAACGACCTCCTGGCCCGCCGCTCCCTGGCGGAGTGGGAGGAGGACCTCGAGGCCGTCCTGGACGACGCCGCCGGCCGCGCCCGGCACGTGGTGGTCTGCTCCGCCGGGCAGCTCTACCGCAGTCCCGTCCTCATGCGGACCCTGCGCCGCGTGCTGCGAGAGTGGACGGACGCCCAGACGGAGGCCTCCGCGGCCATCTGCGCGCGCCGCCGCGTCCCCTACGTCGACGTGGCCCACTGCGACCTCGCCGAGGGCTTCTGGGCCCAGGACGGATTCCACCCCTCCGCCGCCGGCTACGAGATGGCCGCGAGCATGGTCACCGAGCCCATGCTCAGCGCCCTGGGCGCTACGCGGACCGGCTCGCCCCTCCGCCAGGAGCACTGACCACCCCTCCGCCAGGAGCACTAACCAGCCGCGCCCTCCTACCCCGCCCCCGGCCCTGTCACACGAGCGTCACAGCGGGAACACACTCCTCCGGCGTAGCCTGCACCCAGTGTCAGCCTGATCAGGGAGGGAACCACCGTGAGCACGTCCGCGACCGCCTCGGCCGCGCCCTCCTACCCCGCTGGCCCCTCCCCCGCGCCCCGTCGGCGCCGCTGGCACCTGGAGGACTACGTCCTGGTGGCCTCCTGCCTGGGGTTCGTGGTCTGGACCGCCCTGGTGGGCGCGGGTGCCACGGGCTGGCTGGACCAGCGCCCATCCCGGCTGGCACCCCGGTCCGTCCCGGGCCAGATCTACGAGGCGGTCTCCCTGGTCACCCACCCGGTCATCGTCTTTACGGCCATCGGGGTGGCCGCCCTGGTGGCCTACAAGCGTCGGATGCGGCGTCTGGCGGTGGCGCTGGCGGCCACATTCATTACGCCTGCCGTGGGGACGGCGGTGAGCATGTGGCTCAGCCGCACCCGACCGGCGTCGGCCTTTGCCGACTCCATCTCGCACCAGGGCTACGCCTACCCGGCCGCGCACGTGGTGGCCGTGACCATTGCCTCGTGGGTGCTGGTGACCCTGACGCGGGCGCAACGGCGACCGACCTCCAATATCTGGGCCGGGTCCCTCCTGGGGGTGCTGGTGGTCCTGGCCACCTGCGCCAGCCAGTGGCTCATGGGCCTGAGCCGGATCTCCGACATCCTGGGCGGCCTCCTGCTGGGCTCGGCGGGTGCCGCGGCGGCCCTGCGTATTGGCGGCATCCAGGCGATCCTGGCCTCCTGGGGGCACCTGGGGCTGGCCAGTCGTGCCGTGGACCGGCGCGCCGCCATCATCCTCAACCCCACCAAGCTCGACGACCTGTCCCTGCTGCGGCGCCGCGTGGACTCCGAGGTCCTGTCGGCGGGCTGGCGGCCTACCGTGTGGCTGGAGACGACGGCGGAGGACCCCGGTCACGCGGCCGCCCGTGCGGCCCTGGACGCCGGGGTGGACCTGGTGCTGGTGGCGGGGGGCGACGGGACGGTGCGGGTGGTGGCCTCCGAGCTGGCTGGCACGGGGGTGTCCATGGCGCTGCTGCCCTCGGGCACCGGCAACCTCCTGGCCCGTAACCTCTCGGTCCCCCTGGACACCGACGCCGCCCTGCGCCTGGCGCTGACGGGCCGGCCGCGCCGCATTGACGTGGTCACGGTGAGCACCGACGCCGGTACCCCGGAGTCTGGCCTGCTGGAGTCTGGCCCGCCAGGGGACAGCCTGCCGGGGAGCAGCTCCACTGAGGCGGCGGGCAGCCTGGGCGCCCAGGCCCTAAGCACCCCGGGCCCTTGGGAGGCCGACGCCCCCGGCCCCCGGGTCACTGCGGTGACTAGCGCTGAGGGGCCCGGGCCTACGGGGCCTGACGCTAAGGGGCCCAGCACCGAGGAGGCCGGCACCGCTGAGATGCCTGACGCCTCCCCGCCCCAGGTCGTGGCCCCCCGCCTGAGTCCCGCGGCCGACGGGGCCACCCGTTTCGCGGTCATGGCGGGGCTGGGCCTGGACGCCCAGATTATGGAGGACACCAATGACGGGCTGAAGAAGGTCATCCGCGCGGGCGCCTACGCGGTGGCCGCGGTGCAGAACGCGGTCCCGGACCCCTTCACCCTGACCCTGCGCATTGACGGCGGGGAGCCGACCACGCACCAGGCCGTCATGGCTCTGGTAGGTAATGTGGGGACGATCACGCGCGGCATGACGCTCTTCCCCCGGGCCGTGCCCGACGACGGGGTCATCGACCTGCTCCTGGCCAACCCGTCCCACGTGGTCTCCTGGGCCAAGCTGGGCACGGGCCTGCTGACGGGCATGGACGTGGAGGGGCTGGACTTCTTCCGGGCGCGCAGCATTGAGATGACCCTGGACCGCCCCGTGCCCTTTGAGCTCGACGGCGACACCGCCGGGGTCACCCGCCACCTGGCCGTCCGCGTGGAGCCCGGGGTCCTGTCAGTCATAGCCCCCTGAGGCAATACGGGAGCCGGGTCAGGGCATGTCCTACGTCATAGCCCCGGACTAAGGCACCGTCCGCCCCTACTCGCAGCCCGCACCCGTGTCCTACCAGTCATAGCCCGGATCGCGGGAATCCAGGCAGGTTCTGGTCCGTGCCAGCAGCCAGGACAGTTTTACCTTGGTACTGTCAGGTTACGGTAAAGCGTGTTTGACTTGTCGGTATGGAGGCCTTTTCGTACAAGTTCCTGCCGGATAGCAGGGCGGAGGCGCCTGCGGGGTGGGGGCACCTGCCTATACTCCACTCGCCTCTTGCCGGCCCACTGCCCGCCGCTCCTAGACCGTGAGGATGCTGCTCATGACCACCCCCCCCCCAGCGATTCCCTGACCACTGACTACTACCAGGAGCTCGGCCTGGACCAGGACGCGCCCGTCTCGGAGATCCAGGACCGGCTCACGGTCCTGGAGGCGCAGAACCGCAGCCGCGCCGTCTTCAAGAACGCCCAGGGGGAGAGCGCGCGGCGCAGCCTGGCGTGGATCGCCGAGGCCAGGCAGGTCTTTGCCACTGAGGACTCCAAGGACGAGTACGACATCAGGCTCCGTCGCAGGCCCGCCCAGGTCGAGGCGGCCCGGATCGACTGGACCGGCCGGGCCTGGAACTACTACCACGTGGGCGACTACGGCGCGGCCCGGATTGCCGCCCGCAAGGCCCGGGAGGCCGCTCCCTCCGACCCCAGGCCCTGGGTAGTCTCCGCCTGGATTGAGCTCGCCGAGGACAATAATAAGCAGGCCAAGGCCTATGCCGACGAGGCCCTTATTGCCGACGAGGACAAGAGTGCCGCGGTAGACGTCCAGGAGGTCCGCGGCGTTGCATTCGAGAGCCTAAACTATCGGAGCAAGGCGGCCAGCTGCTACCGGCAGGCCCTCAAGTACGCCCCGGACACCTACAAGGGCCAGCTCTACCTGCGCCTGGCCAGGGTCCTCAGCTCCGACGAGTCCTTTGACGCCTGCCTGGAGGCCTACTCCCTGGCCGACAACCTCGGGTCCGACACCAGGGAGCACATTAACCAGATAGTGCGACACGAGGTAACAAACTCCTCTTCAGGAAGACTGAAAAACCTGGAAGGCAAGGTGAACGCTCGCGATTTTCTGGCCGCGGACAGGGGAATGCTGCTCGGCATTATTGCATCGTGCATGCGAGCACGCGAGCTCATGGCTCAGGAGGGCGAGCTCAACCGCCTCGCCGATAGACTGAGGGATCAGCCTAAGCCTTCTGACGACGACTCCTTTCTTGCTATTCGACAGTGGGGCTCTTTATTGCTATATTCCTGGCCGACATATCAGTCCCTTCTGGTCTACTAGTATTCTTTGCAATAAGCACACTTTTTTCCATGTGGTTCATCTATCGTCTTTTGCAAGACGAACTCCGTCAAAAAGCTTACAAACGCGATCAGGAAAGGTCTTACATCACCAGAAAGCAAGCTTCGGCTGTCAAGGAAGAGGCTCTTGAACTTCTGGAGAGGATTCGCAACTACTAGCCCCAACCGACCCCAGGAACAGGTGGCACGACCATGCCCGTAGCAGACCAGGTCAGCCTGGGCGGAGCCGGTATTGACCTCATTGGGCGGGGCAACGTCTGGGTGGAGGACTCCGTCCTGGACGGGGCCTCGCAGGCGGTGGCCCAGGCGCTCATCGCCCTGGCGCTGGGCGGGACCACGCCCGGACAGCTGGAGGTCATCGTCCTGGACGACTCGCTCACCGGCGTCGCCTCCCCCTTCCAGGACGTCAACGGCGGCGGCCAGAAGATCCTGGACGTCCTGCCGGGGCGCGACGACCTCCTGGCCACCTTGGCCTACCTCAGGGCCCACATCCAGGGCGTCAACAACGTGGTCCAGGGGCGCGCCCCCTGCCTGCTGGAGTTCCGCAGGCAGGTGGACTACCCCGTCGAGAGCTTCAAGCTGGTGGTGCTCGCCGCCGACTTCTCCCTGCTGCCCGAGCGGATCCAGAACGAGGTCGCCGTCCTGCTCAAGGCCGGGCCCCGGGCGGAGGTCACGTTCCTCATCCACTCCATGTCCATGGGGGTCAACGAGTTCCTCACCGGCATGTGCACCCACCTCACCTGCCAGGGCACCACCGTCCTGGACGCCTCCGGCAGGCGCCTGGGGCGGGTCCCGGCCCCGGACGCGCAGGAGCTCATCGGCGTCGCCCAGCAGGTCGCCCGCCAGGTGGGCACCACCCCCATGGCGCCCATCGCCTTCAGCACCGTCCAGGACCTGACCCGCCCCTGGAGGGCCTCCAGCGCCGACGGCATCACCTTCTCCCTGGGACGCTACGGCCTGTCCCGGGTCGAGGTAACCCTGGGTGACGAGGTCAACCAGCGCCACAACGTCCTGGTCACCGGCGCCGTCGGGCAGGGCAAGTCCAACCTGGTCTCGGTCATTGTCCACAGCCTGTGCCAGCGCTACAGCCCCGACGAGCTCGAGCTCTACCTGCTGGACTTCAAGGAGGGCGTCACCCTCAAGCCCCTGGCCCCCAACGGGCGGGGCGAGTTCCTGCCCCACGCCCGGGTCCTGGGGCTGGACGCCGACCGTGAGTACGGGGTGCACGTCCTGCGTCACCTCCTGCGGACCTACAGGCGGCGCATGGCCCGCTTCAAGGAGACCGGCGTCCAGTCGATCCGCCAGTACCGCGCGCTCCGCCCGGCCCGCACCATGGCCCGCATACTGGTGGTCATTGACGAGTTCCAGATGCTGTTCGCCGACAACGACTCCCTGGCGCGCGAGGCGGCGGACCTGCTGGTGCGCTCAGTGCGCCTGTTCCGGGCCGCGGGTATTCACCTCCTGCTCGCCTCCCAGACCATCGGCGGGAACATGGCCCTGGCGGGCTCGGCCGGGGACGGCCTATTCAGCCAGATCCCCGTACGCATCGCCCTGAAGAACTCCCTGACCGAGTCCCACGCCACCCTGGGGGTGCGCAATGACGCGGCCACCCACCTGCGCGCCCGGGAGGCCATTGTCAACTGCGACTACGGGGCCCTGGACGCCAACCGGAAGGTGACTATCGCCTACGCCGACGAGGAGGTCCTCACCCCCCTGCGCGCGCACTGGTGGACGCTGGCGGCCGGCCGCTACCAGGCCCCCGAGGTGTTCAACGGGGAGGCGCCCGTCACCATTGACGCCGACCTGCCGGGCCTGCGCGGGACCCGGGTGCCCACGCTCCTGCTGGGGCACCGCGTCGAGGTGGGTACCCCCGTGGAGGCCGTGGCCCTGGAGCCCGGGCTGGGGCGGAACCTGGCCGTCGTCGGCCCCGGGGACCAGGTGGCGGTGCTGGCGGCCGCCGCACGGGCGGTCCTGGCCACCTCCCCCGCCGGCCTGCTGACCGTCCTGCTGCCCCGGGGCCTGCCCGAGCCGGACCGGGAGGCCGTCCGCGCCCTGGAGGAGGAGTCCTCCCGGGTCGGCTGGCAGACCCGCGCCGTCCCGGCCGACGAGGTCAGCGCCTGGGTGGACGAGGCCTTGCTGCGCCCACCCGCCCGCGGCCTGCTCCTGGTGCCGCACTGCGAGCGCCTGCGTGAGGTCCCGGCGTCCCTGGGGGAGCTGCTGCGCGCCCTGCCCCTGGGCGGCACCCACGTCCTGGCGGGCTGGAGCAAGCTGGAGGCGTTCAACGACACGGTGGGCTACGGCGGGGAGAGCTCCTTCGACGTCCGTCTGGCCCTGGGGCTGGACACCCAGTCCACCCGCCGCCTCATGAACGACCCGGTCCTGGAGTGGCGGCCGCGGGCCAACCGCGCCCTGGCCTGGGACGTGGCCGAGACGGCCGCCCCCGTCGTCGTCATCCCCTACACCCGAGCAGAGGAGTAGCCCGTGTCCCTCATGGACGTCATTAAGACCGTCACCGCCATCCAACGCCAGATCGAGGAGCAGCAGGCCCTGCTGGACGGCTTCAGCCGCAGCAACCGCGACAACATGGACACCGTCCGCTCCTGGCTGACCGGCAGCGCCCAGGGCCGCGACCAGAGCATGCTGGCGGCCCTGGAGCGGGCCGAGCGCTCCCTGGAGACGGCCCAGGGCGCACTGGGCCGGGCCAGGGACGCCTCCCAGCACGTGACCACCTTGTAAGGAGGGAAGGACAATGAGCGACTCGCTCCAGGACGTCATTAACGCGGCCTACCGCATTGGCGACTCCACCCGGGACGTCTGCGACCGGTCCCGCAGCAGCGCCGACAGGCTGGCCCGGCTCGGCCAGGAGCTGGCCGTGGTCACGCGCCCCTCCCGCTCCGGCGGCGAGGCCGCAGCACAGACCATGGAGGCGGTCCGGGCCGTGCGCCAGGCGGTGGTGGCCCTAGGCGCCCTCCGGCGTGAGGTGGACACCTTTGTCAGGGCGGCCCGGCAGTAGCCATGCCCTGGGTCACCAACCCCGTCAGGGAGAGGCTCAGGCGCAGCGCTGTAGCCGCGCTGTGCGAGGCCGAGTTCCGGGTCCGCTGCGCGCTCAGCGCGACCGAGGAGGTCGTCTCCAGGACCACCGCCGAGGTGCAGGGGACCGCCCTGGGGGAGCAGCCGCTCCGGGCCTGCCGCTCAGCCCTGGCCATCCAGTCCGAGGCACTGGGTCACCTGGCCCGGGCGCGCGCCCTGGCCCACGAGATCAGTACCCAGGAGTGGGTCGACGAGGACGAGGAGGACACGTGACCAGCACCCTGAGTGAGTCCGTCTCCGAGCTGGGTGCCTGCCTGCAGCTGGTGCAGGGAGGCCGGGGCGCCCTGGCCCTGCTCGACGAGGCGCTGGTCCACATCGACCAGGCCCGGTCGGATCTGGCCGCGCTGGAGGCGGGTGCCGGAGGCGGGCCTGGCACCTGGGGAGCGACCGGTGGCACCGGGAGGGGCGGTTCTACCGGGCAGGAGGAGGGTGCCGCCCTGCAGGAGGCCGACGCCGCCCGCGACCAGGTGTGCAATGCCAGTGCGGGCGCCCTGGGCGACTACTGCCGTGGCGTCGAGGCACTGGTCGAGTACCTGCGGGCCTAGGGGCTGGTGCCCGGTCCGGGCCTGGGCCGGGGCGCTCCTGCGGGAGCCGCCTGAGGGTGGTAATGCTGGCGCCCGGGTCGGGCCTGGGCCGGGGACACCGCGGTGCGGGCACCTGCGGGGCTGGCATCTGGCGGAACATTTTGTGCAGAAGGTAACCGATTGCGCAGAAAGTAACCTAGATTCGTTACTTTCTGCACAAAATGTTACCCTGTGCACAAAATGTTCCTCTGTGCGCGGGGAGGCAATGGGCTACCCCAAGGCCCGGCCAGCCTACGAACGCCCCCAGCACCCCGGACGCGCCCAGCACCCCAGGCACCCCGGGCGCCCCGGCGTCGCGTCCTCAGAGCAGCTCGGTCCGCCCCTGGTCACGCAGCCGGTCCACGACCCCCTTGACGGCCTGGGCCCGCTCGGGGGTGGTCACCAGCAGGGCGTCAGGGGTGTCCACGACCACGACCCCCGGCACCCCCAGGAGGACCACCTTACGACCCGTGGTCGAGGCCACCAGGGCACCGGGGCTGTCCACGGCCTCCACGTCGGCCACCGGACCGCCCTGGGCGGCGCCGTCGAGCACGGCCACCCCGGCGGCAGGTCCCTGTCCGCGCGGCGCCAGGAGGTCGTGGAGGGCGTCGAAGCCGCCCACGTCGTCCCAGCCCATGGCGGCGGGCACGGTGGCCACTCCCCCGGCGGCGGCGACCGGCTCGGCAATGGCGTGGTCAATGGCGATCCGCTCCAGGCCCGGCCAGGTGGCGTCCAGGACCTCCTGGCGTGCCGGGGTGTCCCAGGCGGCGGCAATGGCCTCCACGCCCGCGGCCAGGGCGGGGCGCTGGGCGGCCAGGTGGTCCAGGAGGACGCCGGCGCGGGCCACGAACATGCCGGCGTTCCAGCGGTAGTCGCCGGTGGCCAGGTAGGCGGCGGCGGTGTCGGCGTCGGGCTTCTCGGTGAAGCCCAGGACCCGGCGTCCGTCGGGGGCCCCGGGCACGTCGGTGGGGTCGCCGGCGTGGATGTAGCCGAAGGCGGTCGAGGGGCCGGTGGCCTCGATCCCGATGGTGACCACCCAGCCCTGCTCGGCCAGGAGGGCGGCCTGGCGCACGGCGTTCTCGAAGGCGGCCCGGTCGGCCACCGTGTGGTCGGCGG
>ERZ772764.792-NODE-792-length-21138-cov-4.122658_pt1 | contig 21138 bp, 19 predicted proteins | sample MGYA00512163_ERZ772764 | MGnify/ENA primary metagenome ERZ772764 (study PRJEB29015, sample SAMEA2737903) | human oral metagenome | biome: human oral; feature: human-associated habitat; material: dental | place: China | collected 2094 ... | reverse complement strand
AAGGCCGGGGTTTTTTATTGGCGAAAAATCGCAAAAGGGAGAAAGACAGACAGCCCCAATGCGGTGCTCAAACCAAAAGACAAAACTTCCGAAAAACACTTACTTTTTCCGCTTCGCGCGTGGATGAGCTTGGTCATAAACATCAGCGAGATGTTGGAAATTGAGATGGGTATAAATTTGGGTTGTAGAAAGATTGCTGTGTCCGAGCAATTCTTGTACTGCACGCAGATCGGAACTGGCTTCTAACATATGCGTGGCAAAAGAATGGCGCAGTTTATGCGGGTTCAAATGACTGCTTAAGCCTTGACGAATCCCCCATGTTTCCAACCGTTTTTGAATGGAGCGATGGGAAATGCGGTTGCCTAATTGGCTGACGAATAAGGCCTCATCTTTCGGATTGAAGAGTAACCTCACTTTAAGCCATTGTTGCAGCGCACGCGAGGCGTAATGTCCGAATGGTACAATGCGTTCTTTATTCCCTTTCCCTAACACGCGTACTTCTCGTGTTCGCGTGTTAATGCTGTTTAAGTTCAAGCCTTGCAATTCCGATAAACGTAAGCCTGAACTATACATAAGCTCTAAAATCGCCCGATCGCGAATATCAATAGGTTCTTTACTGTCATTGGCGAATAATAGTTGAATTTGATCGCTGTCGATATTTTTCGGCAAATGCTTACCCGCTTTTGGTGCGGAGATGCCGGTGGCAGGGTTAACGTTCAATTTGCCTTGTTGCACCAAATAACTAAAAAATCGCCGAAGGGCAGACAAACGTAAAGCCAGGCTTTTTTCTTTGAGTCCGGCTTTTTTACTTTGTACTAGAACAAAACGCACAATGTTCGGCGTAATTTGCTGCCATTGTCGAATGTCTTGCTCGGCAAGCAATTTTAGCACCGCATTGAGTTGGCGTTGATAGTTAGCGAGCGTGTGCGGACTGACCTGGCGTTCAATGCGCAAATAATCCCAATAAGATTGCAGTTCGGTTTGCATTATAAACTCAATTCAAACAGGCTTTTTTTCGGGTTTAATTTGAAGCCTTCGCGTTCTAACAAATTATGTTGGGCTTGTCCTAATTCGGCGACGAGGCGGTTTGACTGGGTATAAAGTACGAAATCTTTCGCTTTGGAGATTAACGCTGCATAAATTTCCGCTTGTTGGGGACGATTTGTTACGTAAATATCGGTTAATTGCCAATAACGTTGTAACTGTAAGGAAGAGAGGCGGGGATAAAGTTGAATAAAGCCTACCGCTTTATCTTGTTTATCTACATCCTGTTCATCTACTGCGATAAAAAATAGACTTTCATTAAAACGAATGCGATTGGTTAAGAAAGTTAGAGTACGCTCGGGGTTTTCTGTCATTCCGTTGGCGCGACGGTAATGTTCAAAAAGAGGCAATAGTACTTCAATGTTCCATTGTTCGGCTTTGAAAATCTTCATTTTTATAAAATTGGTTATTTTTTATTGATTCTATACAGTAAATTGTAGCTTTTTCATGCCAAAGAAGCACGCGCTCGAGGAGAAAAATTTTAGATTTGTGATTTTGAACAAAAAATCAAATTGAAAATTTGGTATAGTAGCCGCGTTATTAATTAATACGGAGAAACTAAAATGGCACGTCGTCCCTTAGTTATGGGTAACTGGAAATTAAACGGTAGTAAAGCGTTTACCAAAGAATTAATCGAACATCTAAAAACTGAATTAGCCGGTGTTGAAGGCTGCGGCGTGGCAATCGCTCCGCCGGTGATGTATCTTGCCGAAGCAGAAGCTGCCTTAAAAGGCAGTCAAATTGCCTTAGGCGCACAAAACGTGGATGTGAACGTAAAAGGTGCATTTACCGGCGATATTTCCACTGAAATGTTAAAAGATTTCGGTGCTAAATATATTATTATTGGTCACTCCGAGCGTCGCACCTATCATAAAGAAAGCGATGAATTCATCGCGAAAAAATTCTGCGCATTAAAAGAAGCGGGTTTAGTGCCGGTATTGTGCATCGGTGAATCCGAAGCGGAAAACGAAGCGGGTAAAACCGAAGAAGTGTGCGCGCGTCAAATCGATGCGGTGCTCAATGCGTTAGGCGTTGAAGCCTTTAATGGGGCGGTAATCGCTTACGAACCGATTTGGGCGATCGGTACCGGCAAATCCGCCACACCGGCGCAAGCGCAGGCAGTACATGCGTTCATTCGCAGTCATATCGCGAAAAAATCCCAGGCAGTGGCAGACCAAGTAATTATCCAATACGGTGGTTCCGTAAATGATTCAAATGCAGCAGAATTATTTACCCAACCGGATATCGACGGTGCATTAGTCGGTGGTGCATCGCTTAAAGCACCTGCTTTTGCGGTGATTGTGAAAGCCGCGGCAGCAGCAAAAAATTAATTTTCATTCGATCAGAAAACAAAAAGTGCGGTAGATCAAATTTACCGCACTTTTTTGTTTGCCTTAATGTTGCTCCCGTTCCCATAAATCCGCATATTTTACCAAGGTAGAATGCGCCGAAAGCACGGCGAGCAGAAAGCCTTGTTTACCGTCTAAGAAACCGGCTTTTAACAGATACATTTTCACAAAACAGCCGATAGCGTGGCTGACACCTTGCCAAAGCGTAGCTTTTTTGCCTTTGGCTTGGCGTTGATCCGCCCAAGCTTTCGCGTAGTTCGCCGATTTCACTAAGTAATGATGAATGCTTTTATAAGTGAAATGTTGCAAATCGCCTTTCAGTTTTTCAATACGTGCATTTGCCGGAAATTCCACTTTTTCATGTACTAAGGAATCGTTATAGTTCGCGTAATCGGTGCGATATAGGCGCACCACATAATCCGGATACCAACCCGAATGGCGAATTTCACGCCCGAATACTTCGCTTACGCGCGGCAGTTCATAAACGGTATGGGGCGAATCAAGTCGCACAGCCTGTTTAATGGATTCGCGTAATTCGGGTGTTACGCGTTCGTCGGCATCCAGCCAAAGCACATAATCGCTTGTGACATACTGCTGGGCGAGTTGACGCTGTTTGCCGAAACCCGGCCAATCGGCATTTTCATAGAATTTGGCGCCGTAATTTAATGCGATTCGTTTGGTGTCGTCTGTGCTACCGGAGTCCAAAATTACGATTTCATCCGTCCAACCTTGTACTGTTTCCAAGCATTGCGCGAGATCTTGCGCTTCGTTTTTCACGATCATGGCAACGCTAATTGTTGGCATATTCCGATCCTTTTTTTGCTATACTACTGAAAATTTTCGTAAGTATAACCGAATTTAATTTATGTGGCGTTTTTTTTATACCGGCCTGATGTACCTCATTCAGCCGCTGGTGCTTATCTTTATGTGGACGCGTGGTTTTAAGGCGCCAAATTATCGAAAAAGACTCGGCGAACGCTATGGATTTTACGGCGCGTTGGCTAAACCGAATCCGCACGGCATCATTATTCATGCAGCTTCCGTAGGTGAAGTCATTGCCGCTACGCCGTTGGTGCGCAAAATTCGACAAACTTATCCGGCTTTACCCATCACATTTACTACGGTTACGCCGACCGGTTCCGACCGCGTCAAAGCCGCTTTTGGCAGCGACGTGACGCATTGCTATTTGCCTTATGATTTACCCTGTGTAATCAATCGTTTCATTAATTTTATCCGGCCGAAATTGTGCATTGTAATTGAAACGGAACTCTGGCCGAATCTAATCCGACAACTACATTGTCGAAATGTGCCTTTTATTGTGGCAAATGCTCGTTTGTCGGCACGTTCTGCGCGTCGTTACGGCAAAGTGCGTACGCATTTACAGTCTATGTGGTCGCAAATTAGTTTGATTGCGCCGCAAGATCAAATCAGCGGTAAACGTTTTTTGGAGCTCGGTTATCCAAAAGAAAAGCTGCAGCTTACCGGTAACATTAAGTACGATTTGGTAATTACGAGTGAACTTCAGCACCGCATTGAAATCTTGCGCCGTCAGTGGCGGTTACAACGTTCGGTATGGATTGCCGCCAGCACGCACGAAGGCGAAGAGGAAATCATTCTAAAAACTCACCGTCGCTTGCTGAAAAAATACCCGAATTTATTGTTGTTGCTTGTACCGCGTCATCCCGAACGGTTTAATGCGGTAGCCAGATTACTGCAACAGGAAAAATTTCATTTTATCCGTCGTTCTACGGGGGAACTGCCGAGTGCCGATACGCAAGTGATTTTGGGCGACACCATGGGGGAAATGATGGTGATGTACGGTGTGTCTGATATTGCCTTTGTAGGCGGCAGCTTAGTGAAACATGGCGGACATAATCCGCTTGAACCGTTGGCCTTTAAAATTCCGGTGATTAGTGGCAAGCATACTTTTAATTTTCCCGAAGTATTTAGAATGCTACTGGAAGTGCAAGGTGTGCTGGAAGTGAATGCAAGCGCAGACGCGCTGGAACGCGCAGTGGAAGCGCTGCTTAATTCGCAAGCGGCGCGTAGACGTCTTGGATGGGCCGGCCATGAAGTATTAGTGGAAAATCAAGGCGCGTTACAACGTTTGTTAGATTTATTAAAACCTTATTTGGAGCGCAATGATGACGACAGCCAGTTCGGTAATTTATCCCGGCACCTTTGACCCGCTCACTAACGGGCATTTAGATATTATTGTGCGAAGTGCGGCTATTTTTCCGCGCGTTTGGGTGGCGGTGGCGAACAGTCCGCGCAAAAATCCGCTCTTCTCGCTGGAAGAACGAGTAGAATTGGCGCGTCACTCTGTTGCGCATTTACCGAATGTAGAAGTGTTCGGCTTTTCCGATTTATTGGCAAAAGTGATTCAAGCGCGCCATATTTCTGCCATTATTCGTGGTGTGCGTACCACGACGGATTTTGAATATGAATTGCAACTTGCTGCGCTTAATCGTTTATTAACCGAAGGTGTGGACAGTTTATTTTTCCCGCCGACCGAAAAATGGGCATTTGTCTCGTCCACTATTGTGCGCGAGATTTATTTGCATGGTGGGGATGTGTCGGCGTTAGTTCCGATGCCGGTATTACAAGCCTTAAAAGCGCGATGAAAAAACATTATTTTTACTAAGCGCACTCTTCGCCTTGTCCGAATGCGGTGCTGTGGTGGCACCTCTCGACTCTACCGAAATTTTACTGGATACATTAAAGTTTGAGTTTGCATTAAAAGATAGCACCGCATTGAAAGCGGCTTCAATGCGGTGCTATTTTGCAAGGGTAATTTTAGCGTTGTGCAACTGCTCCATAATTTCGGTATTTTCTATCTTTTTTGTCGCTTCGTTGTCATCTCTCCTAAACGAATGAGCGAAGCGGTAAAAACCAAGTTTTTATGAATACATATTTACAATAAACATGAAACTCAATCCCCAACAGCAACAAGCTGTCGAATTCGTCAGCGGGCCTTGTCTTGTGTTAGCCGGGGCGGGCTCCGGTAAAACGCGCGTGATTATCAACAAAATCGCCCATTTAATCGCACATTGCGGTTATTTGCCAAAGCACATTGCGGCCGTTACTTTCACTAATAAAGCCGCACGTGAAATGAAGGAGCGGGTCGCGCATTCCATCGGCAAAGAACAATCCAAGGGCTTGACGGTTTCCACTTTCCATACGCTGGGTTTTGACATCATCAAGCACGAATATAAAGCTCTCGGATTTAAATCAAATATGACTTTGTTCGACGAGCACGATCAATTCGCACTCGTCAAAGAACTCACTGCAGATGTGTTAAAAGAAGATAAGGATTTGTTGCGCGAGCTGATTGCGGCAATTTCCAACTGGAAGAACGATTTAATTTCGCCGAAGCAAGCTTATGCGCTTGCGCGCGATGCCAAATATCAAACTTTCGCCAAATGTTATGAGCGCTATGCAGCGCAAATTCGTGCTTACAACGCGTTAGATTTTGATGATTTGATTATATTGCCGACGTTGTTATTCAAGCAAAATGAAGAAGTGCGCTCAAAATGGCAAATGAAAATCCGTTATTTGTTGGTGGACGAATATCAAGACACCAATACCAGTCAATATGAATTGATTAAGTTGTTAGTGGGTGAACGCGCCTGTTTCACTGTAGTGGGCGATGACGATCAATCTATTTATTCATGGCGTGGCGCGCGCCCGGAAAATATGGTGCGGTTGCGTGATGATTTTCCACGTTTGCAAGTGATTAAGCTGGAACAAAATTATCGCTCTACCCAACGCATTTTGCACTGCGCGAATATTTTGATCGATAACAACGCGCACGTGTTCGACAAAAAATTGTTTTCCACGATCGGTGAAGGCGAAAAATTATTGGTAATTGAAGCGAAAAACGAAGAACACGAAGCGGAGCGTATTGCTGCAGAATTGATTGCGCACCGTTTCAGCCATAAAACCAAATATAAAGATTACGCGATTTTATATCGTGGCAATCATCAATCGCGTTTGCTGGAAAAAGTGTTGATGCAAAACCGTATTCCCTACAAAATTTCCGGCGGTACGTCGTTTTTCTCGCGCCCTGAAATCAAGGATATGATGGCTTATTTGCGCTTGGTGGTGAATCAAGACGATGATGCGGCATTTTTGCGTATTGTGAACACGCCGAAACGTGAAATCGGTACGGCGACTTTGCAAAAATTGGGCGAATTGGCACAAGAAAAGCACATTAGTTTGTTTGAGATGATTTTTGAATTTGAACTGATTCAACGCGTCACGCCGAAAGCTTATGATGCGCTACAAAAATTCGGGCGTTGGATCGTGGAACTTCACGACGAAATACAGCGTTCCGAGCCGGCGCGTGCCGTGCGCTCGATGCTGTCGGCGATGCATTACGAAGAATATTTGTATGAATATGCCGTAAGCCCGAAAGTGGCAGAAATGCAAAGTAAAAACGTCGCGACCTTGTTTGATTGGGTGGCGGATATGCTTAAAGGTGACGAAACCAACGAACCGATGAATCTCAATCAAGTGGTTACGCGCTTGACTTTACGCGATATGCTTGAGCGCAGCGAGGACGATGATGAAAGCGATCAGGTGCAGCTGATGACTTTGCATGCATCCAAAGGTTTGGAGTTTCCATACGTGTATTTAATCGGCATGGAAGAAGGCATTTTGCCGCATCAAACCAGTATCGACGAAGACAATGTGGAAGAAGAGCGCCGTTTGGCTTATGTGGGCATTACGCGTGCGCAAAAAGCGTTGACCTTTTCTCTTTGTCGTGAACGCCGGCAATACGGCGAATTGGTGCGCCCTGAAGCGAGCCGTTTCTTAGCCGAGTTGCCACATGATGATGTACTGTGGGAACGTGACAAACCAAAATTAACGACAGAACAAAAACAACAGCAAACGCAAAGTCAGTTAGATCGTTTGCGTACGATTTTAAACGGTTAGTTTGCACTTAGAAAAATCGCCATAATATAGCGGCTACACAAAGCGAAAATTACCTTCATCAAATAGCACCGCATTGGAACCAATTCCAATGCGGTGCTGTTATTGCATTCAATTTACTTTGAATTTTACTCAATATATTGTTAGCCAAGTTAAAGCTAAAAAAATGTTAGAATTTGCGCCTATTTATGAATAAGGAACGCGATGAAAATAGGATTAGTATTAGAAGGCGGCGGGATGCGCGGGCTTTTTAGCGCGGCGGTGCTGGATGTGTTGTTGGAACAGCGGATTAACATTGATACGATCGTGGGCGTGTCGGCAGGGGCGTTGTTTGGCGTAAATTATGCCTCCAATCAAAAAGGGCGTGCGTTGCGTTATAACCTCGAATTCCTCGGCGATAAACGTTATATGGGGCTTTGCAGTTTGCTCACCACGGGTAATATCATAAATAAAGATTTTGCTTTTTATGAACTGCCGATGACACTCGATCCTTTCGACCAAGCGGCCTTTGCGCAATCTGCTGTTAAGTTTTACGCAACGCTGACGAATGTCGAAAGCGGTGCTGCAGAATATCGTAAAATCAGTGATGTGTTTGCGCAAATGGAAGTACTGCGCGCCACCTCTGCAATGCCGTTCGTATCGAAAATGGTGGAACTGGACGGGCAAAAATATTTAGACGGCGGCATTGCGGACAGTATTCCGCTTGATTTTGCCCGTACGTGCGGTTGCGATAAATGGATTGTCGTGCTTACTCGTTCAGCGGGCTATCGGAAAGAAAAGATGTCCGCCGTTTTGCCTTTTCTTTTTTATCGGAAATATCCTAAATTGGCGGAAGCGTTGATAAATCGTCATGAGGTTTATAATCGGCAATTGGATGCGGTGCTAAAAGCGGAGGAGACGGGGGAAATTTTTGTGATTCGCCCTTCGCAAGATCTCAAAATCGGCCGTTTAGAAAAAAATCCGGCAAAAATTCAAGCCATGTACGATTTGGGCACACAAGACGCCAGCGCATCACTTAATGCCTTATGGGATTATCTAAACCGTTAATTTTTAAGCAAAACTATATAAGCTTTGCGATCTTTTTCACATTTTTTTGCAAAGATCAAAATTTCTCTTGATACTGTATATCAATACAGATAGAATCTACACAAAATTTTATTCCGTTTAATAAAAAGGTTAAGGTTATAACATGGCGACTCAAGAAGAAAAACAAAAAGCCCTTGCGGCGGCATTAGGTCAAATTGAAAAGCAATTTGGTAAGGGTTCGATTATGAAATTGGGCGATACCAAAGCGCTTGATGTTGAATCGGTTTCAACCGGTTCAATCGGCTTGGATGTCGCGTTGGGGATCGGCGGTTTGCCGATGGGACGCATCGTCGAAATCTTCGGGCCGGAGTCCTCCGGTAAAACTACACTAACTCTCTCCGTTATTGCGCAAGCGCAAAAAGCAGGTAAAACCTGCGCCTTTATTGATGCGGAACATGCGCTGGATCCGATTTATGCGGCGAAACTTGGCGTAGATGTGAAAGAATTATTGGTTTCCCAACCGGATAACGGCGAGCAAGCGTTGGAAATCTGTGATGCTTTAGTACGTTCCGGTGCGGTGGACGTTGTGATTGTGGACTCTGTCGCTGCATTAACACCGAAAGCGGAAATCGAAGGCGAGATGGGCGATTCGCATATGGGTTTACAAGCGCGTTTGATGTCGCAAGCGTTACGTAAATTGACCGGCCAAATTAAAAATGCAAACTGCTTAGTCGTGTTTATTAACCAAATTCGGATGAAAATCGGTGTGATGTTCGGCAATCCGGAAACTACAACGGGCGGTAACGCGCTGAAATTCTATTCTTCCGTGCGACTGGATATTCGTCGCACCGGTTCGGTGAAAGACGGCGACGAAGTAATTGGTAACGAAACCCGCGTGAAAGTGGTGAAAAATAAATTGGCCGCCCCTTTCCGTCAAGTGGATTTCCAAATCCTTTATGGCGAAGGCATTTCAAAGGCCGGCGAACTGATTGAATTGGGCGTAAAACATAAACTTGTGGAGAAATCCGGCGCTTGGTATGCCTACAACGGTGAAAAGATCGGCCAAGGTAAAGCAAACGCTATGAAATGGTTGCATGAAAACCCGGCGAAAGCGGATGAACTTGAAGCTAAACTTCGTGCGGAATTGGTTGCAAATCCCGAACAGGCACTAATGGCAGATATTGAGCAACTCGACGACGATACTGCCGACAACGAACTATAAAATCTGATTCTTATTTTATTTCTGTGCGGTCAAAATGAATGTAATTTGGCCGCACTTTTTTATGGCACAAAAATATGTCTGATATGGCTTTAAGTTATGTGGTGAATTTGCTTGCTCGCCGTGAGTATAGTGAATTTGAACTGCGCAATAAAATGCAAGAGAAAATGTTTTCGGAACAAGAAATTGAAAACGTCCTTCGTTATTGTCAGCAAAAACACTGGCAGAGCGATCGTCGTTTTGCGGAGAATTATATTAATGCTCGAGCGCAACGTGGTTATGGCGTAAATCGCATTAAACAAGAACTTCGTCAATTGAAAGGCGTGCCGGAAGATGTGATTGAGACCGCATTGGAGGAGTCAACGGTGGATTGGTCGATGATTGCATTGCGCGTGCTGAAAAAGAAATTTCCTTATTACGGGGAAAAGCAAACCCCAAAAAGCAGGCAAAAAATTTGGCAATATATGCTTTCTCACGGATTTTATCGTGAAGACTTTGCCGATTTGATTGGTTTTACACCGGATGAGGATTTTTAGTTAGGATTTAACCAAAAGCCCGTACAATACCAGGCCCAATGCGGTGCTAAATAGACCGCCCGTCACATGGAGCAAAATGACGACTAACCCGTTTAGCCATTTTTCTGACATGAACAATTCGATCGTTTCCGATGAAAAAGAAGAAAAAGTGGTAAATGCGCCGAGAAAGCCGGTATTCAAGAATAATTTCCATAAGCCGTTAAACTGCGGAAATTGCCAGAAAAAGGCCATTAACAGGCCGATAAGAAAACAACCGACAAAATTAACGAATAGCGTACCAAAGTTAAAAGCAGAAAAAATAGGATTTAGCCATTGGCTTAAGCCCCATCTTCCTAATGCGCCGAGCACCGCACCCGCGCTAACACACAAGATTGCTTGCCACATTATTTCATTCCAAATGTTTGGCGGAGATATTTTGCTACGGATTCGTTTTTATTTGTTCCGATTTGTTCCAACTGTGGGCAAGCCGCTTTTAAGCGTGTATCTGCGTTTTCCATAATACAACCTTTGCCTACGGAGGATAGCATTTCCATGTCATTCATGCCGTCACCAAACGCGATACAATCTTTTAGATCGTAATCGCGTAGAGCCAGCACTTGTTTTAGGGCGTCGCCTTTTGAGACGTTTTTATTCATAACTTCTAAGCAAGCGAGCGCTGAATAGACAATCGTCGTTTCGTTGCCGAAGTGTTCACGTAAATAATTTTCCACTTCAATAAGATCTTCCGGCGTTTTTCCAATAAAAAATACTTTTTCCACATTGCGGGCGTGGTGTCGGGCAAAATCGACCACTTCGTACATAAAACCGGAGTCTTGGTGAAATTTTCTTAATGCGGGTACGTCTTTATTGATAAACCAGCCTTCATCTTGGTATGTATTCAAACAGACTTTCGTTGTATCGAACGGTGTTTGGTAAAGCTTGAATACAATTTCTTCCGGCAAGTTGTTGCTGTAGAGTAAATTGCCCTTTAAGTCGCGCACTCTTGCGCCGTTTGAGGTAATCATGAGTGCGCGTTCCGCTCCGATTTTAGCGAGGATAGAAGATACATCCGTATGGTTGCGACCGGTTGCCAAGACGATATCGATGCCTTGTTGTTCAAGTCTGTTTAAGGTATCGATAGTGAAATCGCCAATTACATGGTTGCTGTTTAATAAAGTGCCGTCCAGATCGGATATAACAGCACGAAAGGGTTGTTTTAATTGATGTGACATAGGTGAGCCCCAAAAAAATCCTGCGTATCATAGCAAAAAATTTAGCGTTTTTTATAGTGCTGTTTGATGAGATACAAGAAACGGCGATTTCTTGGCGTTGTGTGTTTACTTGCCATAGTTTTGGGATAGAGGCAAGATTTGCCTCTTAAATTCTCGTATAATACGCGGCTGTAAAAATACCCTCCAAAGATCAATCGTATTGGGCTTTTAACAGCAAGGATTTTAAATGACACAACCCCGCTTCGTTCATCTCCGAGTGCATACGGATTTTTCTATGATTGACGGCATCGCCAAAGTAAAACCCTTGGTAAAAGCCTGTGCAGAAAATAATATGGTGGCGATGGCACTGACGGATTTTACCAATTTTTGCGGTGTGGTGCGGTTCTACGGCGAAGCGCTGTCTTCCGGCATCAAACCGATTATTGGCACCGATGTGCTGGTGAAAAGCGCAATGTTTGGCGATGAACCGTTCGAATTGACATTGCTGGCAAAAAATAACGCCGGTTATAAAAATATTACTTTACTCCTTTCCAAAGCCTATCAACGCGGTTATGTCGATTTACCTTATATTGACCAAGATTGGTTGATTGAACATCGTGAGGGCGTCATTATTTTATCCGGCGGTACCAAAGGCGATGTAGGCAAAAAGTTACTCAAAGAGAATCTCGCCGAAACGCAAAGCGCGGTTAAATTTTATCAAGAATTTTTTCCCGACCATTTTTATCTTGCGTTGTCGCGCACCGGTAGAACAGATGAAGAACGTTACATCAAAGCTGCCTTGAAACTCGCAAAAGAAACCGGCTTGCCGTTAGTGGCGACCAATGATGTGGTGTTTTTAAAATCCGATGATTTTGAGGCGCACGAAATTCGTGTAGCGATTCATGACGGCTATACTTTAGATGATCCGAAACGTCCGAAACGTTATAGCGAGCAACAATATTTTCGTAGCGAAGAAGAAATGTGTGCGCTATTTGCGGATATTCCGTCAGCATTGGAAAATACGCTATTGATTGCGCAGCGTTGTAGCGTGACTTTGCGCCTCGGGCAATATTTCTTACCGCAATTTCCAACAGGCGATTTAACAACGGAAGATTTCTTGGTGCGAAAAGCCAAAGATGGTTTGGAAGAACGTTTGGCTTTTTTGTTCCCGGATGAAAAGGAGCGGGCGGCAAAACGCACGGAATACGATAAACGTTTGCAAGTGGAACTTGACGTTATTAACCAAATGGGTTTCCCGGGCTACTTCTTGATCGTGATGGAATTTATTCAGTGGTCGAAAGATAACGACATTCCGGTCGGGCCGGGACGCGGTTCCGGTGCGGGTTCGTTGGTGGCCTATGCGCTGAAAATCACTGATCTCGATCCGCTAGAATTTGACTTGCTGTTCGAACGTTTCTTAAATCCGGAACGGGTTTCCATGCCTGACTTCGACGTGGATTTTTGTATGGACGGACGCGACCGCGTGATCGAGCACGTAGCGGAAACTTACGGACGCGGTGCGGTGTCGCAAATCATCACCTTCGGTACGATGGCGGCGAAAGCGGTTATCCGTGATGTAGGACGTGTGTTAGGACATCCTTACGGTTTCGTGGATCGTATTTCCAAACTGGTTCCGCCCGATCCGGGTATGACCCTTGCGAAAGCTTTTGAAATGGAACCGCAACTACAAGCCGCTTATGACAGTGATGAGGAAGTGCAGGCACTCATTGATATGGCGCGCAAATTGGAAGGTGTCACTCGAAATGCCGGGAAACATGCCGGTGGCGTAGTAATTTCGCCGACTTTGATTACTGATTTCGCCCCACTGTATTGCGATAATGAGGGCTTGCATCCGGTGACTCACTTCGATAAAAACGACGTGGAATACGCCGGCCTTGTGAAGTTTGACTTCTTAGGATTGCGCACGCTCACCATCATCAAATGGGCGCTGGATATGATCAATGCCCGTATGACGAGCGAAGGCAAACCACCCATCGATATTGCGGCGATTCCATTAGATGATGCAGAATCCTTTGATTTATTGAAACGCTCTGAAACTACCGCCGTATTCCAATTGGAATCGCGTGGCATGAAAGATCTGATTAAACGTCTGCAGCCGGACTGTTTCGAAGATATTATCGCGTTGGTAGCATTGTTTCGTCCGGGGCCTTTGCAATCGGGCATGGTGGATAACTTTATCGACCGTAAACATGGGCGTGAAGAAGTCTCTTATCCTGATGCGAATTATCAGCATGAAAGTTTAAAGCCGATTTTAGAACCCACGTACGGCATTATTTTATATCAAGAACAGGTTATGCAAATCGCTCAGGTGTTAGCCGGTTACACACTTGGCGGTGCGGATTTATTGCGCCGCGCGATGGGTAAGAAAAAACCGGAAGAAATGGCGAAACAACGCTCCGTGTTTGAGGAAGGCGCGATTAAAAACGGCGTGGACGGCGAGCTTGCCATGAAGATTTTCGATTTGGTGGAAAAATTCGCCGGCTACGGTTTTAATAAATCCCACTCCGCCGCTTATGCTTTGGTGTCTTACCAAACGTTATGGCTGAAAACCCATTTCCCGGCAGAATTTATGGCTGCCGTGATGACCTCGGAAATGGATAACACCGACAAAATTGTTGGTTTGTACGACGAATGTTTACGCATGGGCTTAAAAGTTACGCCGCCGGATATTAACGTCGGCAAGCATCATTTCAGCGTGAACGAAAATGGCGAAATCGTGTACGGCATCGGTGCCATCAAAGGTGTGGGCGAAGGGCCGATTGAAGCCTTGATCAACGCGCGTAACGAGGGCGGTTTCTTCAAAGATTTATTCGATTTATGCGCGCGCGTGGATTTGAAAAAGATTAATCGCCGCACTTTTGAAAGCCTCATTATGTCCGGCGCTTTTGACAAATTAGGACCGCACCGCGCGGCGCTTACTAAGAATTTGGAAGATGCGCTGAAAGCTTCCGATCAGCACGCCAAAGATGAAGCGTCGGGTCAATCGGATATGTTCGGCGTGCTGACCGAAACTCACGAAGAAGTAGAAAACGCCTATGCCAATACGCCGCCTTATACGGAAAAACAAATCCTCGATGGCGAACGTGAAACCTTAGGCCTTTATTTAAGCAGTCATCCGATCAGCCGTTATTTGAAGGAGCTCTCCCATTACAGTCCTACGCGTTTAAAAGAATTAGTACCGAATCGCAGAGGCCAAATCAGCACCGCATCGGGGCTTGTGATCGCCTCGCGCATTGCCGTCACCAAAAAAGGTAACCGTTTAGGCATTGCGACACTTGACGATAGATCCGGTCGCTTGGATATCACCTTATTCGGCGAAGCGCTTGAACAATTCGGCGAAAAATTGCAAAAAGACACCGTGGTGGTTGTTTCCGGCCAAGTCAGCGTCGATGATTTCGCGGGTGGGCTAAAAATGACCGTGCGCGACTTAATGACGCTGGATGACGCGCGTTCGCGCTATGCCAAATCGCTGGCCATCAGCCTGTCAGACGAACAAATTACGCCGATATTTGTTAAACGATTAAAGGAAACGCTTGCGCCGGCCAGCGGCGGCAGCTTGCCTATTAACGTTTATTATCAAAGTCCGAAAGGTCGCGCTTTGTTACGTCTCGGCGTTCAATGGTCAATTAACCCGACCGACGAAATCCTTACGGAACTGGTGAATATGTTGGGCGAAAACGCTGTGGAATTGGAGTTCGGTTAATGCAAATTCAGGACAGCTTAAGCTTCCTGTGCTACAATCCCGCCGCTATTTAGCGTTACAAAACAAGAGAAATTATGACCGCACTGAATGTATTAATTTATCCCGACGAACACTTGAAAGTTGTTTGCAAACCCGTCACCGACGTGAATGACGAAATCCGTAACATTGTGGACGATATGTTCGACACCATGTATCAGCAAGAAGGTATTGGTTTGGCTGCGCCGCAAGTGGATATTTTGCAACGTATTGTTACTATCGATATCGAAGGCGACAAGCAACACCAGCTGGTATTGATTAACCCTGAAATTCTGGCGTCTGAAGGCGAAACCGGTATCGAAGAAGGGTGCTTATCGATTCCCGGCTTTCGCGCTTTGGTGCCGCGTAAAGAAAAAGTGAAGGTAAAAGCGCTGGATCGTAACGGCAAAGAATTCACCTTAGATGCGGACGGCTTACTGGCCATTTGTATTCAACACGAAATCGATCATCTTAACGGTATTTTGTTTGTGGATTATCTTTCCCCGCTGAAACGTCAACGAATTAAAGAAAAGTTGCTGAAATACAAAAAGCAGCTTGCGAAAAACGAATAACTAACGAAAGTGCGGTTGTCTCGACCGCACTTTTAACTTTTCCTCTTGCCGCTTAGCAAAGGAAACGCCGAAAGCGGAAAAACGCGACTTCAATGCGGTGCTGATCGGCGACTTCGTCGCAACACGCCTTATTACGAAGCCGCAGCCAAAGCCACTTCAATGCGGTGCTCCGGCGCACTTCCTCGGCAAGCCAGTTGCCCGCGACACAGGATAAATCGCGCACCGTTTACCTGAACCATAACGCAGAACATGATGAAACCACTCAATATTATCTTCGCCGGCACGCCGGATTTTGCTGCACAGCATTTGCAAGCGCTTCTCAATTCCCGACACAACGTGATTGCGGTTTATACGCAGCCCGATAAACCCGCCGGCCGCGGCAAAAAATTGCAAGCAAGCCCGGTGAAACAGCTTGCAGAACAACATAACATTCCGCTTTATCAGCCGAAATCCCTCCGTCAAGAAGCCGCGCAGGCCGAACTTAAAGCGCTTAATGCGGATGTGATGGTTGTGGTGGCTTACGGTTTGATTTTACCGAAAGCGGTGCTGGATGCGCCGCGTTTAGGCTGTTTGAACGTGCACGGTTCAATTCTTCCGCGTTGGCGCGGTGCGGCGCCGATTCAGCGCGCCATTTGGGCGGGCGACGCACAAACCGGCATTACCATTATGCAAATGGACGAAGGTTTAGATACCGGCGATATGCTACATAAGGTTTATTGCGATATTTTGCCGACGGAAACTTCCGGCGACCTTTACCATAAATTAGCGCAATTAGCGCCACCGGCGTTAATCGACGTATTGGATCACTTAGAAAACGGTAAATTTAGTGCCGAAAAACAAGATGATGGGCAAAGTAACTACGCCGACAAACTTTCCAAAGAAGAAGCGAAATTGGACTGGGCGCTTCCCGCTGCGCAGCTTGAACGCAACATCCGCGCTTTTAATCCTTGGCCGATGGCGTATTTTTCCGCAACAGACCAAGAAGGTCATCAGCAAACCCTGAAAGTGTACCAAGCGGAAGTGTTGCCGCATCAAGAGAAACCTGCCGGCACGATTTTACGAGCCGATAAAAGCGGTATTCAAGTTGCCACCGCCGACGGCGTGTTAAATCTTTTGCAATTACAGCCGGCCGGCAAAAAACCGATGTCGGCGCAAGATTTATTAAATGGCCGCGCAGCATGGTTTCCGCTTAATAAAATCTTAGGGTAAGGTGCTTGCCTAATGAAAAAATCCCATTTAGTTAAAAAGCCTCATTCAACAATATCGGCAAAAACAGCAACTAAAAGCGCCGCACTCTCAACCCGCGCCATCGCCGCCCAAGTCATTTTACAAGTGTTAGACGAAGGCCAATCCCTTTCTGCACTCATTCCGCCGCTGCAACAAACCGTAAAGGCACAAGATTTGCCGTTGCTGCAAGAAATTTGCTTCGGCGTGTGTCGCGTGTTGCCGCGTTTGGAACAAATCATCAAGTATTTGGTGGATAAACCGCTCAAGGGCAAAGCACGCATCGTGCATTGCTTATTGTTGGTCGGTTTGTATCAATTAGTTTATCTGCGCGTGCCGACTCATGCTGCGGTGGACGAAACGGTGAACGCCGCTAAATCTTTAAAAGCCGAGTGTTGGCGCGGTTTGGTGAATGCCGTATTGCGTCGATTTTTACGCGAACAAAGTGATATTTTGGCGGTGGTGGATAAGAATTGGCAAACGCTGCATCCTGAATGGTTTGTCGATAAATTGAAAAAAAACTATCCGAATTGGCGTGCAATTATTGAGGCGAACAATCAAAAGCCGCCCATGTGGTTGCGCGTCAACGAACAAAAATACACCCCGGAAACCTATCGCGCATTGCTTGCGGAACAAGGTATTGAAGCTAATACGGCCGCTCATCCGAATGCCCTTTGTTTAAGCGCGCCCAATGCGGTGCTGAAATTACCCCTCTTCGCCGAGGGTGCGGTAACGGTGCAAGATTTAAGCGCGCAATGGGCGGCGACGTTGCTCGAAGCTAAAAATGACGAATGGATTTTAGATGCCTGTGCCGCGCCGGGCGGCAAAACCACCCATATTTTAGAATTGGCGCCGCAAGCTAAGGTGATCGCACTGGACGTGGAAGCGCATCGTTTAAAACGGGTGGAGGAAAATCTTGCGCGTTTGCATCAACGGGCAATAGTCATTTGCGGCGATGCGAGTCGTCCCGACGAATGGTTGGCGCAAATCGACCAACGTACGCTGCTGTTTGACCGCATTTTGCTTGATGCGCCTTGTTCGGCGACAGGCGTGATTCGTCGCCATCCGGATATCAAATGGCTGCGTCAAGCAACGGATATCGCGCAGTTGGCGGAATTACAGAACAAAATTCTTCACGCGCTGTGGGCAAAACTCAAACCAAACGGCATTTTGCTGTACGCTACCTGTTCTGTATTGCCGGAAGAAAACCGCGAGCAAATTCAAGCCTTTTTGAACCAACAGGCGGATGCCGAATTACTGCCTTTGCCGTTTACCGATGATAAAAGTGCGGTAGGTTTCCAATTTATTCCAACAGAAAATGGTGGCGACGGCTTTTATTACGCTAAACTGCGTAAACGTGCCTAGGGGGCGAAATGTTCGCTAAAATCGATGTGATTATTCCTTGTTACAACGCTGAGCGCACCTTATCGCGCTCAGTGCAATCAGTGATCGGGCAAGTTTGTTTAGGCAAACTTTGGCTGATTGACGATGCGTCTACGGACAACACGCTGGCCTTGGCCAAACAGTGGGCGGCGCGTTATCCCGAACAAATCTTCGTTGAAGCGATGCCGCGCAACGGTGGCGTGGCAAAAGCGCGCAATTGGGGTGCCTTGCAATCCGACAACGAATTCATCGCGTTTTTAGATGCGGACGACGCTTACGAAACCGGAGCGTTGGAAACGGCGGCAGCAACCTTTTATTTCCAACCCGATACCGCATTGGTTCGCCTTGCTTTAAAGCCGATCGATTTGCCGGCGTGTTATGCCGAACAGCCAAATTTTGAGTTCGCTTGGCAACATATGCGTATGACTTGCGGCGGCAATACGGTATTTCGCCGCGCCTTTTTGTTGGCCTGTGGCGGTTTTCCGCAAAACGACTTATTTCGCCAACTTGGCGGTGAAGATGGCGCACTTGGCATTGCCACAACAAAAATCGCCAAAGTCGCTACGTTGTTCGGTGAACCGGGCGTGTTGCATTATTGCCGTGCCGGAATGCATGCCGAGCGCTTGTTGAATGCGGTGCTATTTCAGCAACCCGTGGAAGGTGTAACGGCACGAGAAATGGCGCAAGCCGAGGAAGTGACTGATAAAATTTGTCGGCAAGTCGAGGCGTTAAAATGCGCGCTGAATTCGCCGCAAATCGGCATTTGTCCCCTTGAGATCACAAGGAGTGAAATATGAAAATTATGATTTTAGGCGCCGGGCAAGTGGGTACGACGCTGGCGGAAAGTTTGGTCAGCGAAGACAACGACATCACGCTGGTGGATAACGAATCGTCACAACTGCAAGCGTTGCAGGAAAAGCACGATTTACGCGTGGTTCAAGGTTCGCCTTCATCACCGAAGGTGTTGCGCGACGCGGGCGCGGCGGACGCGGATTTGATGGTGGCGGTCACCGCCTCGGACGAAATCAATATGGTGGCCTGTCAAATGGGCTACACGCTGTTCAACACCCCAACACGCATTGCGCGCATTCGCAATTCCGAATATTTGCGTGAAAAAGACAAGCTGTTTAATGATGAAAACATTCCTATCGATCACTTGATTTCGCCGGAAAATTTGGTGACGGAAGAAATCACGCGTTTAATCGAGTATCCCGGAGCCTTGCAAGTGGCGCACTTCGCTCAAAATCGCATCAGCATAGTGGTGGTGAAAGCTTATTACGGCGGTGCCTTGGTGGGGCATGCATTGTCGGCGTTTAAACAACATATGCCGCATATTGATTGCCGCATTGTGTCGATTTTGCGTAACGACAAAGCCATTCGGCCGCAAGGCTCAACCATTATCGAAGCGGGTGACGAAATCACCTTTATTTGCGCAACGGAACACATTAAAGCGGTGATTAGCGAGTTACAGCGGTTGGAAAAACCGTACAAACGCGTGATGATTGTCGGTGGTGGTAATATTGCCGCGGGCGTGGCGAAGCGATTGGAAGATCATTGCGCGGTGAAATTGATTGAACGCAATGGAGAACGCGCGCTAATGTTGGCGGAAAAGCTATCAAAAACGCTGGTATTTCACGGCGATGCGTCGGATCAAAATTTGTTATTTGAAGAACATATCGAAACCGTTGATGTGTTCCTTTCCTTGAGCAGCGATGACGAAGCCAATATTATGTCCGCCTTGCTGGCGAAACGTTTAGGGGCGCAAAAAGCGATGGTGTTGATTCAACGCATGGCGTATATCAATTTGATTCAAGGCGGCACCATAGATATTGCCGTTTCGCCGCAACAAGCGACCATTTCCGCTTTGCTCGGGCACGTGCGCAAAGGCGACGTGAAAAATGTAGCAAGTTTGCATCACGGCATTGCCGAAGCGATTGAAATCGTTGCGCACGGCGATGTAAATACGTCCAATATCGTGGGTAGAAGCATACGTGATCTTCGTTTGCCGATCGGTTGCATTATCGGTGCGATTTTACGTAATAACGACGTGTTGATTGCACGTAAAAACCTTGAGATTCAGGACGGCGATCATGTAGTTATTTATTTAAGCGACAAGAAAAATGTGTCTGACATTGAGAAACTGTTCCAGCCGAGTTCATTCTTTCTTTAACGAGGTTTACTTTTTAAGTCAACTTCATATAATACGCCTCCTCTTAATTTAACTAAAAAGGACAATTCAATGAGTTTTATCAAGGAATTCCGCGAATTCGCGATGCGCGGTAATGTGGTCGATATGGCCGTCGGGGTAATTATCGGCGGTGCATTCGGCAAAATCGTCAGTTCCCTCGTGGGCGACGTGGTAATGCCGGTATTGGGCATCTTAACCGGCGGTGTAGATTTCAAAGATCTGAAATTAGTGTTAGAACCGGCAAACGGCGACATTCCGGCGGTAACCTTAAACTACGGTATGTTTATCCAAAACGTTTTTGACTTTATCATTATCGCATTCGCCATATTCATGATGGTGAAAGGGATCAACAAACTGAAAAAACCGGCGGAAAAAGTCGCAGAACCGACCAACGAAGAAAAATTGCTTGCGGAAATTCGCGATTTATTAAAAAAATAATCTCTAAAAAAAGTTGGCCAATGCCGACTTTTTATTATTCAATGAGATGATCTTTCCGATTAATTGATTTAATTTGCTACTTAACACATTGTATTAATTGAATTTTTATATATTTACTTAGGATAAATATTATTTAAATACAAATAACCTATCTATTTTTTATGCAGAAAATCCATTTATTCCAACTTATTTTATCTGTTTTTATTTCGGGTTTATCTTCAATCGCATTAGCCGCCCCCTCCACCCCCTCAGCCGCCGAAAAGCAATTCAGTGCCCGCCAACAGCAACAACAAAC
>ERZ772764.790-NODE-790-length-21172-cov-27.937396_pt1 | contig 21172 bp, 12 predicted proteins | sample MGYA00512163_ERZ772764 | MGnify/ENA primary metagenome ERZ772764 (study PRJEB29015, sample SAMEA2737903) | human oral metagenome | biome: human oral; feature: human-associated habitat; material: dental | place: China | collected 2094 ... | reverse complement strand
GGTGCAGGCCCTCGCCGGTGTGCATGTACTGGCAGTCGGCGTCGACCTCGAGGACGTTGTGCTCGGCCAGGTCGTCCAGGCTGATGCGCGAGTCCTGGTGGTGGGCGCCCGGGTCCAAGTCGCGGTCGTTGAGTTTGATGGAACGCACATTGGTGGAGACCAGGTCCGCGAAGGCCGCGCCGCCGGGGGCGGCGGTGAACTCGACGCGGGTGCGCGAGCCGAAGTCGGTGTCGCCCCGGGTGAGGTCGAGCTCGATGTCGTAGCGGATGACCTCGCTGATGACTCCGGCGCGTGCGAGCGCCTCGTCGCGGGTCAGGTTAAGGCCTGGCATTGTTCGCCTTCCGTTGGTCGAATATGACGCGTTTCGTGCGTGCGCTTGTCTAATACTGACACGCGTTCGTCTGATTGTGCGACTGGATGCCCGCGTTGCGGGAGACCGTCATTTGAGCAATATCACCAGATACGGACCCGCTCGGAGGGGTCCAGCCACATGCCGTCGCCCTCGGCGACGCCGTAGGCGGCGGCGAACTCGTCGAAGTTCTTCAGCACCTGGTTGCAGCGGAACTCGGCGGGGGAGTGCGGGTCCACCGCCAGCATCTGGCGGGCGAAGCGGGGGCGCGCCGCTGTGCGCCACACGCGGGCCCACGACTGGAAGAACCTCTCGGGCCCGCTGAGCCCGTCGACGGCGGGCGCGGTGGCGGGCGTCAGCCCCCGCTCTGCCAGGGCGGCCGCCCACGCTTTCCACGCGATCGTGAGGCCGCCGAGGTCGCCGATGTTCTCCCCGATGGTCAGGGCGCCGTTGACGTGGGGCGCGCCGGTGCCCCCGGCGCCGTCGGGCCGCTCCGCCCCGTCCGCGCCCCCCGCCTCGTCCGGGGTGTGGGCGCCGGGCAGCAGATCCGCGGGCGTGAGCGCGTTGTACTGGTCGATGAGGGCGCGTGTGCGCTCTTCGAAGCGCTCCCTGTCCTGGTCCGTCCACCAGTTCTCCAGGTTCCCCCTCTCGTCGAAACGGGACCCCTGGTCGTCGAAGCCGTGCCCGATCTCGTGCCCGATGACGGCGCCGATGGCGCCGAAGTTGACGGCGTCGTCGGCGCCGGGGTCGAAGAAGGGGGGCTGGAGGATGGCCGCTGGGAAGACGATCTCGTTCTGCGTCGGGTTGTAGTAGGCGTTGACCGTCTGCGGGGTCATGTACCAGCGGTCGCGGTCCACGGGGGTGCCCAGCCGCGCCCATTCCCGCTCGGTCTCGTGGGAGGCGGCGGCCCGCAGGTTGTCGACCAGGGGGGCGCCGGGGTCGATGTCCAGGCCCGAGTAGTCCTTCCACTTGGGCGGGTAGCCGATCTTCGGGTTGAAGGCGGCCAGCTTGTCCAGGGCGCGGCCCTTGGTGGCGTCCCCCATCCAGTCGAGGGCGCGGATGGAGCGCCCGTAGGCGTCCAGCAGGCGGGCGACCAGGTCGTCCATGCGCTCCTTCGAGGCGGGCGGGAAGTGGCGGGCGACCCACGCGCGGCCCATCGCCTCGCCCAGGCACGACTCGATGAGGCCGAGGGCCCGCTTCCAGCGGGGACGCAGTTGCTCGGTCCCGGCCAGGGTGCGGCCGTGGAAGTCGAAGTTCTCCTCCACGAAGGCGGAGGAGAGCACGGGCGCGCGCGCGTCGATCACCGAGGCGGCGGCCCACTCCTTGAGGGTGCCCAGGTCGGTGTCCGCCCACAGGGCGCAGGCGCCGCGCAGGAACTCGGGCTGGTCGACGTTGACGACCAGGGAGGCGGTGGGCAGGCGCGCCCCGTCGGCCCAGCCCCGCCAGTCGAAACCGGGGTTGGCGGCGACCAGGTCCTCCCAGGGGGTGGGGTTGTCCGAGAGCCGGGGGTCGCGGTCGGACACGGAGTCGCGGTGGTGGGCGGCCAGGGCCGTTTCGAAGGCCATGATCCGCCCGGCGGCGCCCTCGGGGTCCGGGGCGCCCGCCAGTTCGAGCATGCGCGCCGTGTGGGCGACGTAGGCGCGGCGGACCGGCTCGTAGTCGTCCTCCCGGTAGTACGCCTCGTCGGGCAATCCGAGGCCGGATTGGACCAGGGAGACCATGTATTGGGAGGAGTCGTGGGGATTGGTGCCCACGTAGGCGCTGACGAGGCCCCCCGCGCCCTCGCGCATGAGGCGGCCCGTCAGGGCGGCCAGGTCCGCGCGCGTGGCCGCTTGGGCGATGGCCTCCAGGTCGGGGGCGATCGGCGAGGCGCCGGCGGCCTCGATGGCCCCCTCGTCGAGGAACTGGTTCCACAGGGTCGCGATCCTCCCGGCGTCGGGGTCGTCGAGGGCCCCGGCGGCCGCCGCCTCGGCGATGGCGCGGCAGTGCGCCTCGGACTGGTCGCGCAGGGCGTGGAAGGCGCCGTCGATGGGCCTGTCGGCCGGGATCTCGTGGCGGGCGAGCCAGCCGCCGTTGACGTGCCGGTAGAAGTCGTCCTGGGGGCGCACGGAGGGGTCGGCGTTGGCGGCCTCGCCGGAGCGGTCGCGGATGTCGTGGTCCATGACCCCACTCTAGGTGCTCGTGACCCGCGGCGCGCCGGTGCGGGGAGGCCGGGGCGGGCGTGTTCGCGGGCCGTGAAATCGAATTATGGCACGGTTGTTCGTCGTAAATGCGCTGTCGGGGCGCTCCCCGTCCCAAGGAGTGGCGGTGCCGGGGCCCCGGAATACCTGCACATCTGTGCAATATGGGTGAGTGATTCGTTCAAAACGGTTCCGGAGGTGCAATATTGTGGGCAAAACCGAGGCGCCGACGCCTCGTATTCACACCTGAAGGGAACGAACGGTGAGAACCATTCACACTGACGTCGTCGTCATCGGCGGCGGCTCCACCGGTGCGGGCGTCGTTCGCGATGTCGCAATGCGCGGGTTCTCGGCGGTCCTGGTGGACCGGGCGGACATCGCCCAGGGCACCTCCGGCCGCTTCCACGGCCTGCTGCACTCGGGCGGGCGCTACATCGCCTCCGACCCCGAGTCGGCCACCGAGTGCGCCGAGGAGAACGCCATCGTCAAACGGATCAACGCCAACGCCGTCGAGGCCACGGGCGGCCTCTTCGTCGCCACGGCCCAGGACGAGGAGGACTACGCCGACCAGTTCCTCGCCCGCGCCTCGGCGGCCAAAGTGCCCGCCCGCGAGATCACCATCGCGGAGGCCCTGGCGCGCGAGCCCCGCCTGGACCCGCGCATCAAACGGGCCTTCGAGGTCGAGGACGGCACGGTCGACGGCTGGCAGATGGTCTGGGGCGCCATCCGCTCCGCCGAGGCCTACGGCGCGAAGATCCTCACCTACCACAGGGTCGTCTCCATCGACCGCGAGGGCGACCGCGTCAGCGCCGTCGTCGTCCACGACGAGAGGGGCGGGGAGGACCTGCGCGTCGAATGCGCTTTCGTCGTCAACTGCGGCGGGCCGTGGGCCGGCCAGATCGCCGCCATGGGGGACTGCCACGGCGTGGACGTGGTGCCCGGCGCGGGCATCATGATCGCAATGAACCACCGGCTCACTGGCACCGTCCTCAACCGCTGCGTGTGGCCCGAGGACGGGGACATCCTGGTGCCCGACCACACGGTGTGCATCATCGGCACCACGGACATCAAGGCCGAGGATCCCGACCGCCTTGCCATCACCGCCGACGAGGTCCAGCAGATGCTCGACTCCGGTGAGGCCATGGTCCCCGGTTTCCGCCGCTCCCGCGCCCTGCACGCGTGGGCGGGGGCGCGCCCCCTCATCAAGGACTCGCGCGTCGCCGCCACCGACACCCGCCACATGGCGCGCGGCATGAGCGTCATCGACCACCACAGCCGCGACGGCGTCTACGGGATGCTCACCATCGCGGGCGGCAAGCTCACCACCTACCGGCTCATGGCCGAGCGCGTCGTCGACATCATGTGCTCCGAGATGGGCGAGCAGCGGCCCTGCAAGACCGCGGGCGAGGCCGTCCCCCCCGCCGAGGACGGCAGGCTCTACACCATCGGCCACCGCCTCGACAACGTCGAGTCCCGCAACGACGGGCCCTCCCACGAGCAGATCATCTGCGAGTGCGAGATGGCCACGCGCGCCATGCTCGAGAGGGTCATGGACACCCTGCCCAAGAGCCAGCTCGACGACGTGCGCCGCCAGATGCGCCTGGGCATGGGGCCCTGCCAGGGCGGGTTCTGCTCCCAGCGGGCCGCCGGCATCGCCCACGAGCGCGGCGACATCGACGCCGAGCGCGCCAACGGTCTGCTGCGCCTCTTCCTGAAGAACCGGTGGATCGGCCTATGGCCCATCCTCTACGGCAAACAGGTGCGCCAGGCGGCGCTGGACAACTGGATCCACGAGGGCACGCTCGACGTCGAGCACCTGCCCGTCCCGGTCGAGGAGGTCGTGCGATGAGGGACGCAGTCGTTATAGGGGCGGGCATCGCAGGGCTCGCCGCCGCCATCCGCCTCGCCCGCTCGGGCGCCTCGGTGACCCTGGTCGCCAAGGGAGTGGGCGGTCTGCAACTGGGCACGGGGACCATCGACGTCCTCGGCTACTCCCCGGAGCGCGTCGAGCGCCCCCTGGAGGCGATAGGCCCCCACGTGGCCTCGCGCGAGAGCCACCCCTACTCCCACTTCACCCCCGGGTTCGTGGGGGAGGCCGTCAACTGGCTGCGCGACACCGCGGGCCCGTCCCTGCTGGTGGGGGACGCCTCGCGCAACGTCGCCATACCGACGGGCGTGGGGGCGCTGCGCCCCACGAGCCTGTACCAGCCGTCCATGGCGGCGGGCGTGCCCGCCCCCGGCGCCTCCTACGCGATCGTCGGGCTGAAGCGCTTCAAGGACTTCTACCCGGCGCTGGTGGCCGAGAACCTCTCCCGCCAGAGGGGCCCCGACGGCCAGCGCCTGGACGCGCGCGCCATCAGCGTCGACTTCGAGGTGCGGGCCGGGGAGGCGGACTCTACGGGCACCAACCACGCGCGCGCCCTCGACGAGGCGGACGCCCGCCAGCGCCTCGCCGACACCATCGGACCGCTCCTGTCGGCCGGGGAGGTCGTCGGACTGCCGGCCGTCCTGGGCCTGGCCGACCCGGGCGCCGCCGCCGACCTGGCCGAGCGCCTGGGGCACGGGGTCTTCGAGATCCCCGTGCAGCCCCCGTCGGTGCCGGGCATGCGCCTGAACACCGCGCTCAGCGAGATCGTCAAGTACGAGGGGCGTCTCATCATGGGCTCCGCGGTCACCGGCTTCAAGCGCCGGGCGGGCAGGATCGTCTCCGTCGACATCTCCACCGCGGGCAGGCCCACCACCATCAAGGCGGGCGCCTTCGTCCTGGCGGCCGGGGGCTTCGAATCCGGCGCCCTGGCCGTCGACTCCCACGGCCAGGTGTCGGAGACCGTTTTCGGCCTGCCGGTCATGGGCGCGCAGGGGCAGCTCCTGCACGCCGACTTCTGGGGCGAGGACCAGCCCCTGTTCCTGGCCGGGATCGCGGTCGACGACCAGATGCGCCCCGTCGGCCCCGACGAGAGCGCCGTTTACAGCAACCTCCACGCGGTCGGCGGCAACCTGGCCGGCGCCACCCGGTGGAGGGAGAAGAGCGGGGAGGGCATCGCCCTCGCCAGCGCGGTGCGCGCCGCGGACACGATTGTGGAGGGACTGCGATGAGTGCTGGAACGACGAAAGGGATCGCCGGGATGTTCCCCGCCTTCAACGGGGGGCTGTCCTCGACGGGCGTCGAGGAGGAGGACGTCATCAGCCTCGGCGACGGCACCGTCGGGGGCCTGCGCGGCAGCCTCGACGCCTGCGTGAAGTGCACGATCTGCGAGACGAACTGCCCCGTAATGCGGGTCACCGACCTGTTCGGCGGGCCCAAGTACTCCGGCCCGCAGGCCGAGCGCTTCCGCCAGAAGGGGCAGATCGTCGACAAGTCCATCGACTACTGCTCCTCGTGCGGCACCTGCTCCCTGGTGTGCCCGCAGGGCGTGAAGGTCACGGAGATCATCCACCACCGGCGCACCGACATGAAGAGGGCCGTGGGGATCCCCGTGCGCGACCGCCTCATCGGGCGCACCTCCCTGATCGGCACGATGATGACGCCCGTGGCGCCCATCGCGAACTGGGCGCTCGACGTCAAGCCGATCCGCATGGTCATGGAGAAGGTCATCGGCGTCCACCGCTCCGCCCCGATGCCCCGCGCCTACGGGCGCACCTTCGAGGGGTGGTTCAAGAAGCACAAGCCCCTGCCGTCGTCGGGCAAGCGCGGCCAGGTCATCTTCTTCCACGGGTGCGCGGGCCAGTACTTCGAGGTGGAGACCTCCATCCACTCCGTCCTGGTCCTGGAGCACCTGGGATACGAGGTGCTGGTCCCCAAGCACGGGTGCTGCGGGCTGGCGCTGCAGTCCAACGGGCTCTACGCCGACGCCCGCAAGTACGTGTCGCGCCTGACGGACGACTTGCGCAAGGCGAACAGGGACGCCCCGATCATCTCGGCCTCCGGGTCGTGCGCCGGGATGCTGCGCCACGAGGCGCGCGACATCCTGGAGATGGACACCCCCGAGTTGGAGGACGTGGGGCGCAGGACCTGGGACATCTGCGAGTTCCTCCTCGACCTGCACGACCGGGGGGAGCTGGACACGGACTTCCAGCGCATCGACGTGACCATCCCCTACCACGCGCCCTGCCAGCTCAAGTCCCAGGGGCTGGGGCTGCCCGCCATGGAGGTCATGGGCCTCATCCCCGGGGTGAAGGTCGTCGAGTCCCAGCAGCCGTGCTGCGGCATCGCCGGCACCTACGGCATGAAGAAGGAGAAGTACGCCATCGCCCAGGCGGTCGGCGCGCCCGTCTTCGACTTCATCAAGCAGGTGAACGCCGAGTTGGCGGCCTGCGATACGGAGACGTGCCGCTGGCAGCTGCGCACCGCGACGGGAGCGAACGTCGTCCACCCGATCTGGCTGATCCACAAGGCCTACGGCCTGCCCAACGGCTGAGGCGCGGCGCACTCGGGCGCTCGTCCCCGGGCGCCGCGAGCCTTCCGGCCCGCAGCGCCCGGGGATACACTTGCGCCATGAGCACTCCGCGCCGCGCCGTCGTCACAGGGGCCTCCACCGGGATCGGGGAGGCCACCGCCCGCATGCTTGTGGACCACGGGTGGGGGGTCGTCGCCGTCGCCCGCCGCCGCGAGCGCCTCAAGGCACTCGCCGACCAGATCGGCTGCGAGTACTGGGCGGCCGACCTCACCGACGAGGCGCAGGTGGAGGGCATGGCCTCCCACGTCCTGGAGGGCGGGCCGGTGGACGCGCTGGTCAACAACGCGGGCGGCGCCATCGGCGTCGACCACGTGGCGCACGCGGACGCGGGCCGGTGGAGCGCCATGTTCGACCGCAATGTCCTCACCGCCCTGCACTGCACGCGCGCCTTCCTGCCGTCGATGCGCAAGAGGGGAGGGGACCTGGTGTTCCTCACCTCGACCGCCGCGCACGACACCTACCCGGGGGGCGGCGGCTACGTGGCCGCAAAGCACGCCGAGCGCGTCATCGCCAACACCCTGCGCCAGGAACTGGTGGGCGAGCCCGTCCGCGTCATCGAGATCGCCCCGGGCATGGTGCGCACCGAGGAGTTCTCCCTCAACCGGCTCGGCTCCCGCGAGGCCGCGGACCGCGTGTACGCGGGCGTCGCCGAGCCGCTGGTGGCCGCCGACGTCGCCGAGGCCATCGTGTGGGCCCTGGAGCGCCCCCGCCACGTGAACATCGACTCGATGATCGTGCGCCCCGTGGCGCAGGCGACGAACACGGTGGTCGCCCGCAGCGGGGACGGGGAGCGGCGGTGAGCGCCCTCGCGTGGGCCGCGGGGGCCTCGTTCGAGGACGGGCGCGGTACCGGTGGGGGACCGGGGGACCGCTAGGCGCCGGTAGGGAGGCCGGCCGGGAGCGCTTCAACGAGCAGGGGCGCACGAGTCGTTTTCCTTTTCCACGGCGGGCAGCGCGGCGCCCAGCAGGGCGGCCGTGCCCGGGTCCATGATGTCGGAGGCGGGCCGGCCCGAGCGCAGGAGGCGCGCCATGGCCGCCAAGGCGGGGGAGGCGTGGGAGTAGAAGGCCCGGTAGCCCTCGCACAGGTAGTTGCGCCGGGCGCCTGAGGCGGTGGGGACGAAACGGTCCTTGGGGCACCCGCCCCAGCACAGGGGCAGGTGCGGGCAGGTCGATGAGGGAGACGAAGGCCGTCGAGCGGCCGACCGCGGACACCCCGGGGATGCGGGCGATGAACGGGATGTTGTAGATGTCGTCGTACATCATGGGGCCCTTGTCGTTGAGGCGATGGACGCCTGTGAACTCGCCGTGGTCGGCGCAGAAGAACACGGCGGTGTCGTCCAGGACCCCCAGCTCGCGCGCCGCGTCCATGATGCGGCCGATCTCGAAGTCGATCATGGCCACGTAACCCCAGTAGACGGCGATCAGCTTCTTCCACTGCTCGTTCGTGAACGAGGACGTGGACCAGTAGGCCGCGTAGTTGAGCTGGATGGGGGGCTTGCCGATCAGGGGGTCACCGAAGCTCTCCGGCAGTGCGGCGTCCGCCGGGTCGATCAGGTCGAACCACTCGTCGGGCAGGTGCGGGCCGAAGAAGTGCACGTCGAGGCAGAACGACCGGCGCGCCTCCTTCCAGTCGGCCGCGTACTGGCGCGGTCGGCGAGGAAGCGCTCGAAGGTCGCCTCCTCGGGCTGGTCGAGGCGCGCGGCCAGGATGTGCCCGTCCCGGCCGCCGGGCAGCTTGCCGCGCCACAGGTCGTGTGCGCGCACCGGGGGAAGGCCGCGCTCGTCCAGCCACGCTGCGTACTCCTCGTTGGCGACGGGGTTCTCCGCGCCCCAGAAGGTGTCGTCGTCGGCGCCGAACTTTCCGGGCAGGTTGTGTCCGCAGTGGTACTTCCCCACGATCCCGACGTTGTACCCGGCGTCGCGCAGCTCCTGCGTGTACGTCCACGTGCCCTCGGGGATGGAGACCCGGTAGGCGATGTTCCACTCGGGGTTCGCCAGCACCTGGTGCTTGCCCGGGCGCTTGCCGGTGAGCAGCGAGGCGCGGGCGGGCGTGCAGATCGCCGTGGGCGTGAAGGCGTTGGTGAAGGCGAAGCCCTCGCGCCCCATCCGGTCGATGACGGGGGTGCGGGCGGGGGAGGGCCGCCGGGCGGCTCGGCGCCTCTGAGGGGGGCGGCTACCGCTCCTCGAAGACGAACTCCTGGTCGGGGGCGTCCACGGCCTCGACGCTGTCCGCCTCCAGCGCCAGCGCCTTGCCGCCGCGGGAGTGGAGGCGCCCGTGGACCCGCACCCACTGGTCCGGCTCCACCTGCGTGCCCGCCGGGGCCTCGACCGCGAACCCCAGGGCGTAGGCGTCGGCGGCGCAGCACCAGATCGTCATGCGCGCCAGGGCGAAGGAATCAGTGGCCGCCAGCCGCGGCAGGCCCTGCTGCGAGGCGGCGGTCTGCGGCGCCACGACGAAACCGGTGACGGTGATCTCCCGGCCCTCGTAGGCGGCGCCGTTGGCAGACAACTCGCGCAGCGTCGAGTAGAAGGTCTGCGTCGTCACGTCCAAGGGCGGGCCCGACGAGGCGGTCCCAGCGCGCCCGGCGGCGCTCGCGGAGGAGGCGGGGGCGGGCGCGTGGGATCCGGTCCCGGCGGTGGGGGAGGAGGTCGGACTGCCGCCGCCCGGGCCTGCGGATTGCGCGGGAGCGGCGCCCGCCTCGTCGGCGGGGGGAGCCCCGCCGGGGGCCAACTGCGAGTGGGCGGAGGTCTGCGAGCGCGGCGCCCCCGAGCCGAGCAACTGGGAGGGGGTGGGGTTGATGGGCAGCGCGATGCACACCGCCGCCGCCCACAGTCCGATGACGCGGACCCACGCCCCGGGCTCGCGCGCCGGGGCCTCGCGCCTGCGGGCGCTGCGCGCCCTCGCCCACGCCCACACCAGGCAGCACACGACCAGGAAGCCGATGCCCCACACCGCCCTGGGGGGCACCACCTTGAGGTAGCGCCCCGAGACGACGGCGAGGGCCAGGGAGGCCGCCAGGACCACCAGGACCGCTGCCTCCGCCCACGCGACCAGCCGGGGCCGGCGCTCCTCCTCCTCGGCGCGGCGGGCCGCCCTGCGGCGCTGGGACGCCTCGAAGTCCCCCACGATCGCCAGGAACGCCCGGTCCTGCCCCTCCTGCTCCTCGCCGCTCACAGCGCCACCAATCCCAGCGCCCACGCGCCGCCCACGGCGGCGCCGCTGGCCACCGTGACGACGACGAAGAGTTTCGCGACGAAGCGCTTGTCGAAGGAGCTGGACAGCAGGAGCACGTTCTTCACATCCATCATCGGTCCGTACACCATGAACCCCAGTAGCGCGCCCGCGGGCGCCAGCGCCGACAGGGAGCGCGCGATGATGGCGTCGGAGGAGGAGCACAGGGAGAACACGAACCCCGCGGCCATCATCGCGCCCAGCGCCACGGGCGGGGGCGCTTTGTCAAGGGACTGGGTGGGGGAGACGAGCACCTGGGCCGCGCTCGACAGGGCGACGCCCACCAGCAGGTAGGGCAGGATGCGGCCGAAGCCCGTGGCGCTGTGGGAGGCCACGAGCGCGAGCCGCCCGCCGGCGCCCGCCCCGCCCCCGCCCGGATGGCACCCGCACCCGGCGGCGCACTCCGCCTCGTCCTGCACCAGGACGGGCCCGCCGACGCGGCCCATCACGACTCCGACGACCACGGTCACGGCGACGGCCAGCACGGCCCGCAGGACGACGATCCGCCACGACCCGAAGGCGTACCACGTGGACCACACGACGATCGGGTTGATCGACGGGGAGGCCAGCATGAGGGTGACCGCCGCCGACGTGGGCACGCCCTTGCGCACCAGGGAGCGGAAGACCGGCACCGCCGAGCAGTCGCACACCGGCAGGACGAGCGCGGCCGCCAGGGCGGTGGCGATCGACGCCGGACCGCGGGGGAAGAGGCGGGCGAGGCGCTCGGGGGGCACGAACTCCTCGATGACCTCCGACACGAGAACGCCCAGTGCCAGGAAGGGGGCCGCCTGGAAGAAGATGCCGACGCTGATCGCCCACATCCGCACGCCCTGGCCGCCCATGGCCCCGGCGAGGACCACCGCCCCGGCCACGACGGCGACGGCGGAGTAGGCCGCGAGGGCGGCGGGCCGGGCGCGTTCGATGGTCACACCACCAGCATACCCAGCACCGGGCGCGCATCTGTGGGTAGAATCGGCGTTGCTACGATCCGGCCCGCTCAGCGGGGCATCACCGGGGAGCATCCGGAAGAACAGGGACCCGGGGGCGCCGCCCCCGTCCCCCAGTAGAACCGGACGGGAGGGCCCGACACAGCCCCAACGAAGAGGCCGCGCCAGCGCGGCAAGCGGGGTGGTACCGCGGGTCCCGGCGTCGCCGGTCCTCGTCCCTGCGCACGGCGCAACACGAGGACTGCCATGACGAAGCACGGCTTCTACCCCCTCCACCGGGACGACGAGGTGGATCCAAGCCCGTCCTTCCCCGCGATGGAGGGCGCGACACTGGCCTTCTGGGCCGCCGACGGCACCTTCCGCAAGTCCATCGCCCGGCGCGAGGGCGGCTCCAACGAGTTCGTCTTCTACGACGGCCCCCCCTTCGCCAACGGCCTCCCGCACTACGGGCACCTGCTCACCGGCTACGTCAAGGACGTGGTCGGGCGCTACCAGACGATGCTCGGCCACCGCGTCGAGCGCCGTTTCGGGTGGGACACCCACGGCCTGCCCGCCGAGCTCGAGGCCCAGCGCCAGCTCGGCATCGAGGACGTCACCGAGATCACCCGCGAGGGCGGCGTCGGCATCGCCGCCTTCAACGAGGCCTGCCGCTCCTCCGTCCTGCGCTACACGAAGGAGTGGGAGGACTACGTCACCCGCCAGGCGCGCTGGGTGGACTTCGAGCACGACTACAAGACCCTGGACATGCCCTACACGGAGTCCGTGATCTGGGCGTTCAAGCAGCTCTACGACAAGGGCCTGGCCTACCAGGGCCACCGCGTGCTGCCGTACTGCTGGAACGACCGGACCCCCCTGTCCAACCACGAGCTGCGGATGGACGACGAGGTCTACCAGGACCGCACCGATAACACGGTCACCGTGGGCCTGCGCCTGACTGAGCCCCTCCTGGCGGACTCCGAGCGCCCCGAGCTCGCCCTCGTGTGGACGACGACGCCGTGGACCCTGCCGTCGAACTCCGCGGTCGCCGTCGGCCCTGGCATCGACTACGTGGTCGTCGAGGCGGACCCCGGCGCGGCCTCCCCGGTGGCCGGCGAGCGCGTCCTCATCGCCCGGGACCTGCTGGCCGCCCACGCCAAACAGCTCGGCGAGGCGCCCCGTGTCCTCGCGTCCTTCAAGGGCTCCGACCTGGTGGGGCGGCGCTACCACCCGATCTACGACTACTTCGACGACGGCGCGCACCGCGCCGAGGGGGCGGTGCCCGGCCCCAACGCGTGGACGGTCGTGGCCGCCGACTACGTGACCACCACGGACGGCACCGGCCTGGTCCACCAGGCGCCCGCCTTCGGCGAGGACGATATGTGGACGTGCATGGAGTACGGCATCGGCATGGTCCTGCCCGTGGACGACGGCGGCGTGTTCACCTCCGAGGTCCCCGACTACCAGGGAATGCACATCTTCGACGCGAACCGCCACATCGTGGCGGACCTGCGCGACCAGTCGGGCCCCATCGCGCGCCGGGATCCGCGTGTGCGCGCCGTCCTGGTGGCCGAGGCGTCCTACACCCACTCCTACCCGCACTGCTGGCGCTGCCGCAAGCCCCTCATGTACAAGGCGGTGTCCTCGTGGTTCGTGCGCGTCACCGCGATCCGCGACCGCATGGTGGAGCTCAACCAGCAGATCAACTGGACCCCCGAGCACATCAAGGACGGCGTCTTCGGCAAGTGGCTGGCCGGGGCCCGCGACTGGTCGATCTCCCGCAACCGCTTCTGGGGGGCGCCCATCCCCGTGTGGGTGTCCGACGACCCCGCGTACCCGCGCACGGACGTGTACGGGTCGATCGCCGAACTGGAGGCCGACTTCGGCGTGGAGGTGGTGGACTTCCACCGTCCCTTCATCGACTCGCTCACCCGTCCCAACCCGGACGATCCGACGGGCAGGTCGACGATGCGGCGCATCCCCGATGTCTTCGACTGCTGGTTCGAGTCCGGGTCGATGCCCTTCGCGCAGGTGCACTACCCCTTCGAGAACCAGGAGTGGTTCGAGTCCCACTACCCGGGCGATTTCATCGTCGAGTACATCGGCCAGACGCGCGGCTGGTTCTACACGCTGCACGTCCTGGCCACGGCGCTCTTCGACCGGCCCGCGTTCCGCAACTGCGTGTCCCACGGCATCGTCCTGGGCGACGACGGTTTGAAGATGAGCAAGTCGCTGCGCAACTACCCGGACGTGTCGCAGGTGTTCGACCGCTACGGCTCGGACGCGATGCGCTGGTTCCTCATGTCCAGCCCCGTGGTGCGCGGCGGCAACCTCATGGTCAAGGAGTCCGCGATCCGCGACACCGTGCGCCAAGTGCTGCTGCCCATCTGGAACACGTACTACTTCTTCACCCTCTACGCGGGCGCCGCGGACAAGGGCGCGGGCTACCGGGCGCGCCGCCTCGACCTGTCGTCCGCCCCGGCAGTGGAGGGCCTGGCCCAGATGGACCGCTACCTGCTGGCCCACACGCGCGGCCTCGCCGAGGACGTGCGCGCCCGCCTGGACGCCTACGACGTCGCGGGCGCCTGCGACGCGGTGCGCGACCACCTGGACGTGCTGACGAACTGGTACGTGCGCACCCAGCGCCAGCGCTTCTGGGACGAGGACGGCGCCGCCTTCGACGCCCTGTACACGGCGCTGGTGGTCCTCATGGAGGTGGCGGCCCCGCTGCTGCCCCTGCTGGCCGAGGAGGTCTGGCGCGGCCTGACGGGCGGGGAGTCCGTCCACCTGCAGGACTTCCCCGTCATCGACGAGGCCGTGGCCGCCCCCGCTCTGGTGGCCGCCATGGACGAGGTCCGCTCCATCGTGTCGGCGGCCCACGCGCTGCGCAAGACGCACCAGCTGCGCGTGCGCCAGCCGCTGGCGTCCCTGCGGGTCGTGTCCGAGGGCTACGCGGACTTGGAGCCCTTCGCGGACCTGATCGCCTCCGAGGTGAACGTGAAGTCCGTGGTCTTCGCCGCCCCCCAGGAATCGGGGTTGGGCGTGCGCACCGAGCTGAGCCTCAACCCGCGGGCCTTCGACCCCGCGTTCCGCAAGCTCACCAGCCAGCTGTTCAAGGCCCAGAAGTCGGGCGACTGGGAGATCCTGGACGACGGGTCGTGCCGCTTCCCCTCCGTGCTGGCCGACGGCTCCCCCCTCGTGCTGACCGACGGCATGTTCTCGGTGTCCACCTCGGTGGACGCGGCCGAGGGCCAGGTCGCCGACGTGCTCCCCTCGGGCACCTTCGTGGTGCTCGATACGGAGTTGACCCCCGAGCTGGAGGCTGAGGGCTACGCCCGCGACGTCGTGCGCGCCGTCCAGGAGGAGCGCAAGAACGCGGGCCTGCACATCGCGGACCGCATCGACCTGTCGCTGAGCGTGCCCGCCGATCACGTGGCCGACGTCGAGGCGTGGCGCGACATGATCGCCGCCGAGACCCTCGCCCTGTCGGTGGCGGTCGAGGCCGGCGACAAGCTCGCGGTGGGCGTCGCGAAGCGCTGACCGCTGCCGAGGGCGGGCGGGCCGCGGGGCCCACTGCCCGCACGCGCCGGGCCCCGGGAGGAGATCCTCCCGGGGCCCGGAGGCTGTGACTGAGTAACCATGACATATGGCACAGCTCCCTCCGGGTTAGTTGCCACTTTCACATCGGTGTGGTGCGGTTAATACTTGAGAGCCATGAGCACAGAACACGCCACCGCAGTACACCCACCGCGCGCGAAGAGGCGCGCACGAGCGGTCTCAGTGGAGGAGGTGACGAAAGACTACGGGAAGGTCCGCGCCGTCAACGCCCTCAGCCTGGACATCCCCAGGGGCCAGATCATGGCGCTGCTCGGCAAGAACGGCGCCGGGAAGTCCACCCTGATCGACATCATCCTCGGCCTGCAGGCCCCGACCTCGGGCACCGCCCGCGTGTTCGGCCTGGCGCCGCGCGACGCGATACGGCGCTCCCTGGTCGGCGTCGTCCTCCAGACGGGCTCCCTGCCCGTCGACTACACCGTGGCCGAGGCCCTCCGCCTCTTCGGCTCCACCCACGACGCGCACGTCGACTACGGAACCATCCTCGAGGAGACCCAGCTGTCCCACATGAGCGGACGGGTCATCCGCAAGCTCTCCGGTGGCGAGCAGCAGCGCGTGCGCCTCGCACTGGCCCTCCTGCCCGACCCCCACCTGCTGATCCTCGACGAGCCCACTGCGGGCATGGACGCCACCGCCCGGCGCGAGTTCTGGGACCTGATGCGCACCCAGGCCGAACGCGGCAGGACCATCGTCTTCGCCACCCACTACCTCACCGAGGCGCAGGACTTCGCCGAGCGCACCGTCATCATCAAAGACGGCTCCGTCATCAAGGACGCCCCCACCGACGAGCTGCGCCGGATGAACCGCAGTTTCCACCTCACCGTCGACGTGGATCGTGGGGCCGGCCCCCGCCTCGTCGAACAACTCCGCGCCGCCCCCGAGGCAGGGGCGTGGAAGATCTCGACCGAAGGGGGGCGGATCGTCGTCGACGGCGACGACACCGATCCCGCGGCCCGAATCCTGCTGTCCCACCCAGAGGCGCACGGCCTCGAGATCACCGCGTCCTCGCTGGAGGACGTCTTCACCTCGCTCACCGCGTGACCGAGCCGCCAGCACTTTAAGGAATCACCATGTCGTCCTCCACAGCATTCACAGACGAAGCGATCTCCCGCCGCGCCCCGTCCTCGGGGTTCAAAGGATTCGGCGTCCTCACCTGGTTCACCTTCTGGAAGTTCATCACCAACCCGATCACCATCAGCTTCTCCCTGATCCTGCCGATCCTCATGTACCTGATCTTCGGATCCGGCCAGAGCTACGCCCAGAACTGGGGCGTCCACGGCAACGCCGCCGCCTCCGTCCTGGCGAACATGACGACCTACGGCGTCGTCCTGGTCGCCTCGTCCATGGGCGCCAACGCGGCGCTGGACCGCACCATGGGGATCTCCCGCCTCTTCGCCCTGACCCCCATGCGCTCGGCGGCCAACATCCTGGCGCGCCTCATCGCGGCCGTGGGAGCCGGAGCCATCGTCGTGGCCATCGTCTACGCCGTGGGGGCCTTCACGGGGGCGCAGATGGAGGCCTCGGCGTGGGCGCTCACACCGGTCATCATGCTCCCCGCCTCCATCCTGGCGGCCGCGATCGGACTGGCCGTCGCCTTCACAGTCCGCTCCGACGGCGCCTACGCGGCGTCCAGCGCGGTCATCCTGCTCAGCGCCGTGTGCGCGGGCATGTTCATGCCCCTGAGCATGATGGGGCCCGTGTTCTCGGCCATCGCCCCGTTCACGCCCCTGTACGGCATCACGAACATGGTGCAGGTCCCCCTCCAGGGGCTCGACTCCTTCCACTGGGTGGATCCGGTGAACTTCGTCGTGTGGACCGTGCTGTTCGTGGGCATAGCGGTGTGGGGGCAGCGCCGCGACACGAACCGCTAGGCGGGCCGCCGCGGGGCCGCGGACAGGGGGCGCCGCGGAGCAGCCGCTGGCGGAGCCGAGGACGGGCGCCGGGACCACAGCGATCCCGGCGCCCGCGCCTGCTCCCGGAACGGGGGGCACGACCCGGCCCGCGCCCCCAGAGGAGAGAGCCCGCCGTCAGCCGGTCCACGCCCCGGAGGACGAGAACTGGTACCACGCGCCGTCGATCCACTTCCAACCCGTGGCCATCGCTCCCGAGGAGGAGAAGTAGTACCAGGTGCCGCCCTGCTTGAGCCAGCCGGTCGCCATGGCTCCCGTGCCGGGGGAGAGGTAGTACCAGGTGCCGCCCTGCTCGATCCAGCCGGTGGCCATCGCCCCCGTGCCGGGGGAGAGGTAGTACCACGAGCCCGAGTCGTGCGCCCACCCCTTCGCCATCGCCCCCGAGGGCAGGTGGTAGTACCACGAGCCGGCCTCGCCCACCCAACCGGTGCGCATGTAGCCCGAGGCGTCGAAACGGTAGGTCTCGCCGTCGATGACCATCGAGGTCGACGACGGCCACGAGCCGTCGGGGAGGCGGTACCACCACCCGTGGGAGTCGTGCGTCCAAGCGCCCGAAGTGGTGCCCGGGAAGCGCACGACCGCCTTGTCGGAGGGGTTCACCCCCCAATCCCACGCGAGCACGTAGGGCTGGGACGGGGCGGAGCCCTTTCCGCGCTGCGCCTCCCACGCGGCCTGCAGCGCCGAGGCCGACACCTCGAAATGGTAGGTGTGGGAGCCGTCGGGGTTCACTGTCCCGTCGTCGTTGACCAGCTCGCGGTAGTACCACGTCCCATTGGACGGGTCGTGGAAGTCGAAGGCGGCCAGGGGCGAGGCGTCAGTGACGTCGAAGGCGACCTTCGCCCCTGCGCCCTCGCCGATCACGCCCCTGACCGTGACGCGCGGGGCCGTGGTGTCCAGCGCGAAGTCGTAGGAGATCGCGTGCCGCGTGGGGGAGGGGCCGGAGGTCGTGGCGGCGATCGTCAGCGTGTACTTCCCGTCGGGCAGGCCGGCCCCCACCTGGTCCTCGGAGTCGAACACCGGCGCCAGGTGGTAGGACTCGGCGCGCGAGACGGTCCCATTCGCGTTGCGCACCGACTTGTAGTTCTGGTAGTTCGTGTACTCCCGGACGGTGGCCCCCGCCTCGTTCGCGTACGTCGAGGTCAGGGTGTGCACGCTGCGCAGCAGGCCGGTGCGGGGCTCCGCGCGGCGCGTCGCCAGGGAGGAGGCGGCGCGGGAGACGACATAGCGCCCCGGGTCCGGGACGGTCTCCGTGTTCCGCGGCGCGAAGGGGTTCGCACCCAGGGACCTGCCTGTCCGCGAATCGACGAACGCAGAGGGGTAGATGTGCGCGGGCGAGGAGGCGGCGTCGCTCGCTTTCGCGTCGAAGACGTCGGCGGCCCCCCACGACCCGTAGAACCCCAGGTAGGGCACCGACAGGTCGGGGCCGGACCCGTTCAGGGCGGCGAGCCGCACGAAACCGTCGATGAACGTGCCCTTCGGCGCGTTCGCGGTGGCGTAGGAGGCGAAGTCGGCGCCCGGGGCGACGGACACCGTCACCGACGCCTGCCCGGAGGCGGGGACGGTGAGCGTCGCACCCTCACCGCTCCCGGCCACGGCCGCCCCCGAGTACGACACCGAGATGCCCTTGCCGCGCCAATCCGTGCTGTGCAGCGTGAAGAACCCTCCTTCGACGGCCTCGGACAGCGCCTGCGAGGACAGGGCGTAGGACTTCGCAGAATCGGACAGGTTGTGCACGGTGATCGTGAAGGACCAGCCCGCCGTGCCGTCCCCGAGGTCCGCCTTCGGGCGCGAGGGCTCGGCCGCGCCGTCCACGGTCGGGTACACGGGGGAGGTCGTCGCCGCCAGGGCGTCCACCAGGCCCGCGCCCTGCTTGCGCGGCGAGTAGAACGCCCCGGTCCCCTGGTCGGCGTCCACCAGCGGGTGCGCCGTCCCCATGATGAGGCTCTGGGCGACCCCCGTCCGCTCCGCCGCGCTCATGCCGGCGAAAAGGGGATCCGTGCTCACCCTCTCGAGGACGATCGCGGAGATGCCCGCCATCTGCGGAGTCGCCATCGACGTGCCCGACGCCTGGTCGTAGGCGCCGCCGGGGACCGCTGAGACGACCCCGCCACCGGGGGAGGCGATCTCCGGTTTGAGGCGCAGATCCGGGCTCACCCCCCACGCGGAGAAGTCGCTCGCCCTGTACGCGCCGTTCGCCGGGGCGTTGTCCACCGACGCCACCGCGACCGCGGAGGAGTAGGTGGCGGGTTCGTCCATGACCGACGAGTCGGGGTCCGAGGCGTAGGGCAGGTTCTTGCCCGACCTGTTGCCGCGCCCCGCCGAATACGCGTTGCCCGCGGCCGCGTTCACGGTGACTCCCGCCTCCTGCAGGCTCGCGTAGACCGTCGAGTAGAGGGAATCGGCGGCGTTGTCCATGCCCGCCGACCAGCCGATGGACAGGTTGACGACATCGGGCCGCAGAACCGCCATGTCGTCGAGCGCCGCCAGCACGGCCGAGTCCGGCAGTGAGCCGTTCCCACTGCGCGCCACCTTCGCGACGATGATCTGCGCGCCGGGCGCGGTGCCCCGGATCCTGTCGGCGTTCGCGGCCGCGATCCCCGCCACGTGCGTTCCGTGGAAGCCCCCGGGGCCCGAGGAGGGCGCCACGTCCGCGTCATCGTCGGCGTAGTCGTAGGCGAAGGGGATCTTGTCGTTGACGTAGTGCCCGTCCTTGCCCTCGCCGAGGCGGGGGAGGGCGTGCTCGACATCCTCCCGTTTCAGGGCCGTCTTCGAGGCGTCGACCGCGCCGGAGAACGCGGGGTGGGCGACCTCGAGCCCAGTGTCGAGGAACGCGATGACCCTGCCCTCGCCCTTGTGGGACACGTGGTCCATCCGCATCATCAGGTGCGCCGACCGGTTCGACGGGTCGATCCCCTCTGCGGCCAGGGAATCCGCTCCGCCCTCCACGTTCTCCGAGTCGGCCGCCGCGTCCTGGGACGGCGTGGCAGCCGGGGAGGGCGCGGCGCCGCTGGCCGGGGCGCCGGACGGAGTGCCGTCCCCGTTGGAAGCCGCTTCGCCCGAGGGCGGGGTGCCCGCAGGGGAAGGCGAGCCGACCGGGGAAGGCGAGTGGGCCGCGCTCGCGGAGCCGGAGCCGTCGGCGCCCGCCTCGTGCGCCGGGCCGCCGTTCCCGGAGGGCCCGCCGGGCTGTTCGGACTCGTCGGCTTCGATGTGGCCCTCGCGTTCGATGAACGCGGACTGCACGCCGTCAACGCCCTGGACCACGGGGAGGGCAGCCGCTGGAGCGTCGATCGCGACCCCGGTGAACACGTTGCGGTAGTCGCGCGCCCGGGTGATCGCCGGGCCGTCCGCCGCCGCGGGCACGGACGCGGCGACGGCCTCGCCGATCCGATCGACCAATTCGTCGCAGTCCGACTCCGATGCCCCGTCCTCGAACTGGACGATGATGCGCACTCCCTCTTCCGGCGCGTGCGCCTCAGCGCCGTCCGGCTGGGCGGCGTCCGACTGAGGGGCATCCGACTGGGAGGCGTCCGGATGGGCCTCGCCGACGGGCCCGGGGCCTGTTCCGTTCTCGTAGTCGGCCTTCGAGGTCAGCGCGGTGTCGGCGGCCGCCTGGCTCGTGGCTGGAGACACCTGCCCCTGGTCGTCCCCTCCAGGAGGTGGGAACGACTGCGCGGGCAGCGCCACCGCGGAGGCGAGGAGCAGCGAAGAGGAGGCGAGGAGGACCGCGAGGGCGTTCGTTCTCCGCGTGGGCATGACTTCTCCTTGAGTACCGATCCGTGGGATCACCGGGATGCCGCCGACGGGGCGGCCATGAGCACTGGACCAAGCATAGTGCCAGCGAATGCCAATGTTGACCGTTTGGACGATGGGCGCTGGCTGGCCCTGCGGGCGTTCGCGGTTGCCCCAGTGGCGGTCGTTGGCCGATCCGCGGGTGGCCGCTGGCGGATCCTGCGGGTGCTGGCCGACCCGGTCCGCGGGTGGCCGCTGGCGGAAGCCGCCTCGTCTCCGCCGCCGTGTACCGCTCCTGTGGGCGGTTCCGCTCAGTGGGCGTAGGCGACGGCGGGGTTGGTTGGCTCAGGGGCGCCGGTTGGTTCTTCCTCATCGGCGTTGTGGTCCGTTGAGGGGCTGCCGGTCGTCCCCGGTGCGGTCGCGCCGGGGCCGGTGCTCTGCGACGGAGTGGCCCCGTTCGAGGGGGTGCCGTCGGGGGCTTGTGGCGCTGGGGGAGTGGGAGCCGGGGGCTGGGAGGGTGGTGTGGTCGTCGGCGGTTGACTCGTTGGCGCAGGAGTCTGCGCTACCGGTGGCAGCCAGTCGGGACGGGGTGTGGTGGGGGTGGGGACGACTTCACTGATCAGCCACCTGTTCCCGTCCCATCGGACCGTGATCTCGAATGTTGCCTTCTCGATGTAGGTGAAGCGTTGGAAGTGGCCGGGCTGGTAGATGTCGGGGGTGCGTTGGGTGGTGGTGTAGGTGTTGGTTGTTGTTGTTGTGGTGTTGGTTGTTGTTGTGGT
>ERZ772764.785-NODE-785-length-21247-cov-9.911995_pt1 | contig 21247 bp, 14 predicted proteins | sample MGYA00512163_ERZ772764 | MGnify/ENA primary metagenome ERZ772764 (study PRJEB29015, sample SAMEA2737903) | human oral metagenome | biome: human oral; feature: human-associated habitat; material: dental | place: China | collected 2094 ... | reverse complement strand
ACAACGGCCGTCGGCCCGGCTTCGGCATGGGCCTGCTGGGCGGTCTGGCCGCCGGTCTGGGCCTCAGCGCCCTGGCCTCGGCCTTCGGTCTGGGTGAAGGCTCCGGTGTCTTCCTGCTGATGCTCCTGCTGGCGGGTCTGGCCATCTTCGCCTTCCGCATGTTCGGCAAGCGCCTGCAGCAACAGCAGCAGGCACAGGCGGCCGGCAGCGGCGCGCCATTCGCCGGCAACCTGCGTGACGCCTTCAACAACAGCGCCAAGCCGGGCCAGAACGACATGTTCCGCCAGAACAGCAACGCCGGTGGCCTGTTCAGCCAGACGCCGGCTGCCGGTGCGGCTCAGGCGCCTGCCCCTGCCGCCGACCCGACTGTCAGCGGCTACACCGCGGCCATGCAGGTGCCCGGCGGTTTCGACACCGAAGCCTTCGTGCGCCAGGCCAAGGTCCAGTTCGTGCGCCTGCAGGCTGCCTTCGACGCCCGCAACGCCGACGACTTGCGCGAGTTCACCTCGCCCGAGATGTTCGGCGAGCTGAACATCGACATGATGCAGCGCGGCAGCACCCCGCAGACCACCGAAGTGGTCGAGCTGAACGCCGAACTGACCGGCATGCACCAGGAAGGCCCCATCCTGGTGGCCAGCGTGCTCTTCAGCGGCCTCATCCGCGAAGAGCCCAACAGCCCGGCCGAGCCGTTCTCCGAGATCTGGAACTTCACCCGCCCCGCCTCCGGCGCTTCCGGCTGGGTGCTGGCCGGCATCCAGCAGCCCAACTGATCGGCTGATCGGCATCCAGGCCACGGCGCCGCCCGTCGGCGCCGGGCAGGGTGGGGGCGGCTCCTTCACGAAGGCCGCGCTCCCAACCCGGCAGGACAGACACCCGCCCCACGCGTGCATGCGTCGGGGCGGGTTTTTGTTTCAAGGGTGCCTCGTCATGAATCACACCGCGGGGGGCCTCCCTGGCTAAATGCCTGCAGTGTCAACGGGTAATTCCGTCCGCTCGTTCGTATCCGTGTCAGGCTGTGCCTTCAAGCTGGGCGCATGCCACCGACAGGAGCCAACAATGAGCAAAACCCCCGACATCCTGAAGAATCCTCTCACCAACAAGGGCACGGCCTTCACCCTGGAAGAGCGTGCCCGGTATGGACTGACCGGCCGGCTGCCGGTGGCCGTGGAGACGCTGGAGCAGCAGGCCGCGCGTGCCTACCGCCAGTATTCCGGCTATGAAAGCGACATCGAGAAGTACGTCTACCTGGACCAGCTGCACAACCGCAACGAGGTGCTCTACTACCGGTTGCTGACTGATCACCTGGTGGAAATGCTGCCCATCGTTTACGACCCCACCGTCGGTGAGGCCATCAAGAAATGGAGCCGGGACTACCGTCGTTCGCGCGCCGTGTACCTGGATGTGAATCATCCCGAGAACGTTCGAGCATCCTTCGAAACGCTGGGTCTGGGGCCCGATGACGTGGACCTGCTGGTGGTCTCGGATGCAGAGGAGATCCTGGGCATCGGTGACTGGGGCGTGAACGGTACCGATATCTCCGTTGGCAAGCTGGCTGTCTACACGGCCGCCGCGGGTATCCACCCTGACCGGGTGATCGCCGTGAATCTGGACGTGGGCACCGACAACGAGCAGCTGCTCAACGATCCCGCCTACCTGGGCAATCGCCATGCCCGTGTGCGTGGCGAACGCTACGAGCGCCTCATCGATACCTATCTGCAGGTGGCCAGTGAAATGTTTCCCCGGGCGCTGCTGCACTTCGAGGACTTCGGACCGGGCAACGCTCGCCGCATCCTGGTGAAGAACCGCGAGCGCTACCGCATCTTCAACGATGACATGCAAGGAACCGGCGCCATCGTCATGGCGGCCGTGATTTCCGGGCTGAAGGTGACGAAGCAGGGCTTTGCCGATCAGCGACTGGTGGTGTACGGCGCGGGTACCGCCGGCACCGGCATGGCCGACCAGATCAGCGCCGCCATGGAACGTGACGGCCTGAGCCGTGAAGAAGCCAGGAAGCGTGTCTGGCTGATCGACATCAACGGTCTGGTGACCGATGACATGCAGGGGTTGCCCGACTACCAGCAGGAATACGCCCGCCCGGCTGCCGAGGTTTCCAGCTGGAAACGGCAGGACGGCAAGATTGGCCTGCTGGAGGTCGTGAAGCAGGTCAAGCCCAGCATCCTCATCGGAACCTCCACCGATCACGGTGCCTTCACCAAGGAGGTGATCGAGGCTCTGTGCGCCGGCGTGGAGCGCCCCATTCTGCTGCCTCTGTCCAACCCCACCGAACGCATCGAGGTCCTCCCGTCGGACGCCATCCCCTGGTCCGGCGGCAAGGCACTGGTGGCCACGGGCATTCCCGTCGAGCCCGTCAGCTACCAGGGGACGAAGTTCCATATTGGCCAGGGCAACAATGCGCTGCTCTACCCCGGTCTGGGCCTGGGTGTCATCGTTTCGGGGGCGCGGCACGTCACCGACGGCATGCTGCTGGCCGCAGCCCAGGCGGTGGCCGGACAGGTCAACCCGCAGGAGCTGGGGGCCTCGCTGCTCCCGCCCGTGGACAATCTGCGCGCCTCGTCCGCCACTGTGGCGGTTGCCGTGGCCAAGCAGGCTGTGGCCGAGGGTGTGGCCACCCGCCAGCATGACAACTGGGTGCAGGCCGTGCAGGATGCCATGTGGCAGCCGGCATATCCGGCCGCTTCATGACAGGTGCGGTCCTGGAGCATGCCTCGTTATCTCCGGATGCCTATAATGGCCGCCAGTTCCGCCCGAGATACCACCATGTTCCAGATCCCGCTCCCCGTTGCCCAGCTGGTGCTGTCGGCCATCAACCACATCACCGGCCAGCAGCCCTGGCTGCGTGAACTGCTGGCCAGCCATGCTGGCCACGTGGTGCGCATCCGGGCCTTGCCGCCCACCGCGGGCGGGCAGGGGGGCAAGGCAGCGCCCCGTCCCGCGAAGGCGGGCGCTGCCCCGCGTTCGGCCGCGGCCCCGAGGGTCAGCGCCGAACCGGCATCCGACGAGGGCTTTCTGCGCCTGCCCACCCTGCAGGCCGATGCCCGTATCGGTGTCGACGGCATGCTGACTGCTGTGTCCGGCGAAGAACCGGCCGTGGTGCTGACGGCGCGCCCCACCGTGGATGCGCTCTTTCGGGTGCTGCGCGAAGGCCCGCTGGCCTTGGGCGCCACGCTGCGCATCGAAGGCGATGTGATGCTGGCCCAGGCCCTGGGCGATGTGGCCAAGGCCCTGCACTGGGACGTCGAGGAAGACCTCAGCCAGGTGGTGGGCGACGTGGCGGCTCATCGTGCCGGCCAGTTCTGGCGCGATGCCCGCGTGCACGCCGCAGAGGTTGGCAGCCGGCTGCAGGACGCCCTGGCCGATCACCTGGCTTCAGGAACCGGCGTGCTGGTCTCGCGGCCCGAGTTCGAGGAATGGTCCGATGGCGTGCGCCGCCTGGCCCAGCGCCTGGATCGGCTGGAGGGAGCACGCGGGCGTTGAGCGGGGACGGCCAGGTCAGTCCGGGAAAGGCCGCCTCACGGTGAACAACGCTCGAAGAGCGCCTGAATCTCCCGGGCGTTACCCATCTTTGCTGCCAGGCAGAGCTGCAGCAGAATGCGCGCCTTGCGGGCATCCAGCCAGCCGGATGCGATGAAGTCCAGCGCATCGTCGCCGTCTTCCGGCCTGGCTTCCGTATTGCGCCCCACATAACCTTCCGGTACCCGACTGGCACGCACCACCAGACAGCCCGCCTGGCGCGCCTGGGCCAGCGCCGCCCGCATGGGCACCGGCATGGTGCCGACGCCCGTGCCGGCCAGCACCAGCCCCTGACAGCCCCGTGACCGCAGCCACGCCACCATGGCCGGATCAGTATCCACATGTTGGGGCACAATGCCCACCGGGGGCAGCGTCATCGATGCGGCATCGCCTTCCGCCGAGGCTGCTGTGTGCGTCAGCGCCAGCGTTGCAAACTGCCCCTGCAAGCCTGAGGCTGCCAGCGCCGGCTGCCAGCACGGACGGTCCGCCTCCAGCCAGGCCACCGGCTGGCCGAAGCGCTGCGCAAACGCATCCGTCCGGTTGGCATGCTGCTTGTACACCGCATCCGCACGCAGCACCCGGCCGCCAAAGCTCACGAACACCCCGCCGATGCCGGCCTGTCGCGCTGCCAGCGCAAAGCGGCAGGCATCGTACAGATTGCCTGGCCCATCGGCACTGAGCGCGCTGGCCGGTCGCATTGCGCCCGTCAGCAGCACCGGCCGCGTGGGCGGCAGCACCAGCGACAGGAAGAACGCCGTCTCCTCCAGCGTGTCGGTACCGTGCGTGATGACGATGGCATCGGGCGCCTTGTCACCGTTCAGCCATGCCCGCAGCCGGCCTGCCAGCTGCAGCCAGTGCGCCCCGCTCATCTGCTCACTGGGAATCGAAAAGACCTGCTCGGTGGCCAGCCGCCCCTCCGGCACCAGGGCCGACACCCCCGGCACGGAATCCAGAATCTGCCCGATGGGCAGCGCCCCCGCCTGGTAGCCGGCCGTGCTGCCTGCCGACGGGGCCACACCGGCAATGGTGCCGCCCGTGCCGATGATCAGGAGCGAAGGGGGAGAGGATGCGGAGGAGGAGGCCATGGCAGACAGAGCGGGGTGAGTCGGGAGGGGCGGCCGGTACCGACCGCACGGCAAGTGTAGCCCATGGGATGTGCACTCATTCAGCACCCCTGGCATGGCCGGCGCCGCAAGGATGGCCGGGTAAAACCAGGGGGCAAAGCGCCGGAAGGAGGCGTTGGCTGGATACACTCGAAGAACCTGGCATCGGGCAGGCAGCGGCAGGACAGGGCCGCCTTTTCAGCCCCGGATGACCCGGTACACATGAGCAGCCCGTAAAGATGCTGCCACCGAGGAAGACAGCGGCCACCCGCGCGGCCGACTGCCTGCCCGTAAAGCCACAGACAGGGGGCGACACCATGCGACAAGACCAGACCGACACCCGCGCCGAAACCACCGTATCGGCCAGCAGGGCACGTTCCCCGCTGGGCGGCTGGTGGATATCCCTCGTCTACGGCCTGGTGCCCTCGGTCCTGGTCCTGACCCCCATCGACGGGCGCCTCGGCCAGGTCAGCACCACCTCCATCGCCGGCGTGCTGGTCTATCTTGCCTTCACCCTGCTGCTGCTGCGCCAGTCAGCCCGCAACCGCATCGACGAACCCATCTGGTTCATCGTGCTGCTCTTTGTCTTTGCGGCTGCCATCCTGCTGTTTGGCCGGGGGGTGGCGGAGTGGTTGGGGGTGTGACGGGAGCACGGCGGACAGGCGTACTTCAGATTGACTGATCCGTGGCGTCGTGTGGATGATACGTAGCCCGGGATCATCGTTGCCTGCAAGGAAGGTTTGGATGATGCTAACGCTGTCAGCAGAAGGGCGCTGATAGGCCCGATTTACTGCGTGATAGCATCGCCAAAAACACTTGACAGAACACAATGGCAAAGAAAGACGCCGCCAGGACAGGCAACGGAGGCAGTCTCGGCTTCGAGTCCGAGCTTTTCAAGGCAGCCGACAAACTGCGCGGCAACATGGAGCCCTCCGACTACAAGCACGTCGCACTCGGGCTCATCTTTCTGAAGTACATCTCGGACGCCTTCGAGGCCAAGCATAACGAGTTGCTGGCCGAAGATGCGCAGGCCGCCGAGGACAAGGACGAATACCTCGCCGAGAACGTGTTCTGGGTGCCGAAAGAGGCGCGCTGGTCACACCTTCAGGCCAATGCCAAGTTACCGACCATCGGTACCCTGATTGATGACGCGATGCGTGCCATCGAGAAGGACAACGACTCGCTCAAGGGTGTTCTGCCCAAGGACTATGCACGGCCTGCGCTCAACAAGGTGATGTTGGGCGAACTGATCGATCTGATCTCCGGCATCACGCTGAACGAGGAAGGGCACGCTTCCCGCGACATCCTGGGGCGGGTGTATGAGTATTTCCTGGGCCAGTTTGCGGGCGCCGAAGGCAAGCGCAGTGGCGAGTTCTACACACCACGCTCCGTCGTGCGCGTGTTGGTTGCAATGCTGGAGCCCTACAAGGGGCGGGTCTACGACCCCTGCTGCGGCTCGGGCGGGATGTTCGTCCAGTCGGAAAAGTTCGTGCAGGAGCACGGCGGCCGCATCGGTGACATTGCCATCTACGGGCAGGAATCGAACTACACCACCTGGCGGCTGGCCAAGATGAACCTGGCCGTTCGGGGAATCGACTCCGACATTCGCTGGAACAACGAGGGCAGTTTTCACAAGGACGAACTGCGCGACCTGAAGGCCGACTATATTCTGGCCAACCCACCCTTCAATGTGTCCGATTGGGGCGGGGATCGTCTGCGAGAAGACGTGCGCTGGACGTTTGGTGTACCGCCCGTGGGCAATGCCAACTATGCCTGGCTTCAGCATATCTACCACCACCTTGCTCCCAAGGGTACGGCAGGCGTTGTGCTGGCCAATGGCTCGATGAGTTCCAACCAGTCCGGCGAAGGCGAAATCCGTAGGGCCATGCTCGAAGCCGATGTAGTGGACTGCATGGTGGCGCTGCCGGGGCAGCTCTTCTATTCCACACAGATTCCTGCCTGCCTGTGGTTCCTGGCCCGCGAAAAGGCCCCTGGCAAGGGACGGCGCGACCGGCGTGGACAAGTGCTGTTCATCGACGCCCGCAAGATGGGTGAGCTGGTGGATAGAACCCGTCGTGAGCTGACCGACGCCGAGATCCAGAAGATTGCCGATACCTATCATGCCTGGCGTGGTGAAAAGAACGCAGGGGAATACGCGGACGTGGCGGGCTTCTGCAAATCGGCCACCCTGGAAGACATCCGAAAACATGACCACGTCCTGACGCCAGGCCGTTATGTCGGGGCAGCTGAACAGGAAGACGACGGGGAGCCCTTTGAAGAAAAAATGCGGCGCCTGTCTGCCCTGTGGCGAGAGCAGCGGGCGGAAGGAGCGCGGCTGGATGCGCTGATCGAGGCCAATCTGAACGAGCTGGGCTTCTGAGGCTGAAAATCAACCCAGAACATGCACCGGGGGAGCCATGACGACCGAGAAACTGGACATCAGCAACTTCGAGAGAGCCATTGTCCGGCTGGAAGAAGCCATTGTCGAGTATGAGCAGGACACCACCAGAACGGTCGTCCGTGACGGGCTCATTCAGCGTTTCGAGTTCACCTACGAAATTGCCCACAAGACATTGAAGCGCTTTCTGGAGTTTGCCTCGCCTTCACCGGAGCAATACGACAAGATGGTCTTTCAGGACCTGATCCGCTCGGCCAACGAACAGGACCTGCTCCTGGGTGACTGGTCTGATTGGCGACGTTACCGGGACATGCGCTCCAAGACCAGCCATACCTACGATGAGGAGATTGCGCTGGAAGTGCTGGCCGGTATCCCTGAGTTCCTGGAAGAGGCCCGCTACCTGCGCGACAGGTTGAGGGAGCGGCTGGCATGAGTGCAGAAACGCCGCTCATCGATATCCGCCCGGACCACTGGGAGATCGTGCAACGCATCCTGCAGGAGCACGTACCCAATCTGGAGGTGTGGGCGTTCGGTTCGCGTGCCAAATGGAACGCCAAGGCGTTCTCGGACCTGGATCTGGCCATCATCACCGATGAGCCGTTGCCGATTGACACCAGTGCGGCGTTGAATGAGGCGTTTTCCGAGTCGGATCTGCCTTGGAAGGTGGATGTGGTGGATTGGGCGAGTATCAGCAAGGAGTTCAAAGATATTATTGAACAAGATAAGGTGGTCGTTCAGTGTTATTCAGGACCGGTTGGCGACGGCAAGCATAAGCAAAATAAATGCGAAACATCGAAAATGCTCGCGCCTTGGAAAAATCTTACTTTGGGTGAATTTGTGCGTCTTCAGAGGGGGTATGACCTAACCTCCGAGCAGCGGGAGGTGGGGGAGTTTCCAGTAATGGGTTCAGCAGGAAAAAATGGGACTCATTCAGCATATAAGTCTGCGGGACCAGGGGTTGTGATAGGGCGTAGTGGAAGCTCAATGGGGTCGGTTCACTTTACGGAGTCAAATTACTGGCCTCATAACACGTGCCTGTACGTGACTGATTTTCTTGGAAATGATCCTAGGTTTGTGTATTACTTTCTTGGGGCGCAGAATCTTGCAGGATATAACTCCGGAAGCGCTCAGCCTTCACTCAATCGCAACTTTATATACAATAAAACGATTTTGGTTCCGTCTGTCGCAGAGCAACAGGCTATCTCCCATATCCTCGGCACGCTGGACGACAAGATCGAACTGAACCGCAAGCAGAACGAAACGCTGGAGGAAATGGCGCGCGCCCTGTTCAAAGCGTGGTTCGTGGACTTCGAGCCCGTGCGCGCCAAGATGGAAGGCCGCTGGAAGCGTGGCCAATCTCTGCCTGGGATGCCTGCGCACCTCTATGACCTCTTCCCAGATCGGATGGTCGAATCGGAGTTGGGGGAGATTCCGGAGGGGTGGGAGGTGAGGTCTCTAGACTCGATTGCGAACTACCTCAATGGTCTTGCGCTGCAGAAATATCCACCTGAAAGTGAAGATGAATTCCTTCCGGTAATAAAGATTGCACAGTTGCGCTCTGGAGACACGCATGGTGCGGGACGGGCAAGCGCACGAATCAGTCCTGAGTATGTTGTTGAGAACGGCGATGTGCTGTTCTCTTGGTCGGGGTCGCTTGAGGTTGAGGTGTGGAGTGGAGGACGAGGCGCTCTGAATCAACACTTGTTCAAGGTGACATCCGGTTTGTTTCCAAAGTGGTTCTACTACTTTGCAACCCGACATCACCTCCCTGCCTTCCGTGAAATCGCGGCAGGCAAGGCTACGACAATGGGGCATATTCAGCGGAAACACTTGACTGCTTCTAAAGTTGTGATCCCGTCCATGGAAGGCATGAATAGGATCGATTCAGTGATTGCACCGTTGTTCGAGAAGTTGACATACAACGCGAAGCAGTCGCGCGTTCTGGTTCAACTACGCGATAGCTTGCTTCCTGATTTGGTTTCCGGTGATTTACGTGTGCAAAACCCAGGACGACTACTTGAGAATATGAGGCAGTTATGATCGACACATTGAACTCCCTTGCCTTCTCCATGCAGGCAAATCCAGGTGTTTACGCACTGCTTCTCGGGTCTGGTGTGTCTCGATCTGCTCAGATACCCACCGGCTGGGAGATCACGCTGGATCTGGTTTCAAAGCTGGCGGCCGCGCAAGGGGAAGAGGATGTACGCTCATTGAGTCCAAAAGATTGGTATAAGGAGAAGTTCGGCAAAGATCCCGATTACTCCGACTTGCTCGATAAGCTTGCCAAGACGGCCCCAGAACGCCAGCAGTTGATCAGAGGCTATCTTGAGCCGACAGAGGAGGAACGGGCAGATGGGTTGAAGGCACCAACGCCTGCACATAGGGCGATCGCCAAGCTGGTCGCCCAGGGATATGTCCGGGTGGTGATCACGACGAACTTTGATCGACTGATGGAAAAAGCACTGGACGCGGAAGGAGTGGTGCCAACTGTCATCAGCACTGAGGACCAAGCGAACGGTACAATGCCACTGATCCATCAGCGATGCTGTGTTTTCAAGGTTCATGGGGACTATTTTGACACTCGAATCCGTAACACGGAAGCCGAGTTGAAGGCGTACCCCAAGGCTTTCAATCAGTTGCTGGACCGAATTCTTGATGAGTTTGGATTGATTGTCTGCGGTTGGTCGGCTACCTGGGATCCGGCCTTGCGGAAAGCTATTGAACGCACGAAGTCACGTCGATTCTCGCATTATTGGGCGACACAAGGCGAACCCACTGAGGAGGCACATAAACTGATTGAGCATCGGCAAGGGATTCGCGTCAATATCAGTGATGCAGACAGCTTCTTTTCAAAACTGGCAGGGCAAGTGCAAGCCATTTCCGAGGTTTCGCGCCAGAATCCAGTATCTGTAAAGATGAAGGTCGCAGCGCTCAAGAAGTATCTTGCGGATCCTGTCAACCGGATTCGCCTGGACGATCTGGTCAGTGATGAGGTTTCGCATATTCTTGAGACTATGTCTGGTTCCGACTTCGACATCGTAGGTTATCCGCAGCTAGACAAAAATAGTTTTACGCACAGGGTTCGTGCGTATGAGGCAGCCTGTGAAGGGTTGATTGCCATGGCGGCTGTTGGTGGGTATTGGGCTGAAGAGTGGCACTATCCTATTTGGAAGAAGGCGCTTGTGCGACTGGGGTACATGCCGGAGGCAGGGTATGGCCATTCCTGTGATGGAGTGTTGTATCGTTTGAAACGTTATCCCGCAACGTTGCTGTTATATGCGCTCGGAATTTCCGCCTTGCAAGCGGGGGAGAAGGGAATTCCCTTGCTCTCTTTACTGTTGTCTACGGAATTGCAGCAGGAAGGTCAGAGAGACAAGAAGGCTGTCGAAGTGCTTCCGCCTTTTCTCTTGCTTCGTGAGAATGAACGGATCTCGAAGTTATTGGATGGCATGGAGGGTTTGTGGTTTCCATTCAACGAATGGTTGTTGAGATTATTGTGTCCTGTCTTTCAGTCTTCTTGCGTTTCTCGGCAGGGTTTTCAAGATATATTCGACAGGTTAGAAGTTTTGATTGCTATTAATTTCTGTTCAAATGATCTTGAAGGTAGGAGTGATACAGGGGTGGTACCTTTTGGGTTGTTTGCGCGATCAGAGATGTTTGAGCCTGTTAAGCGTCTTTCTCCACATGTTCAAGACTTGGGTTCGGTGTTGAATAGGGAGGGGGAGGAGTCTGTTTATATTACACACGCGCTGCTTGGTAAATCGGTTGATGAGGCTCGCGATAACATGGATTGGCTTAGGAATAGGGTTGCAGGGATTCAATGGTATTGATTTATCTTTCTGGTAAGAGGTAAGCGATTTCGTGCTGCTTTCCAGATGTTTGTGAATGCAGAGGTTTCATCCTGAACAAAGGTCGTTTTCTATGAGTCTTCCCGAATGGATCAACTTGGGTGTATTGCCGCCCGTCCATCCCACGGAGGCCGGGCATGGACTGAACCGTTCGCCGTACCCGATCACCCTTCAGGAGCTTTTGGACAGGTTTTCCACCTCTGCAGAGCGTATCGATGTCCTCAAGGGTTTTCTGAGCTATCGCGCGGCCTTGCATGCCGCCGGAATCGTTCGAGGATTTCAATGGTTGGACGGCAGCTTCATGGAGAATGTGGAACGCCTTGAAGATCGGCCGCCTCGTGATATGGACGTGGTCACGTTCTTCCATATTCCGGAAGGGATTGATCAGGTCGCTTTGGCCGCGCGGTCTCGTGCTTTATTTACCCCGCAGGAGACCAAACACGCTTATCGGGTTGACGCCTATGCTATGACTTTGGGTACGACTCTGGCAGAGCGACATGTCAAGATGATTGCCTACTGGTACAGCATGTGGTCACATCGGCGTGACGGGACATGGAAGGGGTTCGTGCAGGTGGACTTGGACCCAGAGCAGGATGCTGCAGTGCGGCAAAGTATCGTTACCCACGTGAACAGGGATCCGTCATGATCAATGAAAGGAACTTCATCCTGGCCGAGATCACTGAGCTGGAAGCCTTGTTGGCTGCCACGCCGGAAGAGGATGTCATCGATCGCATGAGCCTGGAGTCCCGGCTTGCTGCGGCAAAGGAAGCGCTGGTGGTGCTGCCTCCTGAGGTTGTGCCTGCCAAGAAGGCTGTGCTGACGTTTCGCGGGAAACCTGTGGACGGCACCCATGGAATCAGCGCAAGTTTCGGCAGCAAGGCAGTAGGGACATTCTCGGACGCCTTTGCCGCTATCGCGGCCTCGCTGTCGGACGGGCTGCAGGCCATGGGACCAATCCCGGACAAGGCACGCAACCAGTTGCTCATCACCGGAACCGCCGTGGGGTCCTTCGGTTTCGAGTTTGAACTTCCTTCGACCGAGTCTAATGGTCAGGGGACCATTTTCCCTCTGCTGGACAAGGCCCAGGAGGCCATGGGGAAGCTCACATCCCTGCTCCAGCTGGCGGCTGAAGGTAGCGATGACGAGGTAGCCGCCGTGGTGGAGGAGGTGGCGCCGCGGGCTGTCAAGAAAGTGCATGAGTTTCTGGATTGGCTGGCGCAGCAGCATTCGTGGTGCCGCTTGACGTCCTCGGGCAAGACTTTTGGTTTCGCTGATTATCGGCAGCTCAAGGCCGCCAGTGAGCGTTTGAAGGATGACAATATTCGGGAAGAGAATGTCGAGGTAGTTGGTTCGTTCGCGGGAGTTCTGCCGGACAGCCGGAGCTTCGAGTTTCGTCGACAGGATGATGGAAGTGTCATTCGAGGCAAGATCGACAAAGGGATTCTCAACCCTGCGGTGCTCAATCAGCAGCTGAATCAGATGTCCACGGTTAGTTTCAAGGTGACGAGATTCGGCCAAGGGGCGGCGCGCTACACCCTTTTGTCGCTGGATAGTGTTCGTGCACTACATGATTGACCTCCCTTCTTCAATGGACCTACGCCATGGCCTTCCTGTCCGAAGCAGCAGTTGAGCAAGCCCTGCTCGATCAGTTCCAGACATTGGGCTACCTCGTGGAGAGGGAAGAATCCATCGGCCCCGACGGCAAGCACCCCGAGCGCGAAAGCCACGATGAGGTCATTCTCAGGAAGCGGTTCGAGGGGGCAGTCGCACGCTTGAACCCCGGTCTGCCACCGGAGGCGCAGCAGGACGCCATCCGTCAGGTACTGCAGTCCGAGCTGCCGTCACTGCTGGAAGAGAACCGTCGCCTCCACAAGTTGATGACTGAAGGCGTGGATGTGGAGTACTGTACTACGCTGACGACGGCACGTTGACGGCGGGCAAGGTCAGGCTGATCGATTTTGAGCAGCCGGAGAACAATGATTGGCTGGCGGTGAGCCAGTTCACGGTTATCAGTGGCCAGTACCGTCGGCGGCCTGATGTGGTCGTGTTCCTGAATGGCCTACCGGTGGGGGTGATCGAGTTGAAGGTGCCGGGTAGCGCAGGCGCACACCTGCGAGGGGCCTTCCAGCAGCTTCAGACGTACAAGGCCGAGATTCCTGCGCTCTTTCACACCAATGCGCTGCTGGTCACTTCGGATGGCATTGGCGCCCGTGTGGGGTCGCTCTCGGCGGATCTGGAGCGCTTCATGCCGTGGCGGACCACCGATGGCACGAAGGTTGCGCCGAAAGGGGAACCGGAACTTTCCACGCTGGTCGAAGGGGTGTTTGAGCACAGCCGCCTGCTTGAGCTGATTGGCAGTTTCACCGTGTTTGCCGAGACGGGGTCGGGGCTTGCCAAGATCATTGCGGGCTATCACCAGTTCCATGCAGTACGCCATGCGGTGGCTTCCACGATTCGGGCTGCAGGGGGCGTTCAGGGCGTGGCCGAAGATCCCGCCAGGTACGGTTTGCCCAGTGTCAAGGCACAACGCCCCGGAGACAAGCGCGCAGGCGTGATATGGCATACCCAGGGCTCTGGCAAAAGTCTGCTGATGACCTTCTACGCCGGCCAGCTGGTCAAGCATCCGGTCATGGCCAACCCTACACTGGTGGTGCTGACCGATCGTAACGATCTGGATGACCAGCTGTTCTCGACCTTCTCGATGTGCAAAGGCCTGATCCGACAGACGCCGGTGCAGGCCAATAGCCGAGAGGAGCTGCGGCAGCTGTTGCAACGGGCTTCAGGTGGCGTGATCTTCACGACGTTGCAGAAGTTCGGCGAGACGGCAGAGCCGCTGACCACGCGCACCAACGTGGTGGTCATGGCGGACGAGGCGCACCGTAGCCAGTACGGTTTCAAGGCCAAAGTGGATGCCAAGACGGGAGAGATTGGCTACGGTTTTGCCAAGTACATGCGGGATGCGTTACCGAATGCATCCTTCATCGGCTTTACCGGTACTCCCATCGAGGCTGATGATGTCAATACCCCGGCGGTGTTCGGCAACTACATCGACGTTTACGACATCACCCGCGCGGTTGAGGACGGGGCGACGGTTCCGATCTATTACGAGTCGCGGTTGGCACGTATCGAACTGGATGAGGCTGAAAAGCAGAAGATCGATGCTGAAGTCAATGATCTGACCGAGGGCGACTCGGAGGAAGACAAGGAGCGCTTCAAGAGGAAATGGACCACGGTTGAAGCCCTGGTGGGCAGTGATAAACGCCTGGCGCGGGTAGCCAAGGACATGGTCGAACACTTCGAGAGCCGCGTGGAGGCTCTGCAAGGCAAGGCCATGGTGGTGTGCATGAGCCGCCGCATCTGTGTCAGGCTCTACGAGGAAATCGTCAAGCTGCGTCCGGACTGGCACAGCGAAGATGACAATGCGGGCGCGGTCAAGATCGTGATGACCGGGGCTGCCAGTGATCCGAAGGAGTGGCAGCAGCATATCGGTAACAAGGCTCGGCGCGATCTTCTGGCCAAGCGGGCCCGAGATCCAAATGATCCGCTCAAGCTGGTGATCGTCCGGGACATGTGGCTGACCGGCTTTGATGCCCCTTGCATGCACACGATGTACGTGGACAAGCCCATGCAGGGCCATGGCCTGATGCAGGCAATTGCGCGTGTGAACCGTGTATTCCGAGACAAGCCCGCTGGGCTGATCGTGGACTACATTGGCATTGCACAAAGCCTGAAGTCAGCGCTGCAACGGTACTCCTTGAATGATCAGGCGAATACGGGTGTCGATGAGGCACAGGCCATTGCGGTGATGACGGAGAAGTTCGAGATCGTGCGGGACATGTACCACGGTTTCGATTACGCATCCGCACTGGGTGGTACGCCACAGGAGCGCCTGGCGATGATGGCCGGAGCAATCGAGTGGATTCTCGATCTTCAGCAGAAGCTGGCGGCGCAGGAACAGACCGAGGAGGGCAAGAAGAAGGCACACCGGCGCTACCAGGACGCCGTGCTGGCGCTGTCCAAGGCCTATGCGCTGGCGTCCGCCTCGGATGAGGCCAGGGCGATCCGGGAGGATGTGGGCTTCTTCCAGGCGATCCGCGTCGCGCTGATCAAGAGCCGCGAAAGTGCCGGCATGACCCCGCAAGCACGCGATCTGGCCATCCAGCAGATCGTCAGTCGCGCGGTGGTCTCCACCGAGATCGTGGACATTCTGGCCGCCTCCGGCATCAACAGCCAGGACATCTCCATTCTGTCGGACGAGTTTCTTGCTGAAGTCCAGCAGATGGAGAAGAAGAATCTGGCTCTGGAAGCGTTGCGCAAGCTGATCAACGACGGCGTTCGCTCGCGCAGCAAGACCAACGTCGTGCAGGCCAAGGCGTTCTCGGAGCGATTGGAGGATGCCGTGGCGCGTTATCACGCCAATGCCATCACCACGGTCGAGGTGCTGCAGGAGCTGATCGAGCTGGCCAAGGACATCCGGGCGGCGCGAGCGCGGGGCGAGGAGTCCGGGCTGTCAGAGGAGGAGATCGCTTTCTATGACGCCCTGGCCGAGAATGAAAGCGCGGTGCAGGTCATGGGAGACGACAAGCTCAGGCTAATCGCTCATGAGTTGCTGACCAGCCTGCGCGGTAGCGTGTCGGTCGACTGGGCCCGCCGGGAGCCAGCCCGTGCCCGGATGCGGGTGCTGGTCAAGCGCATTCTGCGCCGGTATGGCTACCCGCCCGACCTTCAGGATGCGGCGGTGCAGACTGTGCTTCAGCAGGCCGAGGTGCTGTCGGCGGCGTGGTCGGCTTCCTATGAAGCGGAGGGTGAAAGCGAGTGAAGGGTGCATTGGCCTCTGAAAGGGCGGCCAGGCGCCTATCCCGACCACCCCACCGCCTCTACCGCCGATACACCTCCCGACGATTCCCGATGCGGATGACCAGAATCAGCAGCCTGCCATCTTCGATGTTGCTGATGATTCGATAGTCGCCCACGCGGTATTTCCAGAAGGCCCCCCAGTTCACGGGCCGTCGCAGGGTCGAATTCAATCTTCCAGACCATGGTGCTTCATCACGTCTTCCTGTGACAGGGTCTGGGTCTTGCCGCTGCGGATGTCGATCAGACGTTGTTCGGCCAGGTACAGGTCTTCCAGGTCATCCAGGTGTTCAAGGATGGCCTCTCGTGCATAGAAAGTCTTGGTGCGGCCTGTGGCCTGTGCCAGGGCGTCAAGGCGTTTTTCCACGTCGGCAGGCAAGCGGATGGCGAGCATGGCAGTTTCCGATATGTCCTTGTGTGCTATACAAATATAGCATCTGTCCCGCTAGGAATCCGCAGAAAGGTCGGCCGTTGGTCGAATCTCCATCATCCGGCGTCAGATTCCGCCGTTCAAGGGTCTGAGACGCACGCCGATCAGGCACCCACCTGTCGCCCGATGCGTGCGCCCTCGGCGGACTCAGGGTTTTCCCTGAACCATCCCTTTCCGGAGCCCTTCCCAGCCCTCGCAGCCCCAGCTCCCCTCTCAGTCCGTAGTACATTCAACACACTTTTCACCCTTCCGGGGCGCCAGGCGCACCGGGGGGCCGGAAGGGCCGGGCGTCCGTGCGGGTCTTCCGGTCAGAACAACGAGACCTGTTTCGGGTGTGCTGCGTCGCCGTCCTTTCGTGCCGCCCGGGCAAGTAAGGAGAGGCACATGCCACGTCACGTCCCGGACACTTTCTTCGGTCATCCCCGACCGCTGTCCACGCTCTTTCACATCGAGCTTTGGGAGCGCTTTTCCTATTACGGGATGCAGAGCATCCTGCTCATCTATCTCTACTACGAGGTCAGCCGGGGAGGGCTGGGCATCGACCAGGGGCTGGCGGGCGGCATTGTCGGCATCTACGGCGGCAGCGTCTATCTGGCCACCATTCTGGGCGGCTGGCTGGCAGACCGGGTGCTGGGGGCAGAGCGCACGCTGTTCTATTCCGGCATCGTGGTGATGTTGGGGCATATTGCGCTGGCGCTGGTGCCGGGCATTCCCGGGCTGGTGGTGGGTCTGATGTGCATTGCGCTGGGCAGCGGCGGGGTGAAATCCTCGGCCAGTTCCATGGTGGGTGCGCTCTATGAGAACCCGCAGTGGCACGCGCTACGCGATGCGGGCTTTTCCATCTTCTATCTGGCCGTGAACATCGGTGGTTTCTTCGGGCCGCTGCTGACCGGCGTGCTGCAGAGCGAACTGGGCTTCCACTATGGCTTCGGCATTGCGGCGCTGGGCATGGCCTTCGGGCTGTGGCGCTATGCGCGGGGGCGGGCGGGGTTGCCGCAGCTGCCGGTGCCCAATCCGCTGTCACCTGCGCAGCGCGTGCGCGTGCAGCTCGCGGCCGTCGTCGTGAGTGCGGTGATCGGTGCGCTCTTCGGGGCGAAGATCATCCACACGGGCAACTTCTCGTCGGTGGTGCTGGGCATCAACATCGTGGCGGTGCTGGGCTACTTCGGGCGCATGTTGCTGGGGCCCAGTTTCTCGGCCAGCGAGAAGCGGCACGTGCTGGCCTATGTACCGCTTTTCCTGGCAGCCTGCGTGTTCTGGATGCTGTGGTTCCAGGTGTTCACGTCGGTGGTGGTGTACTTTGACGAGACGGTGGTGCGCCGCATCGGGGACTGGGAGGCACCGGTGTCCTGGTCGGCTTCGGCCCAGAGCATGTGGGTGATCATCCTGGCGGGCACGATGGCCACGCTGTGGACGAAGCTGGGCGACAAGCAGCCCCGCACGCCAATGAAGTTCGTGCTCTCGCTCTTCGTGCTGGCGGCGGGCTACTATTGCTTCGTGCCTTACATCAAGGCGGGTGAGCCGATGTCGATGCTGGTGTTCGTGGGCGTGCTCTTTCTCATCACGGTGGCCGAGCTGCTCATTTCGCCCATCGCCATCTCGCTGGCCACCAAGATCGCACCGGCCTCGTTCCGCACGCAGATGGTGGCGGTGAACTTCCTGTCCCTGTCGCTGGGCTTCACGGCAGGGGGCGTGCTGTTCGACGCCCACTACAACAAGGAAGCCGCCGCAGACTTCTATATCGAACTGACGGTGATCAGCCTGGTGTGCGCGGTCGCGCTGCTGGTGCTGGTGCCGGTGCTCAACCGCATGCTGAAGGACGTGGATTGAGGGGGCGATGCCTCCGCCCGGGCAGGCCGCCCTGAAGGGTACGGCCTGCCGGCTCCTGCGGTCAGTCTGCCATGGCAGCCTGCTGCAGGCTTCACCCGTCTTCTCCGGTTATTTAGGATCCTTTTTTCGTCATGAACGCTGTCTCTTCTTCCTCCGCCCTGCAGGGCCCCGTCCAACGTCTGGCCGCGCTGCGCCAGGCCATGCAGAAACAGGGCATCGATGCCTGGATCATCCCGTCGGCCGATCCGCACCTGTCCGAATACCTGCCCGAGCACTGGCAGGGCCGGCGCTGGGTGTCGGGCTTCACGGGCTCGGTGGGCACGCTGGTGGTCACGGCCTCCACGGCGGACCTGTGGGCTGACAGCCGCTACTGGGAGCAGGCCACGGCGCAGCTGGCCGGCACCGGCATCCAGCTGCAGAAGCTGGGCCGGGGACGCACGCACGTGGAAGCCCTGGCCGAGGCACTGGGCCAGGGCGCCGTGGTGGGTGTGGCGCCCGACATGCTGTCGCGTGCGGCCAAGCGCCAGCTGGAGCAGGCCTTCGTGGCCAAGGGCATCCAGCTGCGGGCCGATACGGACCTGCTGGCTGGTATCTGGACGGAGCGCCCCGCGTTGCCGGCCGAGCCGGTGGTGGTGCATCCGGCGGAATTCGTGTCGGAATCTGCCGCCGAGAAGCTGGCCCGCGTGCGTGCCGCCATGCGGGAAAAGGGCGCGGCCCATCACCTGATCTCGTCGCTGGACGACATCGCCTGGCTCACCAACCTGCGCGGCAACGATGTCTCCTACAACCCGGTGTTCCTGGCGCACCTGCTCATCGGGGCGTCCAGCGCCACGCTGTACGTGGACGACTCGCGCCTGACGGCACCTGCGCGTGAGGCGCTGGCGGCGGCCGGCATTTCGGTGGCTCCCTACGAGAAGGCAGCAGACGATATCGCCCGGCTGTCCGACAGCCTGCTGGTGGACCCGGCCAAGGTGGCCGCCAGCACGCTGCAATCGCTCAAGGGCACGGTGCCGGTCATCGAATCGGTCAACCCCAGCACGCTCTTCAAGTCCGTCAAGTCGCCGGCCGACGTGGCCCACACCCGTGAGGCGATGATCGAGGACGGCGTGGCGCTCTGCCATTTCTTTGCCGATTTCGAGGCCCGCCTGGCCCGGGGCGAAGTGCTCAACGAGCTGGACATCGACCGGATGCTGCTGGAATTCCGCAGCCAGCGGCCGAATTTCGTCTCGCCCAGCTTCGGCACCATTGCCGGCTTCAACGCCAATGCCGCGCTGCCCCATTATTCGGCCACGCCCGAGGCATTCAGCGAGATCCGCGGCGACGGCCTCCTGCTGATCGATTCCGGCGGCCAGTACCTGAACGGCACCACCGACATCACCCGCGTGGTGCCGGTGGGGACGCCCAGCGCCGCGCACAAGCGCGACAACACGCTGGTGCTGAAGGCGCACATCGCACTGGCCGAGACGATCTTCCCGGAAGGCATCGCCGGCCCGCTGCTGGATGCCATCTGCCGCAAGCCCATGTGGCAGCAGCAGTGTGACTACGGTCATGGCACCGGCCATGGCGTGGGCTACTTCATGAACGTGCACGAAGGCCCGCAGGTGATTTCCTGGCACGCGCCGGTGCTGCCGCAGGGCGCCCTGAAGGTGGGCATGATCACGTCCATCGAGCCCGGCATCTACCGGCCCGGCAAGTGGGGCATCCGCATCGAGAACCTGGTGGTGAACCAGCCGGTGGCAAACCCGAAGGAAACGGAATTCGGCCAGTTCCTGTACTTCGAGCCGCTCACGCTGTGCCCCATCGACACGCGGCTGATGGACACGACGCTGATGACCCCCTCGGAGATCCAGTGGGTGAACGCCTACCACGCGCTGGTGCGCGAGAAGCTGGCACCGCGCCTGCAGGGCGCCGCGCTGGCGTGGCTGGAGGCGCGGACGCAGCCGCTGGCCAAAGGCTGAGGTCGGCTCAGCCCAGGCAGGCCGGTTCCCATCCTGCGGGCCGGCCACGCGCATGTGTTTCAGGCGGCCCCTTGTATTCAGAAGACGATGTTCAGGGGCCGATGGCATGCGCTCCGAGGGGCCGGGTGCTTTCTGTCGCCCAAGCTCCTAGAATCCCGGAAGTGTCTTTCTGCGCTCGCCCGGTTGGCGGTTGTCCCGCCAGCGGTGTGCGCGGCTCTCCGTTTTTCGGGCCTGCCCATCTACAGGCGGGGCCCGGGAGCCATCGACACTGACCTGACGCCCCTCCACCTGCAACGAGATCCCTTCCGTGAGTGTCCTCTTCAGCCTGATCGATGCCGGCCTGGCCTTTGGTGCCCACCCCCTGCTGGATGGGGCGGCCTTCACCCTCACCGCCGGCGAGCGGCTCGGGCTGATTGGCCGTAACGGCACCGGCAAGTCCAGTCTGCTCAACGTCATTGCCGGCCGCATCCAGCTCGATGACGGGCGTGCAGTGGTGCGCGACGGCCTGCGCATCGTGCTGGTGGAGCAGGAGCCGGTGCTGCCGCCGGCCGGCACGCTCTTCGAGAGCCTGCTGGCGCGCGGCACGGCGGCCGGGCTGGTGGACGAGCGGGACGAACGGCGCTACTGGGCGCTGCAGGCGCGGCTTCGGGCCGAGCTGGACCGCTTCGGTGTCGACCCGGAGGTTGATCCCGAAGGGCTTTCGGGCGGGCAGAACAAGCGGGCGGCGCTGGCGCTGGCCTTTGCGCTGGAGCCCGACCTGCTGCTGCTGGACGAGCCCACCAACCATCTCGACATCGAGGCCATCGAGGCGCTGGAGGCCATCGTCAACGCAGGGCCGGCGGCCATCATCATCACGCACGACCGGCGCTTCCTCGACCAGGTGGCCACCCGCATCATCGAGCTGGATCGCGGGCTGGTGCGCAGCTTCCCCGGCAACTTCGCCACCTACGAGAAGGTGCGTGGCGAGCAGCTGGAGGCCGAGGCGGTGGCCAACCGCAAGTTCGACAAGTTCTGGGCGCAGGAAGAGGTCTGGATCCGCAAGGGCATCGAGGCACGCCGCACCCGCAACGAAGGTCGCGTGCGGCGACTGGAGGCGCTGCGCGAGGCACGGGCCGCCCGGCGCGAGCGCACCGGCCTGATCCGGCTGGAGGTGGATGCGGGCGAGCGCTCCGGCAAGCTGGTCTGCGAGACCCGTCAGGCCGGCATCAGCCTGGGCGGGCGCTGCCTGGTGCGCGACCTGGACCTCACCATCATGCGCGGTGACCGCATCGGCCTGATCGGCCCCAACGGCATCG
>ERZ772764.783-NODE-783-length-21277-cov-4.365705_pt1 | contig 21277 bp, 20 predicted proteins | sample MGYA00512163_ERZ772764 | MGnify/ENA primary metagenome ERZ772764 (study PRJEB29015, sample SAMEA2737903) | human oral metagenome | biome: human oral; feature: human-associated habitat; material: dental | place: China | collected 2094 ... | reverse complement strand
CGGGGGAGTGGATCCCCGCGGTCCTGGCCGCCGCCGACCAGCGCCTGACCGAGGTACGCCGTCAGGTGCCTGACGCCGGGGGGCTGGTCATCGCCGCCGACCGGGAACGGGCCCGGGCCTACGCGCGGGCGCTGCGCTCCATCACCGGCCAGGCGCCCACCGTGGTGCTCTCCGACGACACCGGGGCCTCCAGCCGGATCGAGTCCTTCGCCGCCTCCAGGGACCGCTGGATGGTGGCGGTACGCATGGTCTCCGAGGGGGTGGACGTGCCCCGCCTGGTGGTGGGCGTCTACGCCACCTCCGCCTCCACGCCCCTGTTCTTCGCCCAGGCGGTGGGGCGCTTCGTGCGCTCACGTGCCCGGGGGGAGACCGCCAGCGTCTTCCTGCCCTCCGTCACCCCGCTGCTGGCCCTGGCCGGTGAGATGGAGGTGGCCCGTGACCACGTCCTGAACGCCCCCGGGAAGGACGACGCCTCCCTGCCCTCCCCCGAGGAGCGGCTGCTCGCCGAGGCCAACCGGACCGAGCAGGCCAGCTCCGACCTCCTGCCCGGGTTCGAGGCCATGGGCAGCCAGGCCGAGTTCGACCGGGTCCTGTTCGACGGCGGCGAGTTCGGCACCGGGGCCGTGGTGGGCAGCGTGGAGGAGCAGGAGTACCTGGGCCTGCCGGGGCTCCTGGAGCCCGAGCAGGTCACCGCCCTGCTGCGCCAGCGCCAGGACAGGCAGATCGCCTCCCAGCGGAAGCAGGCCTCCGCGGCCAGGCAGCAGGAGGGCTCCGGGGCGGACGACGCCCGACGCCGGGCCGCGGCCCGCAGGGAGCTCTCCGGTCTCGTGGCCGCCTGGGCCCGTCGCTCCGGCCAGCCCCACGGTGTGGTCCACAACGAGCTGCGCCGCGTGTGCGGCGGCCCGGAGGTGGCCGCCGCCTCCACCGAGGAGATCGAGAAGCGGGTGGAGACCCTGCGCCGCTGGTTCGTGGGCAGGCGCTGAGGCACGTCCCACCCCCCACGGGGGCTACCCCGGTCTGTACTCGGCGGCGACGGGTAAGGCCGAGCACGTCCCGTCCCCACGGGGGCTACCTGCCCGCGGGACGGGCTCGTTCGGGAGGCTCAGGGCTGCGTCCAGTGCTACAGGGGCTACCTTCCCGCCAGTGCTACGGGGGCTACCTGCCCGCGGGCGGCCGGGGCGCGCATAGGGTGGGGAGTATGCAGCACCTCCTGACCACGCCCACCGGTACCACCCTGTGCGTGGAGCAGACCGGGGTCGCCACCGGGCCCCTCGTCCTGGCCCTGGAGGGGCACAGCGCCCAGCTCATCCAGACCCCTTCCGCCTGGGCGCGGACGCTGGCCGGCGCAGGCTGCCACGTGGTCCGCGTGGACAACCGCGACGTCGGGCGCTCGCAGCGCTTTGACGTCCCCGGCCAGGACGCCTACACCCTGGTGGACATGGCCCAGGACGTCCACGGGCTCCTGGAGGTGCTCGATGCCGGTCCGGCGGTGGTCTGCGGGCACTCCATGGGTGGGGCGGTGGCCCAGCTCCTGGCCCTGGACCACCCCGAGGACGTCGTCGGCCTGGTGCTCATGTCCACGTGGGCGGCCAGCGCCCCGGCTGCGCCCAGGTCCGCCGTGCCCGCCCCCTTCACCGACGAGGAGGGCTTCGTGGCCTACGAGCAGGTGGCCCTGCCCCGGGGCGCCGGGAGCCGCTACCCCTTGGTCCCCTCCCAGGTCGAGGCCCTGGCGCGGGCCATGTGGGCCCGTGGTGTGGACTGGGACGGGATCGAGCGCCAGTCCCTGGCGATCAGCCGCACCCCGCCGTGGGCCCACCGCCTGACCGAGCTGGCCGCGCGGTGCCGGGCCGGGGAGCTGGGGGTGGACATTGTCCACGGCACGCAGGACACCACCGTCGATCCTGCTGCCGCCGCCGCGCTGCACCAGGCCCTGCCCGGTTCCCGCCTCCACCTCGTGCCCGGCATGGGTCACCTGTGGCCCGCGGCCCTGGCCGTGCCGGTCGCCGAGGCCGCTCTCGCCCTGGTCCCGTCCGCCTCCTCGGGTCCCTAGTGCTGGACGGCGGTGCGCCCGTCCAGGTCCACGTGGTGGGTCGGGACGGCCGCCTCGCCCTCGTTCAGGCGCCAGGCGTCATAGGGCAGCTCGGCACGCGAGGCCCGGTGGCGCTCCGCCGCGGCCGCCAGCGCCGCGGCGCCCCGGTGCTCCTCCACGATCCTGCCCTGCTCCACCAGCGTGACCTGCAGGGGGCGGGCGCCGGCGTCCTCCAGGGCGCACAGCGCCTCGATCTCGCTCACGGCGGAGACAATGAGCTCCTCGCAGGCGCTGCCGGACTCGTCGCGCACACGCCCCGCCCACTTGCGGCCGCCCACCGTGGACTTGCCGCCCTCGGAGAACTTGGCGACCTCCGCCATCCGCCCGTCAGCGCCCTCCCGCTCGACGAGCTTGTAGACCAGGGCCGCCGTCGGGCGCCCCGAGCCGGTGACGAGCTTGGTGCCCACGCCGTAGGAGTCCACCGGGGCCGCACCCAGCGCGGCGATCGCGTACTCGTCCAGGTCGTTGGTCACCGTGATCCTGGTCCCCGTGGAGCCCAGGGCGTCGAGCTGGGCGCGGACCTTGAAGGCCTCGGCCACCAGGTCCCCGGAGTCCAGGCGTACCGCCCCGAGCTCACCGCCGGCGGCGCGGGCGGCGGCCACGGCCCGCTCCACCCCCCGCTCAATGCCGTAGGTGTCCACCAGGATCGTGGTGCCCGTCCCCAGGCTCGCGACCTGCGCGGCGAAGGCCTCCTCCTCGCTGTCGTGCAGCAGGGTGAAGGAGTGGGCGGAGGTGCCGTAGGTGGGGATGCCGTACAGCAGGCCGGCCTCCAGGTTGCTGGTGCCCACGAACCCGCCCACCACGGCGGCGCGGGCGGCGGCCACGGCGGCCTGCTCGTGGGCGCGCCTGGCCCCGAAGTCCACGCAGGGCCGCCCGTGGGCGGCGATCGTCATGCGGGAGGCCGCTGCGGCCACGGCGCAGTCGTAGTTGTAGACGGACAGGGCCAGGGTCTCCAGGATGCAGGCCTCGGCAAAGGTCCCCTCCACCGTCAGCAGGGGGGAGCCCTCGAAGTAGCACTCCCCCTCGGCGTATCCGCGGATCGTGCCGGAGAAGCGGTAGCCGCGCAGGTAGTCCAGGGTGGTGTCGTCAACCACCCGGGTACGGTGCAGGAAGTCGATCTGCTCATCGGTGAAGGTGAAGGCCTCCACCGCGTCCAGGAGACGCCCGGTGCCGGCCACGACGCCGTAGCGGCGGGAGGCCGGCAGACGTCTGCCGAAGAGCTCGAAGACGCTACGGCGTCCGGCCGTGCCCGAGCGCAGGGCGCCCTGGAGCATGGTGAGCTCGTACATGTCGGTCAGGAGGGATGTCGACGGACGGGGGGCAGCGGCCTGCGTTACTGTCATGACACCACCTTAGCGACTGCCTGTCCTCGCCGGAAGACGCCTGGCGGGCCCGGATCCGTCCCGGTCTCGCTGAGCGCGCAGAGACGCTGCGGCCGCACGTGGGCCAGGCCACGTACCCTGGATGGTATGTCAGCATCCGCGCCTGTCATGGAGCCCGAGACCCGGTCCCGCGCCCAGCACCTGTGGCGCACCGTCGTCCATGATGACCCCGTCAACACGATGGACTACGTCACATGGGTCTTCCACTCCTACTTCGGCTACCCCGTGCCGCGGGCCCACCACCACATGCTCCAGGTCCACACCCGGGGCCGGTCCACCCTGTCCACCGGGCCGCGGGAGCGCATGGAGGTGGACGTGACCGCTATGCACTCCTACGGCCTGCGCGCCACCATTGAGCCCGTCGCCCCCGGCGACGGTGTCGACGCCACGGAGCGGTCCTGATGCGCGCCTTCGAGCCCGTGGCCGAGGGCTGGTCCAGCGCCCTGGAGCCCTGGGAGAGGGAGGCCGTGGTGGACATGCTCTCCCAGGTGGAGGACCTCCTCGTGTCCGACGCCGCCAGGGCCCCGTCCCCCGCCCCGCTGTACACCGGGTCACGGGTCGGGGAGAGCCCGCGTGACCACGAGATCCTGGTCTCCCTGGACTTCGCCGTCCAGGAGCCCACCGGGCCCGCCCGCCCCACCGGACCCGCCGGTCGGCACCAGGCGGGCGGACGGGACACGGCTCCGACGGGCCCGGCACCCCTGACCCCGGCCGGGGCCCCCGGGAGCGCCGGCACGGCCTGCGGCCACGACGGCGCTACCAGCCGCCACGACGGCCCGGGCAACGGCGTCGGTGACGGCTCCCCGTTCCCGCCCCGTCTGCCGGCACTGGAGGCGCTCCTGCCGGACGCCTCGGAGGATCCGGACCTGGCGGTGGACGTGGCCAGTGTCACCCGTGACCGCCTTCGGGCGATGAAGACCGAGCGGATCGGGGCGGTCCTGGCTGAGCTCCAGGAGCCCAGCGGCCGCGACGGCACCGTCCTGGTGCGGCGGGGTGAGGAGGGGGCCTGGCTGGGCGCCCTCAACGACACCCGCCTGGTCCTGGCCACCTTCCTGGGGATCCGCTCGGCCCGGGACGCTGAGCGCGTCCACGCCCTGGCCTGGCACGGCGTCCCCGCCGCCAAGGGCACGAGGGCCCACGGCAGGCGGGTGGCGGCACTGAGCTACGAGATGCTGACCTGGTGGCAGGAATCACTGCTGTGCGTGCTCTTGGGGAGGTCGCCGGGCGCATAGGGTCGCAGCGTGGATAACGCAGCCATCGGAATGTTCGACTCTGGGGTCGGCGGCCTCACGGTGGCTCGCGCGGTCCTGGACCAGCTCCCCGGTGAGGAGCTCCTCTATATCGGCGACACCGCCCACACCCCCTACGGCCCCCGGCCCATTAGCGAGGTCCGCGCCCTGGCCCTGGGCATTATGGACGAGCTGGTGGACTCCGGGGTCAAGATGCTCGTCATCGCCTGCAACACGGCCTCCGCCGCGGTCCTCCACGACGCGCGCGAGCGCTACACCCTGGGCAAGGGCGTGCCCGTGGTCGAGGTCATCCACCCCGCCGCCCGCGCCGCCGCCCGCGTCACCCGCAACGGACAGGTTGGTCTCATCGCCACCCGGGGGACCGTGGACGCCCACGCCTACGACGACGCCCTGGCCGCTGTCCCCGGTGTCACCCTCACCAGCCAGGCCTGCCCCCGGTTCGTCGAGCTCGTGGAGAGGGGGGTCACCACCGGGGCGGAGGTGCTCGACGTCGCCGAGGACTACCTGGCCCCCGTCAAGGCCGCCGGGGTGGACACCCTCATCCTGGGCTGCACCCACTACCCGCTCCTGGCCGGGGCGATCTCCTACGTCATGGGGGAGGAGACCACCCTGGTGACCTCCTCCGACGAGACCGCCAGGGACGTCTACCGCACCCTGGCCGCCCGCGACCTCCTGCGCCCGGCCGACGCCCCCGCCCCGCACCACGAGTTCCGGGCCACCGGGGACGCCCAGGCCTTTGAGCGGCTACGGCGCCGCTTCCTGCCGGACATTGAGCGGGTGACCCGGGCCTGCGGACGCCCCGCCACCGGGAGCCCGGCCCCCGACGGCCCCGTGGGCGCCACCGGCCACCGGCCGCCGCTGCCGTCCCTGCCGGTACCCCCTCCCGGTCCCGCCGCCCGCCCGGGGCAGGGCATCCCCGTGGCCGCCCTGCCCCAGGCGTCCACGTCCCTGCCCGTCCTGGCCGCGCCCCAGGCCACCGCCTCCCCTGGTGGCTCCCCCGACCTGAAGGACCGTCCATGAAGCTCACGATCATCGGCTGCACCGGCTCCATGTCCGGCCCACGTGCCGTGGCCTCCTCCTACCTGGTCCAGGCCTGGGGGCGGGGCCCGGACGGCGGACGGCGCCGGTTCTCCGTGGTCCTGGACCTGGGGCCGGGCTCCATGGGGCAGCTGCTCAACCACCTCGACCCCGCCGAGCTCGACGCCCTGGCGATCTCCCACTGCCACGCCGACCACATGGTGGACATGGTGGGGATGCACGTCTACCGGCGCTGGAACCCTGCTGGGCCCCTGGACCCCGTGCTGACCCTGGGGCCCACCGAGCTCATGGGGCGGCTGCGCGGCGTGGACGGCGTCGGCCCGGAGGAGTCCTACGCCACCGAGTTCAGCTTCCACGCGGCCGTGCCGGGTACGCCGGTCCGGGTGGGGCCCCTGACCATTACGCCCTTTGCCGCGTGCCACCCGGTGGAGGCCTACGGCTACCGGGTGGAGGGGCCCCGTGAGACCGGGACGGGGGTGGCGAGCCTGGCCTTCACCGGGGACACCGACATGTGCGAGGGCATCGTGGCCATGGCCCGGGGCGTGGACCTCCTGCTGGCCGAGGCCGCCTTCGTGGAGGGACGTGACACGGTGCGCGGCATGCACCTGACCGGGCGCCGCGCCGGGCAGCTGGCGGCGGGCGGGGGAGCGGGCCGTCTGGTCCTGACCCACATCCAGCCCTGGACGGACCCGGCCGTGCCCGTGGCCGAGGCCGGGGAGGTCTACCCCGGCCCCGTCGACGTCGCCGCCTCGGGCGCCTCCTGGGAGATCTGAGCCGTGGGAGCCAGGCGGGGACGAGCCGACCCGGACGACGGTAGCCGACCGGCCCCCTCAGGGGGCCGGATCACCTACGTCCCCACGCTGCCCGACGGCGAGGACTGCCCCTGGGTGCGTGAGCGCGCCACCCGATGGTGGCTGGTCGTGCCCGCCGACCTCCTGGCGGTGGTGCTCGTGGCGGTCTTCGGCGCCGCCTCCCAGCGAGCAGGGGGGCAGGCGTCGGCCTGGGTGCTCCAGGGGGTGGCGAGCCTGGTCCCGGGCTGGCTGGCGGCCTGGGCGCTGCGCCGACGGGGCGGGGACCACCTGGAGCTGGCGTGGCCCGACGGCGCCCTGGTGGTGGGGGTGACCGCCCTGACCTGGATGGTACTGCACGTGCTACTCGACGGTCTTACAAAACTAGGGGCCTGGGTAGCGGTCACAGCGGTTTTCCTAATGGTTTTCCTAGATGGTTGGCGCTGGCTCTATGGTTTTGTCCGGGCCCACGACTCCTTGACTCCCCGGGGGGTGGCCCGGAGGATCGCCGCGCAGGACGCCGAGGCCGGGGAGCCGCGAGCCGCCCGGTAGCCGTTCGCCGTACCCGCCCCGGCGGTCCGGACCCGGTCTGCTCGCGTCCGCCTCCCCGCCCGGCCCCGGGTCAGCTCCTGCGTCGTCGTGCGTTTTCCGGCCTGGTGTCGCGGGTACGGAGGCGCCGGGCTTGCTACCGTGTACCTATGAGGCAGCGACGCTCTGTCCGTCCACACGACCCCAGGCGCCGGTTCCGTCTGGCTGTCACCGGTGTCCTCCTCCTTGGCGTCCTCGGGGGGATCGGTGCGTACACGCTCAGCCACTTAGGGCAGGCTCTGCCCGGGACCACGGTGGCCGGTCAGGACGTCTCCGGAATGGACCGCGCCCAGGTCGAGGAGCTGGTCACCCGGCGCGCCGCGACGGCGACCGTGACGATCAGCGTGGAGGGCACGACGCTGACGGTCCCCCTGGGGGACCTGGCCCAGGTCGATGCGTCGGCCACCGCCGGCGCCGCGGTTAACGGCAACGCCTCCCCCTGGCGCCTCATCCGCTCCCTGGTCAGCCAGCGGGAGACCGGCGTGGTGGCCCACACAGACCCCCAGGGCGTCACCGACCTGCTCCACAGGCTCAACTCCTCCCTGGCCAGCCCGCCCCAGGACGCCACCGTCTCCTGGGACGAGGCCAGCGGCTCGTTCGTGGTGGCACCCGGGGCGCCCGGCAGCACCGTCGGGCGCGGCGACCTGGAGACCGCCGTCCAGGACGCCGCCGACGTCCTGGCTGACGCCCGCAGCACCCTGGAGCCGGTCCAGGGCGAGCCCGAGGTGACCACGGCAGAGGCCCAGGAGGCGGCCCAGGCCGCCACCGCCATGCTGTCCACCGACCTGTCCGTGAGCGTGGGTGAACGGTCCCACACGCCGTCGGCCTCCCAGAAGGCTGCCTGGATCGAGTTCCCGCTCAGCGGGGGCACGGTGGTGCCTACCGTCTCGGCCACCAAGGTGGGCCAGTGGGTGGACACGATCGTCGCCAAGGTGGACCGGGCGCCCGTCAACGGCGTCAACGACGTGGACTCTGACGGTGACGTCCTCCAGCTGGCCCGTCCGCCCCTGCCGGGGCGCACCGTGGACAACGCCGCCGCCGTGACCGCCTCCCTGGTCCAGGGCCTCCAGAGCGGCCAGGCCGTGACCAGCGCGCTGACCTGGACCGAGACTCCTGCGGGCACGGACGAGCGCGTGGTTCCCTCCGGCCCGGAGCGCTTTGCCTACCGGGCCCGGGGGCACGAGAAGTGGATCGACGTCAACCTCACCGACTCCACCCTTACCACCTACGAGGGCCGGGAGGTGGTCCACGGCCCCGTCCTGGTCAACCACGGGGACGCCGACCACCCCACGTCCACCGGCACCTACCGGGTCTCCCAGCGTCAGGCCCAGCAGGACGTCGGCTGCTCACCGGAGGAGTCCTCCTGCCAGCGCGACGTGCCCTGGGTGGTCTGCTGGGACCAGGGCGCCCTCCACGGGGCGCCTGACACCCAGGACTTCGGCGTGGGGACGGACGGGTCTGCCCACGGCTACGTGACCATGCCCGTCACCGACGCCCAGGCGGTCTGGGACTGGTCGGAGGTCGGCACGGTGGTGGTCGTCCACGACTGAGCGGCCGACGGCTCGGCCGGGACCACGAGCCGGGGCGCGAGCTGGGGACTACGGCTCGGTTGGGACCACGAGCCGGGGACCACGGCTCGGCCGGCTAGGGGTGGCAGGCCGCAGCAGGCCCGCCCAGGTGGACGGGGCCGCTCACGGACCAGGCGGCCCCGGAGGCCAGCGCGGACAGCCAGAAGGCTGCCAGGCTCCTGGACCAGGCGGCCCCGGCACGCGGGCGCGCCCGGGCTCAGAGGAGTCGGGCCAGGACCGGGGCGAGGTCGCGCAGGGCCTGCCCGCGGTGGGAGATCGCGTTCTTCTCCTCAGGGCTCATCTGCGCCGTGGTGCGCCCTAAGCCGCCGGGGGCGTCCTCGCTGGCGGGTACGAACACCGGGTCGTAGCCGAAGCCGCCCTCACCGCGCGGGGCCGTCAGGAGCCGCCCCTCCATGGAGCGCTCGACCACCGTGACCACCGGGGTCTGCGCCAGGAGGCCCCCGCCCGGTGACGTCGCCCCGCCCCAGGCCCTGCCGCCCGGGGCCCACCCCCGGGGCACCGCGAGCACGGCGGCGCAGGTGAACCGCGCCCGACGGTGCGGTGCGCGGATGTCACGGAGCTGGTCCAGCAGGAGGCGCAGGTTCGCGGTGTCGTCGCCGTGGCGTCCGCACCAGCGGGCGGAGAAGATGCCCGGGGCCCCGCCCAGGACGTCCACGCACAGGCCTGAGTCGTCCGCGACGGCGGGCAGCCCGGTGGCCTCGGCCAGACAGCAGGCCTTGGTGCGGGCGTTGGTGGCGAAGGTCAGGCCGTCCTCGACCGGCTCGGGGGCGTCCAGGGAGGCGGCGGAGACGACCGCCTCCGGGGCCAGGCCCGGGACCAGAGGGGCCAGGATGGCTCGGAGCTCACTGAGCTTGCCCTGGTTGTGGGTGGCCAGGACCAGGCGTGCGCCCTGAGGTACCCGTACGGTGGGGGAGGTAGCGTTCACGCCTCCGCCTCCGGGTCTGCCGCGTCCGTGGAGGAGACGGTGAAGGTCTGCCCGTAGGGGCCCGCCAGGGCGCGGTACTGCAGGGCGGTCAGCTCGGCGTTGCCCTTGGCCGCCAGGTCCAGGAGGGCGTCCAGCTCGCCGCGGTCAAAGGGGGCGTGCTCGGCGGTGCCCTGGATCTCGATAAAGCGTCCGCTGCCGGTCTGGACCACGTTCATGTCCGTCTGGGCGCGCACGTCCTCCTCGTAAGGCAGGTCCAGGCAGGGGACGGAGTCGATCATGCCCACCGAGACCGCTGACAGGGAGTCCGCCAGGACGGGTCTGCCGCCGTGGGGCTTGACCAGGCCCTTGGAGGTGCCCCAGGCCACCGCGTCGGCCAGGGCCACGTAGGCCCCGGTGATCGCGGCGGTGCGGGTCCCGCCGTCGGCCTGGAGGACGTCGCAGTCCAGGGCGATGGTGTTCTCCCCCAGGGCGGACACGTCGATAACGCCCCGCAGGGAACGCCCGATGAGCCGGGAGATCTCGTGGGTGCGCCCACCGACCCTGCCGCGCACCGACTCGCGCCCGGAGCGCTCGGAGCCCGCTCGTGGCAGCATGGCGTACTCGGCGGTCACCCAGCCGGCGCCCCCTCCCTTGCGCCAGCGCGGTACGCCCTCGGTGAAGGAGGCGGCGCACAGGACGCGGGTGCGGCCGAAGGTGACCAGGACGCTGCCCTCGGCGTGGTCGAGCCAGTGACGGGTGATGGTGACGGGACGTAGCTCGTCGGTGGCGCGTCCGTCCTTGCGGGAGGGGTCAGTCATGGTGCCAGGTTACCCGTCGGCGCCGCGGCGTCCCGTCCTCCTGGTGGGGTATGGCCCCGTGCCCCGCCGTTGGGTAGCCTCGTGGCAGCCCGGTCGGCACCGCTCCTGGTCGTGCCCAGGCCGGGCGGACCGGAACCGAGTACTGACGGAGGCTGTCATGACCTACGTGAACATAACGGCGCTCACCTTCCCCGCGGGCGCCCAGGAGGAGATCGAGAGGCGCTTTGCCGCGCGCCAGCGCGGCGTGGACGCCTCGGCGGGCTTCCAGGGCTTCGAGCTGCTGCGCCCGGTGGTCGGGGAGGACCGCTACTTCGTGGTGACCAGGTGGGACACACGTGAGGACTACGAGAGGTGGCTGGCGGCGCGCCCGGTCGACGGCCACCAGGACGACGTGCGTCGGGGCATGAGCGTGGAGGTCCTCGGCTTCGAGGTCGTCCAGCTCGGGCAGTGAGCCCGTCGGCGGCGGACGCGGCGTGTGAGAGGAGATGAGGCATTGACGACGACTGTCATTGTCCAGGAGAGCGTCGAGCACTACGAGCCCCCGCAGAGGGCGACGGCCAACCTTGAGATCGGCTTTGCTGAGTTCAGCCGGGAGCAGGCGCACCAGCGGGTCTCCGAGGTGCTCGGTGACGTGCGCGCCCAGGTGGAGGGGATGTACGACGGGAGCAGGGGGCCGGTGACGTGGTACTCCGTCTCCGGCGCCAGGACGTGGGTCCGCAAGGACGACGACGGCACCAGGTTTCGCGAGGAGGTCGTGGTGAAGGCCAAGTTCAGGGACTTCCCCCGGCTCGGCTCCTGGCTGGACTCCGTCCTGCGACGTCAGGGTGTGCGCCTGAGGTCCGTCACCTGGTCCGTTACCGAGCGTCGGCGCAAGGAGCTTGAGGCCCAGCTGCGGAAGGCTGCCGTGAGGGCGGCCATGGGCAAGGCGGAGCAGTACGCCGCGGCTGCCGGTATGCGCGTCGTCTCGGTCAGGACGATCGCCGACCGGGGCTACCTCGCTAAGGGCGCCGGTTACGCTGGTGCGGCCGCGGCACCGAGCCGGGGCGGGAAGGCTCCTGGGGCGGGCACCACCTCCGACACCTACCAGTTCAGCCCGGAGGACATCCTGATGAGCGCCTCTGTCGAGGCTGAGTTCCTGGCGGAGTGAGCTATACCTCACCCTGTTGGCCCGGAAGGGGGCCGACCCCGTCAAAAGGGCCCGTCCGGGTTCCGGGCCTGCCAGCGCCACCCTGGTCCTCCAGGGCCCTGCCCACCCGGGGTCCGGGCCGTGGGCCCGTGGTGCGCGAGAAGGGACTCGAACCCTCACGCCCGAAGGCACCAGGACCTAAACCTGGGGCGTCTACCAGTTCCGCCACTCGCGCTCGCCGGGACAGCCTACCTGATGGGACCAGGCCCTCTGCGCCCGGCCCCGGCGCCAGCAGGTGCGAGCCTGCCCTGGGGCGCGGGGTGCTCGCGCCCCAGGGCAGGGCTGGTGCTCGGCACCGGGCGCGCACTCGTCAGGCCGGGGCCTCTCCGGTACGCTACCGGCCGCGGCCTGCGCGGTCGCTGCCTGGCGCCGCAGGCCGCTCAGGCAGCCAGGGACAGGGCGTCCCGGGCCGCGTCCAGGCGCGCCAGGGCCCGCTCCAGGCGGGAGGGGGCGACGCCGTCGCCCAGGGAGCTCACCTCGGCGTGGGCGGCGTCCAGCTCGCGGAGGGCGGCCTTAAGGTCGCGCGTGCGCGGTGCGGTGGTCATGGTGTGCCTCATTATTGTCAGTCTCTCCTTCTCGTCGTGCTGGCCCGCAGGCCGCCCCGGGCGGACGGCAGGTGGATCCTGCGACCCGGGGGAGGGCCCCTGACGGCCTGGTAGCCGTGGTGCCCCAGGGCGTCGCCGCACTGGGCAGGGGCTCACGCGGAGGGAAACGCCGAAGCGTCGGTGGGTGTTCCCAGGGCTTGGCTCCGAGCAGTGGCCGTTGCGTCCGGTCGTGGACCGCAGGGCGGGCGTCGCGCCCGTGCTGGATAGGCCGTAGCCTGTCCGCGTGGTACACCGCCAGGGACTCGAACCCTGAACCCGCTGATTAAGAGTCAGCTGCTCTACCAATTGAGCTAACGGTGCGACGCTGCCAGACGTGATGGCCTCGCAACGGATGGGAACTCTACGGGTACCGGGTCGGGGTTGTCCAGCCCGGGAACGGCGAAAACCCCGGAATGTGCGGTAAATCTCATTGCTTGCGGTCCGTGCGACGCTCCCTGGCGGCCTGGCGGGCCCTCTTCTGGGCCTCCACGGAGGCCTGGCGGACCCGGTCGCGTCGGGACAGCCCCGGGGAGGCCGGGGGACGCCCGGCGTCAGCCACCTCCTGGGCCTCGGGCTCGCTGATCCTGCCGGTGCGGGAGAAGCTGCGGAACTGTGCCAGCCTGCGGGCGTCCTCCTCGCCCAGGCGGCTCCACAGGGGCAGACCGAGCTTCTTCCTCTCCCGGAGCCGTTGCACCACCTGCCAGCCCATGAGGGCCACGAGGCAGAAGGTCGCCGTGCCCCACAGGCCGTTCGCGGCGCGGTCGGTCAGGATAATGACGGCGCCGCTGGCCGTGCCCGCCAGCAGGATCGTGACGAGGACGACGGCGCTCAGGGACAGCCAGTACCTCTGGGCGGGGCTGGGTCGCATGGTTGCTCCTAGGGGCTGAAGGGTGTTGGTCAGGGGGCCGGGGCGGGTCCGGCAGGCGTGGGAGGACCGAGGCGGGCCATGCGGTCCGTGGCCTCCAGGAGGGCGCTCAGCGTCTCCGGCTCGCTGAGGGCGTGCCCGGAGGCGGGGGTCACCACGAGCTCGGCCTGGGGCCAGGCGCGGTGCAGGGCCCAGGCGGTGCCCATGGGGCAGGGGATGTCGTAGCGGCCCTGGACGATGGTGCCGGGGATCCGGTGGGCGGCCAGGACGTCCGCCCCGGCAATGAGCTGGCCGTCCTCCATCCAGCCGCGGTGGATGAAGAAGTGGTTCTCAATCCGTGCGAAGGCCGTGGCGAAGGCCGGATCCTGGACCTCGTCAATATGGTCCTGGTCGGGAAGGAGGGTGGAGGTGGCGGCCTCCCAGGTGGTCCAGGCCCGGGCGGCCGGGCCGTGGACCGCGGGGTCGGGGTCGCCCAGCAGCTCGTGGTAGCGCCGTATGTAACCGCCGGGGGCGACGTCGGGGCCCGCCGCGGCGACAAAGGCCTCCCACTGGTCGGGGTAGATCATGTCCGCGCCCGCGCCCTCGTAGTACCAGTCCAGCTCACGCGCGCGCAGCGTGAAGATCCCCCGTAGCACCAGCGCCAGGACGTGCTCAGGGTGCCTCTCGGCGTAGGCCAGGGCCAGCGCCGACCCCCAGGAGCCGCCGAAGACCAGCCAGGAGCTGATCCCCAGGTGCGTGCGCAGGAGCTCCAGGTCGGCCACCAGGTGCCAGGTCGTGTTCGCCGACAGGTCCGCCTCCGGCGCCCACGCGGGCGGGCGGGAGCGTCCGCAGCCGCGCTGGTCGGTCAGCACGATCCGGTAGCGGGCGGGGTCGAAGCAGCGCCGGTGCCAGGGGGAGCAGCCGCCGCCCGGGCCGCCGTGCAGGAAGACCGCCGGCAGGCCGTCGGGGTTGCCGCACTCCTCGTAGTAGACGCTCTGGCCGTCACCGACCTCCAGCATGCCCGTGGCGTAGGGCTCGATCGGGGGGTAGAGGCGGCGTCGACCCGCGTCCGGCCGTGGTCGCGTCCACGTGGGCGAGGAGGTGGGGTGACTCATAGGGGCATTGTGTCACCGGTGGTGCCGGCCCATGACCGGGGCGGGGCCGCTGGCCGCTGGGGGGCGGTGGCGGGCGGCCGGAGGATCACGTACCTCGTTTCCCGGCGCGGTGAGAGGACCACGTGGGGCATCTCACGGTAGTCTAGGGTCGTGACCAAGCCGATCGTGACCCTGGCTACCTCCGCCGACTTTCCGAACCTTGACGAGGACGACCGTGGCCTGTCTGACGCCCTGCGCGAGCGCGGCATCGAGCCCCGTGTGGCCATCTGGGACGACCCCGCTGTGAACTGGGACGACGCCGGTGTCGTCGTCATGCGCAGCGTGCGCGACTACGCCACGAAGGACAAGTACGCCGCCTTCCTGGAGTGGGCCCGCTCCCTGTCCCGCGTGGCCAACCACTCCGACGTCGTGACCTGGAACTCTGACAAGCACTACCTGGGGCGCCTGGCCGACCTGGGCGTACCCATGATCCCCACCACCTGGCTGGAGCCCACGGCGGGCCTGTCCAAGCACCAGGTCCACACCCGCTTCCCCGCGCAGGGGGACTTCGTGGTCAAGCCCGCCATATCCTCGGGCGGGCGGGGCACCGGCCGCTACACGTCCACGCACGCCGGGAGCCGCTCCCAGGCCATTAACGACGCCATGCACCACCTGCGCCACGGCCGCTCCGTCATGGTCCAGCGCTACCTGCAGCAGGTGGACCGCGGGGGGGAGATCTCCCTGGTCTACTTCAACGGCATCCTGTCCCACGCCGTGGACAAGGCCCCTATGCTCCACCCCCGCTTCCGCTCCACCGACGAGGTCCACGAGGAGGTCGTGACGGCCCGGGAGCCCAGTGAGCAGGAGTGGCTGTGGGGTGAGCGGGTCCGCAAGGCCATCCACGGCCTCATTAAGGAGCACGCCGGGCGTGATATCCAGCTGCTCTTCAACCGCGTGGACATGGTGGGCGACGGCCAGGGCGGCTTCTACCTCATGGAGGTCTCCCTCATTGACGCGGGCCTCTACCTGGGCTCGACACCGGATGCCCTGGACAACTTCGCCGACGCCATCGCCCAGCGTGTCTTCTGGTAGGCTCCCTCCATGCGCACCATCCTTAATGTCATCTGGGTAATATTCGGCGGTTTCTGGCTGTTCCTGGGCTACTTTTTGGCCGGGGTCATTGCCTGCGTACTCATTATAACCATACCTATTGGAGTGGCCTCCTTCCGCATTGCCGGGTACGCCCTGTGGCCCTTCGGCCGTGAGGTTGTCCCCACCCGGGGTGCGGGGGTCGTGAGCGGGATCGCCAATGTGGTGTGGTTCCTGGTGGCCGGGCTCTGGCTGGCCCTCGGGCACCTTATTACCGCGACCCTGCAGGCGATCACGATTATCGGCATCCCCCTGGCCGTCGCCAATATCAAGATGATCCCGGTGACCTGCTTCCCCTACGGCAAGCAGGTGGTCAGCACCCGCTGGCGCTGACCGCGGAGGCGCTCCCGGCCCAGGGGCGGGCCCGGTGCGCGCGGGACCGGTACCGACGCGGGCCCGTCTGCGCGGTCCCGCCAGGTGTGCCCACCACGCGCGGATCCGGTGGTGTGGGACGGGGTCTGCGAGCTGGCCGGGTCGGTCGTGGTAAGGCGCTGCCCCGTGCTGCCCCCGGTTCCGGCCCGCGGGGCGCTCCTGCGGGCAGCCGCGCCTGCCTCAGCGTGCCGGTCGCGTCATGGCCCAGTAGTCGGGCATGTCCGCGGGGGGCCTCAGGGTGGTGGCGTCCTCAAACCCGTGACGGGTGTAGAGGCGTGCGGCGGCGCGGGTCGTGGCCTCCAGGTGGGCGACGGCGTGGTCGGCGTCGACCCGTTCCAGGCCGTGGCGCAGCAGTGCCGAGCCGGTACCGGTCCCACGAGCGGTAGGTGCGACGGCGATCATGTACAGGTACCAGTGCGGGTCGCGGGGGCTGGCGGACTCACACAGGGCGGCGTCGAGCCGGATGAGCTCCCAGGCGTCGCCCAGGACCTCCGGGTCCAGTCCCTCCGGCAGCTCCTCGGGGTCCGGCAGGGGGCGGTTGGTCCCGGTCTCCTGCCGGGGCGCGTCCCACAGGGCGGTCCCCAGGATCCTGTCCTCGGCGTCCACGGCCAGGTCCACCACGGCAGGTGCCTGCGGGTCCAGGTAGTGGGTGGACAGCTCGACCCGGTGCAGGTGGTCCAGGGCCGCGTACGGGTCCGGGGCCGCGGCCGTAATAGCGCTCATGAGCGGGTCGGCTGCGAAGACGCCTGTCAGCAGGCTGGTGACGGCGTCAAGATCCTCGGGGACGGCGGGACGGATCGCGACGGTAGGGAGGGGACCTGGCATGGTGCCATCCTGCCCCGTCATTCTGGGCGGAGCCTGAGTGGCGGGCCTACCGCCCGCGCATTACCAGGAGTGGCTGCGCGTCACCGGCGGAGCCTGAGTGGCGGGCCTACCCGCCCTCGGTGGGGACGGGTTCCTGGGGCGGGAGGGCCGGCCCCGCACGCCACCAACAGACGCGGTACTCACGAAGCTCGGAGCGGATCAGGTGCGGCTGGCCTGGCACGCCACCGACAGACGCGAGGGCCGCAGACCGGGCCCTAGCGGGGAGGGCGCCGCCCCGGATCCCGGCTCAGGGCCTGGTGGGGTCCTCGGCCTCCAGCGCGGGGGCGAGCAGGCGCCGGAAGGAGTCCACCCGGGCCCGGCGCACCACCAGCGCACCTGCCTCCTGGGCGGGTCCCACGGCCCCGGCGGCCCACTCGTCCAGGGCGCACTCGAGCTGGTCGGCCTCGTGAGTGCAGCCGCGCGGGCAGTCCCGGGCCACCTCCACCAGATCCGGGAAGCCCCGCAGCACGTCGGCGCTGGAGACGTGCGCCACCCCGAAGGAGCGCACCCCGGGGGTGTCAATGACCCAGCCGCCACCGGGCAGCTGGAGGGCCTGGAGGGAGGCCGAGGTGTGCCGCCCGCGCCCTGTGACCTCGTTGACGCCTCCGGTGGCCCGGTCCGCACCGGGGACCAGGTTGTTAATGAGGGTTGACTTCCCGACCCCGGAGTGCCCCACGAGGACCGATACTCTGCCCGTCAGGGCGGAACGGACCGCCTCGATGCCGGTCGGGTCGGCCGGTCCGCTGCCGGCTGCCCCGGTGGTCCCCTCCGGGCCGGGGCCCGGGGCCGCCGGGTCCTCGATACCGGGTCCCGTGGTGCCGGTTCCTGTGGTGCCGGTTCCTGTGGTGCCGGGCCTGACGCCGTCGTCCTCGTCGCCGGCTCGGTCACCTGGCCCGGTAGGCCCGCCGAGCCTGCCGCCGGGGGCCCCCGTGCCCTGGGCTCCCAGGCGGGTGGCCAACGAGCGAACCCCCAGCGGCTCGTAGAGGCGCAGCAGCGGGGCGGCGTCGGCCAGGTCCGACTTGGTCAGCACCAGCAGCGGCTCCATCCCGGCGTCATAGGCCGCCACGAGGTAGCGGTCGATCATACGGGGGCGCGGCTGGGGGTCGGCCACCGCGGTGACAATGACCAGGAGGTCGGCGTTGGCCACCACGGGTCTCTCGGTGCCCGCGGCGTCGCCGTCCTCGGCGGAGCGACGCAGCAGGGTGCGACGCGGCAGGGTGCGCACCAGGCGGGCCAGGGTGTCCTTGCGCCCGGACACGTCACCGACCACGGACACCCGGTCGCCCACCACCACCTTGCCCCGGCCCAGCTCACGCGCCTTGACGGCGGTGATGTCCCCCCTGCCGTCCTGGGTGAGGCCGGCCTCCTCCAGGCGGACACGGTAGTGCCCGCGGTCGATGCGGGTCACCGTGCCCAGGTGCGCGTCCTCGTGCGCGGGGCGCTGCTTGGTGCGTGGGCGTGAGCCCCGGCCCGGGCGGACGCGCACCCGGGGGTCGTCGGTGCCGGTGTCCCGGCTGCCTCGGCGTGTCACTCAGCCGACCCCTCCGCACCCTGGGGCGTCAAGGCCGCTGGAGCGTCTGCCGGGGCGGGTGCTGCGGCCGCACCTGACGCCCCGGCGGATGAGAGCATGTCTGACCACATGGTGGGGAAGCCCGGCAGGGTCTTGGAGGTCGCGGACACGTCCTCCACCTCCACCCCCGCCACCCCCAGGCCGACGACGGCGGCGAAGGTGGCCATACGGTGGTCGGCGTAGGTGCGCAGGCGGGCCGGGTGCACGGGGGAGGGGTCAATGGCCAGCCCGTCGGCGACCTCGTAGGCGCTCCCGCCCAGCCGCCTGGTCTCCGCCACCAGGGCCGCCAGGCGGTCCGTCTCGTGCCCGCGCAGGTGGGCCAGCCCCCGTAGGCGGGAGGCCTGTCCCTGGGCGCCCGCGAGCACGGCCAGGGCGGCGACGGTGGTGGCCAGCTCCCCGACCTCACCCAGGTCCACGTCCACGCCCCGGAGCCTGCCGTCGCCGCGGACCGTGAGGGTCAGTGACCCGTCGGCCTGCCGCCTGGTGGTGACGTGCCCACCCATGCGGGGCAGGAGGCGGCGCCAGGCGTCACCGGCCTGGGTGGTGGCGGCGGGCCAGCGGGGGACGCTCACCCGTCCTCCCGCCACCAGGGCGGCCGCCAGGAAGGGGCCCGCGTTGGACAGGTCCGGCTCGATCACCACCCTCCCGCCCGACGGCGCCCCCGGGTGCACGCGCCAGGTGCGCTGCCCTGGGACCTGGGCGGGGTCGGGCTCGTCCACCACCACGCCACGGTCACGCAGGCAGGCCACCGTCATGGCGACGTGGGGCAGGGAGGGCACCGGGCCGGTGGGGGTGACCTCCAGGCCGTCCGGCAGGAGCGAGCCGACCAGGAGCAGCGCGGACAGCATCTGGGAGGAGTCTGAGGCGTCCACGTGGACCCGGGCCGGGCCCGCTATGGTACGCACCGCCGTCGGAGCGCTCCTGACGGCGGGCGCCACCGTGCCCGCTGCGGACGCCGCACCGGGCGCGCGCGGTCCCTCGGATCCCGTGCGGACCGTTCTCGCGGCGAACAAGTACCGTTCTCGCGGCGAACAAGTACCGTTCTCGCGGTGGGGGGCGGGGCGGGGGGTCACCCGTACCGGCAGGTGACCGGCCTCACCCAGGTAGTCGATGCTGGCCCCCAGGTGCTCCAGGGCCTCCAGGAGGGGACCCAGGGGGCGGCGGCGGGCGGCGGCGTCGCCGTCAAAGGTCACAGGGGCGTCGGCCAGGACCGCCAGGGGCGGGACGAAGCGCATGACCGTCCCTGCCAGGCCGCAGTCCACCCGCGCCCCGTCCCCCACCGCGAAGGGGCGGGGCGCGGGCGTGACCCGCAGGTGCGTACCCGCCTGGTCCAGGGGCTCCACCCGCGCCCCCAGGGTGGTCAGGGCGGCCACCATGAGGTCGGTGTCACGGCTGCGCAGGACACCGACCAGCTCACTGGGGCCGCTGGCCACCGCCGCCAGGAGCAGGGCCCGGGCCGTCAGGGACTTGGAGCCCGGCAGCTCCACCACCGCGTCCAGGGGACCACGGGCCTGTGGGGCCGGCCACGCTACCGGCGCCCCGCCAGCCCCGGGCGCGCGCCCCGCCAGCAGGGCCCCCGGCCCGCGGCGCACCGGCGCCCCCTGCCGTCTGCCAGCGGCGCTGACGCCTCCCTCCGGCTCGCGGCGCACCGGCGCGCTGTCGCCGGGCAGCCACCTGCCGGTACCGCTACCGGCGGTCGGGGTGCCTCCCACCACGTCCTCCGCGCCGTTCACAGGGCGTCAATGAGGGTGTTGAGGGTGGTGCTGGGACGCATGACCGCGGCCGTGGCGACCGGGTCGGGCCGGTAGTAGCCGCCAATGTCCACCGGGTGGCCCTGGACGGCGAGCAGCTCGGCCTGCACCTGGGCGCTGGTCGTCTCCAGGGCGTCGGCCAGGGGCGCGAAGGCCCGGGCCAGGTCGTCGTCGGCGTCCTGTGCCGCCAGGGCGCGCGCCCAGTACAGGGCCAGCCAGGCGTGCGACCCGCGGTTGTCGATCCCGCCCAGGCGGCGGGCCGGGGAGCGGTTCTCCTCCAGGAGCCTGCCCGTGGCGGCGTCCAGGGTGTCGGCCAGCACGGTGGCGCGGGCGTTGCCGCTCACCTCGGCCACGTGCCGCAGGGCCTCGGCCAGGGCCAGGAACTCGCCCAGGGAGTCCCAGCGCAGGTAGTCCTCCTGGAGGAGCTGACGCACGTGCTTGGGGGCGCTGCCGCCCGCGCCCGTCTCGTACAGGCCGCCGCCGTTCATCAGCGGTACCACCGAGAGCATCTTGGCGCTGGTACCCACCTCCAGGATGGGGAACAGGTCGGTGAGGTAGTCGCGCAGCACGTTGCCGGTCACCGAGATGGTGTCCTGCCCGCGCCGGGCCCGTTCCAGGGACAGGCGGGTGGCCGCCACCGGGTCGAGGAACCGGATGTCCAGGCCGGTGGTGTCCTCATCGGCCAGGTAGCGCTCCGCCAGGGTGCGGATGACGGCGTCGTGGGCCCGGGCGGGGTCGAGCCAGAACACCGCCGGCGCACCGGTGGCCCGGGCCCGGGACACGGCCAGGCGCACCCAGTCGCGTACGGCGTCGTCCTGGGTGGTGCAGGCCCGCCAGATGTCACCGGCGCCGACCGTGCTGGACAGCAGGACGCTGCCCGGGCGCGCCCCGGCGCCGTGGAGCACCACGACCTCCACGGTGCCCGGGGCGGGGACGATGAAGGTCTTGTCGTGGCTGCCGTACTCCTCGGCCCTGCGGGCCATGAGACCCACGTTGGGCACCGAGCCCATGGTGGCCGGGTCCAGGGCCCCGTGCTCCTTGCAGTCCTCGATGACGGCGGCGTAGACGCCCGCGTAGGAGGAGTCGGGGATGACGGCCAGGGTGTCCGCCTGCTGCCCGTCCGGCCCCCACAGCCTGCCGCCGGCCCTGATCATGGCCGGCATGGAGGCGTCGATAATGACGTCGTTGGGGGCGTGCAGGTTGGTGACGCCGTGGTCGGAGTCCACCATGGACAGGCGCGGGCCCGCGGCCAGCTCCGCGGCGATGGCGGCGCGGATCTCCTCACCCTGCTCCAGGGCGTCCAGCCCCGCCAGGATCGAGGCCAGCCCGTCCTCGGCGCGCAGGCCCGCGGCGGCCAGGACGTCGCCGTAGGAGGAGAAGACGCCCGGCAGGGCGGCGCGCACCGCGTGGCCGAAGA
>ERZ772764.782-NODE-782-length-21293-cov-18.578444_pt1 | contig 21293 bp, 14 predicted proteins | sample MGYA00512163_ERZ772764 | MGnify/ENA primary metagenome ERZ772764 (study PRJEB29015, sample SAMEA2737903) | human oral metagenome | biome: human oral; feature: human-associated habitat; material: dental | place: China | collected 2094 ... | reverse complement strand
CACGCATATCAACAAGTTTTTTGATCTTTTTTTGATTTTCGAATGTCATCATAACAATCTGTATTTTTTTGTCAATTATTTTTTTTCGATTTATTTCTTTGGTACTTCGCAGAGTTCGGTAAGAACGCCGTGTGTCGACTTAGGATGTAAGAAGCCGATATTGAGTCCTTCGGCTCCACGTCTGGGAGCTTTGTCGATGAGTTGAATACCCATTGCCGAAGCGTCGTCGAGAGCTTGCTGAACGCTATCGACACAGAAAGCAACGTGATGAACGCCTCCGTGAGGATTCTTCTCCAGATATTTTGCTATCGGCGAATCTTCGGAGGTCGGCTCCAAGAGCTCGATTTTAGTATCGCCTACTTTGAAAAATGCCGTTTTCACCTTTTGGTCTGCCACCTCTTCGATAGAGTAACATTTCTGACCCAAAAATTTTTCGTAATAAGGAATGGTCTCGTCAAGGCTTTTGACCGCAATTCCGATGTGTTCAATGTGTGAAGGTTTCATATATATAATTGAATTTATAGTTAAATATCTAATTGATACCCTATTAATACTATCGGGTTAACGTTTGCAAAGTTACAAAAATCTTTTGAGAATAGTGGTCTATTGAGACGAAAAAAACCTAAGGTTCGATATCGTTTATCTTATTTAGTATGTACAGAACAGTGTCGATGCTATTGACGGGTTCGACGGATACGAACCGTTTGCCGCTCGTCTCTCCTATACGGCAATTGCGTGGAAAGCGGCCGATATAGCCGATAATCTTACCGAAAGTGTCTGACTTGTAGTACTCGGAGTCGGGGCGAGAAACGAGGTATAGTGTCATTTTGCCGCGACGTACTATGAGGCGTTCGATACCAAGCTCGATAGCGAGCCAGCGTACAGGCAATACCTTCATAAGCTCTTCGGCTTCTTGCGGTATGGCGCCGAATCGGTCGGTCAGACGTGTTTTGAATGCGTCCAATGCCGTCTGCTCCGTAATCGAATCGAGCTCACGGTATAGCGATATTCGCTCCGACGTACTCGAGATATAGCTATTGGGGAACATCAGTTCGAAGTCGCTCTCGAAAGTACAATCGTCGACGAAACGTGCCTTTTGTAGTCGTTGTTGCTCGTCGACGATATCGGCAAATTCGTCGCGGTGAAGCTCTTGCACAGCCTCGGCAAGAATCTTTTGGTACGTCTCATAGCCGAGTTCGGCGATAAATCCGCTCTGCTCGGCACCGAGCATATTGCCGGCTCCTCGAATATCGAGGTCTTGCATAGCGATATTGAACCCGCTTCCCAAGTCGGAGAATGTAGATATCGCTTGCAAGCGACGGCGTGCATCTTCGGATATATCTTTGAAAGTGGGCGTTATCAGGTAGCAATACGCTTTCCTGTTGCTGCGTCCCACTCGTCCGCGTAGCTGGTGGAGGTCGCTGAGTCCGAAGTGATTGGCGTTGTTTACAAAGATGGTATTAACATTTGGCATATCGATACCGCTCTCGATGACGGTCGTTGCCAGAAGTATGTCGTATTGGTAGTCGATGAAGTCTATTACGGTCTCTTCCAACTGAGCCGATGGCATTTGCCCGTGTGCTACGGCTATTCGTGCTTCGGGGACTATTTTTTTTAGTTTTTTCTCGAGCAGATAGATGTTTTGTATCTTGTCGTTGACGAAAAATATCTGCCCGTTGCGTTGCATCTCGAATCGTATTGCCTCGCCGATAGTCTCTTCGTCGAATTCGATGAGCTCGGTAATGACTGGATATCTATTGGGCGGAGGAGTGTTTATTATCGATAGGTCGCGAGCCCCCATCAGAGAAAACTGAAGCGTGCGCGGGATAGGCGTCGCCGTAAGGGTGAGAGTATCGACATTGGCTTTGAATTCTTTGAGACGCTCCTTGATAGCTACGCCAAACTTCTGCTCTTCGTCGATGATGAGCAGTCCTAAATCTTTGAAAAAGACCTCTTTGTTAGCTATTTTATGAGTACCGATTACGATATCTATCTTTCCCTCTTTGATGTCGGATACTATCTCTTTGGTCTGCTTGGCGGTTTTGGCACGGCTTAGGTACTCGATTCTTACGGGATAATTTTTTAATCTTTCGGAAAAAGTCTTATAATGTTGGAAAGCGAGTATCGTCGTAGGTACGAGCACCGCTACTTGCTTGCCGTCTGCTACGGCTTTGAAAGCGGCTCGTATCGCTACTTCGGTCTTGCCGAAACCGACGTCGCCGCAGACGAGTCTGTCCATCGGTTTATGACTCTGCATATCGTTTTTTATATCTGCCGTAGCACGAGACTGGTCGGGAGTATCTTCGTAAGTAAACGACGCTTCGAGTTCGGTCTGCATATAGCTATCGGGCGAGAAGCAGAAACCTTTCTGTTCGAGACGCTTTGCGTATAGTCTTATCAGGTCGCGGGCGATGTCTTTTACCTTTGTTTTGGTGCGTTCTTTGAGGCGTTCCCATGCTCCGGTGCCAAGCTTCGACAGCATGGGGTCGACACCCTCTTTACCCCGATATTTCGATATCTTATGCAGCGACGATATGTTTACAAATATGATATCGCCGCCTTTGTATATGAGCTTTATTACCTCTTGGGGTTTGCCGTTGATATTGGTCGTCAGCAGACCGGCGAATTGTCCTACGCCGTGGTCGTGGTGGACTACAAAGTCGCCCGGTTTGAGGCTGTTGAGCTCCTTTACGAGCATTGCCGCCTTGCCCCGACGAGCAGTATCGGACTTAAGCGAGAACCGATGAAAGCGGTCGAATATCTGGTGGTCGGTGAAGAAACATACCTTAAGGTCGTTGTCTACAAAACCCTCGTGTAGAGTTTTGTCTACAGCCTCGAACGAAATATCGTCGCCTCGGTCGTCGAAAATAGAGGTGATGCGGTCTATCTGCTTCTTGCTGTCGGAGGCTATGTATATGCGGTATCCGTCGGCGAGGTATTGCTTTATGTTTTTCGATATAAGGTCGAAATTCTTATTAAAATTTGGTTGTAGTGTGGTAGCAAAGCCCAACGTATCGGCTTTGTAGTAGTTTCTGAGTACTTCGACCGTAGAAAATGCCTCGAGCTGCTGCCGAAAACCCTCGCCATCTATTAGCAACGAGTACAAATCGCTTGTCTGCCGTTGCTCATTAGCCTTTACCAGAGCCTGCGAGTATATCTGGTCTATCCGTTTTATGCAATAATAGATATCGTTTGCTACTATGAGCGTATCGGGTGCGACAAATTCCAATAGCGATACCTTGCCCTGCTCTTCGCTGTCGGTAGCTGCTACGACGGCGAGGCGGTCTACTTCTTCTATCGAGAGTTGCTTCTCGATATCGAACGTCCGTATCGATTCGACGGTGTCGCCGAAGAAGTCGATACGATAGGGCAATTCGTTGGAATACGAAAATACATCTACGATACTGCCTCGCTGCGAGTATTGCCCTACCTCGTAGACGAAGTCGACTTCGTCGAAACCTGAGTTGCGGAGGTCGTCGAGTAGAGTACTCATAGCATATTCTTGCCCTTTGGTAAGGGCGATTCGTGCCGAGGCGAAGCGGTCGGCGGCTACTACTTTCTCGCTGATAGCATCGGGGTAAGATACTATTATACAGGGTTTCCCGTCGGAAATCTTATTGAGGCTATCGGTGCGTAGTATGCCGTTTTCGGCTATGGTGGCGCCGCTTTTGTGGATATGCTTGTATAGTGCGGGGAAAAACGCCACTCGGTCGCTGCCGATGAGCTGCGTAAGGTCGAAGTATAGGTAGCCGGCTTTGTCGGCATCGTCGGCTATCACAAGTATGTTGTTGCAGCATTTTTCGTCGAAAAGAGCAGCCGTAGCCAACGAAACGGCTGAGGCGTTAAGTCCGTCGAGAGCGATATGTCGCCTGCGACCTCCCTCTGTCACGCGTCGGCATAGTTCTTGCAGCGTGGGGTTCGAACGAAATATTTTACCGAAGTCTTTGATTGTCGTCACCCTCTACTCTCCCGATATTTTATTGAAATACAAAGCCAGATTGTCTATTGGCGACTGCACTATTTGCCCGAGCCTGATACCAAATTCGGCTGCCGCTACCTCGAGGACGTTCGCAAAGTGATATGCTACAGAGCCGCAAAACGATGTTTCGTGCTCGTCCCATCTGTCGAAGCAGGCTATATTACGTTCGAAAAACTCTGTAAATGAGTCGAAGACGAGGTTGTATGCATAGCTCTCCTCGATATTTTCGCTAAGGAATGGGGCGAAACTTGCCAGGAACCTATTAGGTAATGGCTTACGGTAGACTCTATCGATTAGTTCGGAAGCGGTCAGGGTAGGGTATCGCTCGAAAAATTTCTCCTTTAGGTGCTGCGGTAGTCTGTTTTTGAAGCAGTCGCCCAGCAACTTACGTCCGAGTACGGCGCCGCTTCCTTCGTCGCCCAAGATATAACCGAGCGGGTCGATACTACGCACTATTCCCTTGCCGTCGTATAGGCAAGCCACCGACCCTGTGCCGAGGATACAGGCTATACCGCCGTTGTCGCCAAACAACGCTATGGCTGCTCCTTTGAGGTCGTTCGTTACTTCGATGGTTGCCTGCGGGAAGCGATGGCGGAGGATATCGGATATTATTGTCGTTTTGTCGTCGCGGCAGCCTGCACCGAAGAAGTGTATTTCAGTTATCTTGTGTTGCGGTATGTGGTCTACGAGTTGGCTATCGACGATGCTTTCGATAGTGTGTCTGTCGCAATGAAAGGGATTTATGCCGTCGGTTGATATCCTTATATCGTTTTCGTCGTCTATCGACGCCCAATGGCATTTGGTCGAACCGCTGTCGGCTATAAGAATCATATTTTCGATGACTATTGGTTGTTAATCGGCTGCAAAGGTAATATTTTTCGCCCGAAACGCCTTTCTATATACAAATAATATATATATGCTCAAAAAACTATAGGACGTTTTGGTGAAAACTATAGGACGTTTTGGTGAAAACGATAGGACGTTTTAGTGAAAACGATAGGACGTTTTAGTGAAAACGATAGGACGTTTTTTATAGGCTTATTATTGATTTTATAAAAGACTGTATATTATGTTTTTATGAAACAATGTTTTCTTTCGAAAAAAACATATAGGATATTTTTTTTGAAAATATAGAATTTATTTTGTGATTAAAAGAGAAAAAGATATTTTTGCAATCGAGTTAGGTAAATTAATCCTTGATGTAATACCTATTTTAATTACTAAAAAATGATATTTGTATGAAAAAGAATGTTTTAATGTTGTTTGTATTGGCAGCAATTATTTCTATCAATTGCTCTTGCGAGTACACGGGAACGCTTTTAGAAGATACCATATTGTTAGAGGTTTATAATATAAAGGGACAGAGTCTGCTCGATAGTACTTATGCAGGTGCTCTTATCGAAGATAGTATCAAGGTATATCGGCTTCTAAATAGTGGCGATACTATTTTGTCGGAGAAAGCCCAAGATAGGCTTACTCCTTGCACATCTCCCAAAAGAGGTTTTTCTTTCGGGCGTCCGAATATAATCTATTTTCATTGTTCCGAAGATATGACCTCTCACGAAGAACTGGATATTTTTACGGCTTCTCGTATCACATCGTATGTATATTGGGGAGCAGGCGATATGGATACGATAGTTGCTAACGTCTATCATAAAGGCGGAATACACGTATTAAACGAAGTGTATTTTAATGGAAATCTCGTAGTAGAGGGCTATAAAAAAAGAAAACATACACAGCCGAGATTTAGAATCATCAAGGACAGATAGGTATAAGAGTTTAATAAATCGACGTCGCCTGAGAACTTCGCGAGAAGTCTTTCGGGCGATATTTCTTTTGTCGGCATTTTGCTTTTACTTGTATTTCCGCCAAAATGTAGTAATTTTGTCGACACAAACAAACCTATCAACCCTTAGCCCCACAATGCATAAAAAGATATTTTTACTAATCTTTGTCGTAGTGTCGCTTGTAGCCTTTTCGTGCCGCAAACGACATGTCAGAGACTTCAGCCCCAAAGCCAATTTCGAAGCACTGTGGCAGATACTCGACTGCAAGTACTGTTTCTTCGAAGAAAAAGGCATCGATTGGGACGGTGTCCGTAGAGTATACGAGGCTAAATTGCCCGAAATTCGTTCGCAAGTGGCTATGTTCGACCTCTTTGCCAAGATGCTCGACACTCTCCAAGACGGGCACGTCAACCTCTATTCGCCTTTCGATGTGTCGCGTAGTAAGGGTTGGTTCGAGTCTTATCCATCCAATTTCGACGAAAAACTCATATTTTCCGACCGCTATTTGGGGCAAAAATATAGGGTCGGAGGTGGCTTCCAATACGCTCCGATAGCCGATGGTAAGGTGGGTTATATACGTTATTCGAGTTTTTCGTCGGCAGTATCGTTCGCTTCGCTGCAGTATATCGGCGAATTTTTCAAGGCATGCAGAGGGATTGTTATCGACCTTCGCAACAATGGCGGTGGTTCGCTCGGCTATAGCGAAGATTTTGCCTCTGTTTTTATGCGAGAAAAGACCCTCACAGGCTACATTCGCCACAAGACGGGGCGGGGGCATAGCGATTTTTCGGAACTCTCCGAAGTATATACTCCTAAAAACTCTCGCCTCGATTGGAGCGAGCGTCGTGTGGTCGTCATTACCAATCGCCGTTGTTACAGCGCTACCAACGACTTCGTCTGTCGTGTCAAAAATGCACCTAATGTTACCGTTCTCGGCGGTATTACCGGTGGCGGAGGCGGTATCCCCACATCAAACGAGCTGCCAAACGGGTGGATGGTGCGTTTCTCGTCGGTACAGATTCTCGACGTCTACCGCCGACAGATAGAGTTCGGTATCGCCCCCGACGTGGAAGTAACGATGAATGCTATCGATGTGGCAAATGGCTTCGATACGCTTATAGAACAAGCCATAGCGTTTATATTAAAATGATGATACACAATGAAACAGATAAGACCGTTGCTCATTGCCTTTCTGCTTATTTTCGTATCGGGTGTATATGCACAGAATAGTATTGCAGACTCCGTACGCAATATCTTACAGCAATTTCAGCGCGAGTATGGTTCGGCTCTCTCTTGTCGGTTGCTATCGGTAGAGGTAGATACTCGTCGTCGGCAGGTAAATATATCTCTATCCGATCAAGCTACTTCCATACCGTTCCACGAGACGGATATCGATTTTCTACGTGCGAAAATAAGGCGTCTCTTACCGCCTAAGCAGCAGCATTACAATATAAATATATATGCGGGTGGCGATAATATCGAAAAGCTAGTGCCCAATATCTATCGAAAACATATCGATAAAGACAAGACTCGATATGCTAAAGACATACGTAAGAGCGGTCGCTATCTCGTGCGAAACCTAAGCAAACATACCACCGATATCGATGGCGGACTTGTCGGCAGTAATATCGCTCTGTGGCACTCGCACGGCTGGTACTACGAGCAACGCCTCGACCGTTGGGAGTGGCAGCGAGCTCGGATACTAACTACCGTCGAAGACAAGTTTACCGCTCAGATAGTGATAAACTACCTTCTTCCTATGCTCGAAAAAGCGGGAGCTTATGTCTTCGTTCCCCGCGAACGCGATATTCAGACCGATATGGTCATCTGCGACAACGACCCGAGTTGGCATACTTCTCAGCAAGGCTCTATATACAGACGCACGGGCAAGCGGTCGAATATACAGAAACGGGCAGTAGTGGGCTTCGCCGATAGTAAGGAGTTCTATGTAGATAGAGACAACCCCTTCGTTATGGGTACTGCCGTTGTAATGAAAAGTACTCGCAAAGCCGAGTCGTGGGTGGAGTACATCCCTAAGCTTTCTGCTTGCGGTTGGTATTCGGTATCGGTGTGTTATCCGCATATAGATGATGCCGTACACGACGCACACTATACCGTATATCACTCCGGTGGGCACAGCTCTTTTGCCGTCGACCAGAGTATTGCATACGGTACTTGGGTGTATCTGGGTACATTCTACTTCGACCCCGACGACAACGAAGCTAACCGCAAGGTAGTACTATCTAACGAGAGCAAGAAAGGGGGCGGCTTCGTGGTGGCAGATGCCGTAAAGTTTGGAGGCGGTATGGGCAATATCGCTCGGCGTCCGGCTACGCAAAGCACGATAGACTCTATCGAAGACCCTACGGTAAGAGCCAGAGCCAAGCTGCTATCGCCTTTCGCAAAGGAGAGCTTCGTTACAAGCCGAAGAGCACGATTCTGGGAGGGGGCTCGCTACTACTTGCAGTGGGCGGGGATGCCTTTCAGTGTCTACTCGCATACCTACGGAATGAACGACTATATCGACGATTATGCGGCGAGAGGGAAGTGGGTAAACTATCTCAACTACGCCTCCGACAATGCACCCGATTCGGTGGGACTTGCCGTGCCGATAGACCTGTCGTTGGCTTTGCATTCGGATGCGGGGATAGATACTGCGGCGACTGTGGGCTCGCTTGCGATAGTGACGACGTCGAACAACGGGAGTGCGACCTTCCCCAACGGGCAGAGCAGATACGCTTCGATGGATATGGCTAATATTATTCTTTCGGAGATAAAGAGAGACGTTAGAGCTACATCGGATAGAGAGTGGGCGATAAGGGGGATAAAGAGTGCAAACTACGCCGAGAGCCGTATGCCAAGTGTACCCTCGATGATACTCGAAAGTATGAGCCATCAGAATTTCAACGATATGAAGCGAGGTCTCGACCCGAAGTTCCAATTTGTATTTGCTCGAGCGGTATATAAAGGGATATTGAAGTTTTTAGCCCATCAGCGACATACACATTACACTGTACAGCCGCTACCAGTACGGAAGTTTTCGGCACTACTCAGTGGCAATACGGTACATCTGCAATGGTCGGCTACACACGACACTACGGAGGCTACAGCTAAACCAAGCGGATATATGGTATACACTCGTAAAAATGCAGTAGGCGAGGGCTACAAGGGATACGACAACGGCGTATGGGTAAGAGGCACTCATATAAATCTACCTGTAGGAGACGACACTATTTATAGCTATAAGGTAACGGCAGTAAACGACGGCGGCGAGAGTTTCCCCAGCGAGGAGCTGAGTGTATGCAGGCGGTCGGGGGCACAAGGAGAGGTGCTTGTGGTAAACGGTTTCACGAAGGTGGCAGCTGCCGACTACGTCGATGAAGGTAGCACGAAAGGATTCTTAGACGACCAGTGCGGGGCGATACCTTACCGAGTCGATTATTCATATACCGGAAAGCAATATATATACGACACCTCGAAGAAGTGGACCGACGACGACTCTCCCGGATACGGCGCCTCGTACGGTACATACGAACAGCTTGCTGTGGCAGGTAACACATTCGACTATCCATATACGCACGGGTCTGCTATAAGCGAAGCGGGGTATTCGTTTTCTTCGTCGTCGGTGGAGGCAGTAGAAGAGGGCAGCGTGTCGCTCGGAGGCTTCTCGGCGATAGACTTGATACTCGGCAAGCAACTACGACACACCGATAGTTTTACCGACAAAGAGGAGTTTCATACAATAGGCAAATCGTTGCAAGGCAGACTGAGCCAATATTTATCCGAAGGCAAAGGACTCTTTGTAAGCGGAGCATACGTGGCAAAAGACCTCTACGAGAAGGGCGACGGAGCAGACTCTGCGTTTGCTGCCGATAAGCTTAAGATACTTTGGCGGACAGACCGAGCAGCTCGCTGCTGCAATACTACGGGTGTGTATTCGCCTGTGCTCGATATGGAGGACTTAGAGTGCGACAACATATCGGACAAGATAAATGCCACTCGGTACGCTCTACAAAGCGTAGACGCTCTGGAGCCTCGCGCAGAGAATTGTTATACTGTGATGCGATATAATGAAAATTCGATGAGCGCTGCCGTAGCTTACAAGGGAGAGTATAGAGCCGTAGTAGCAGGATTCCCATTCGAGACTATCGCAAAGCGAGACGAACGGACACAATTGATGCGTCGCATACTAACGTTTATACATAGCAAGTAGAAATATTTTCACCACACACGATACCGAATATATAAACCAACTTACAATACAATGAACCCGACAGAATATTTTTCATTACAAGACTATTCTACACATTCGCTACGCCAAGTGGCAGAGAGGGCACAAGCCGAGTGGCTTCTCATACAGATTGCGGCAGGCGACATAGAGCTATTGCCATACGGCACAGAGCGATTCGTAGATGTAGGACGCTCAACGGGAGCTGCTCTGATATATTCCGATTATTATATCGTCGATGGCGAGGTCGATACTCAGATAAGTAATATCGACTATCAGTGGGGTGCTCTCAGAGACGACTTCGACTTCGGTGCTTTGGTGATGCTTAAGACCGATATTTTCAAAAGCATCGTCGCCCGAGCCGCCGACGACTACGCTTTCGCCGGCTGGTACGACCTACGTCTTCGTATCTCCGAAGAGGCAGAGATATTTCACATAGCAGAGCCTCTGTATAGGGTGGAGCAGACCTCGAGCGACGACGCCCACAGCCGCCACTTCGCATATATCGATAAGAAAAACGTCGACGTACAGCTCGATATGGAGAGGGCTTGCACGGCTCATCTGGAGCGTATCGGGGGGCTGCTTACGACTGCTCCAAAGAAGGTCGATATCGACGAAGGCAATTTCGCTGTCGAAGCGTCGGTTGTAATCCCCGTCCGCAACCGCGAGAATACTATCGCCGATGCCGTACGTTCGGCACTGAGCCAAGTTGCAGACTTCGATTACAACGTCGTCGTCGTCGACAACCACTCCACAGACCGCACGGGGCAGATAGTCGAAGAGCTTGCCAAGGCAAACGCCAACGTAATCCATATCACTCCCGAGAGCCGACATCTGGGTATCGGCGGGTGTTGGCAACTCGCCGTCGACGACACACGTTGCGGGAGGTTTGCCGTACAACTCGATAGCGACGATGTATATCAATCGCCACATACGCTACAAACCATCGTCGATGAGTTTCGCCGACGGAGGTGTGCTATGGTAATAGGGGCGTATACGATTACCGACTTCGAGATGAATCCTATTGCCCCATTCCTCGTGGATCATCGCGAATGGACAGAGAAAAACGGACGCAACAATGCTCTTCGTATCAACGGACTCGGGGCACCTCGCGCCTTCTATACGCCTATCGTACGGCAGATAAAGTTTCCTAACGTAAGCTACGGCGAAGACTACGCCATGGGGCTGCGTATATGCAGAGAGTGGGAGATAGGTAGGATATACTCTTCGTTATATCTCTGTCGCCGATGGGGAGGCAACTCCGACTCAGGTATAAGCCGCGACACTCAGAATCGATATAACTTCTACAAAGACAAACTCCGCACGATAGAACTCATTAGTCGGACAAACAAAAAATAATATCGCTCTATGGCAAAGTTATATTTAGTGCCTACCCCGATAGGTAACCTCGAAGATATCACACTTCGAGCTCTCGGTGTGCTACGTAGCGTCGACTATATTTTAGCCGAAGATACACGCAATACATCCGTATTGCTTCATCATTTCGATATAAAAACTCGATGTGTGGCTCACCATCAGTTCAACGAACATCGCACCGTAGAGCGTATAGCCGAAGATATCGGTGCGGGACGCGACGTAGCCCTCGTTACGGATGCCGGCACGCCTGCCATATCAGACCCGGGCTTTTTGCTTGTACGCGAGTGTGTCAGTCGAGGTGTAGAGGTGGAGTGTCTGCCCGGACCGACGGCTTTCGTACCTGCCATTGTGGAGTCGGCACTTCCCTGCGAGCGATTCTGTTTCGAAGGATTCCTTCCGCATCGTAAAGGGCGGCAGCAGCGACTCGACGCACTGAAAGACGAACATCGCACTATCGTATTGTATGAGTCGCCATACCGTATATCGAAGACACTATCGCAGCTTGCAGAGTCGCTCGGAGCAGAACGCAGAGCAGCTGTCTGCCGTGAGATATCGAAAAAATTCTCAGAGACATTGCGCGGCACTCTTGCCGAGCTGATAGAGCATTTCTCCACCTGTACGCCGAAGGGAGAGTTCGTCGTAGTAGTGGAAGGGATGATACCGCAGTAAGCAATATTGATATCGATAACGCCGATATGGTCGAAGATTTCATAAAAGAGAAGATTACCGAGAGTCTGCCCTTCGTGCCAAACGACGAGCAGAAGGAGTGTATCGGGCTTCTTGCCCATTTCTACACCGACCGCCACGCCGCTCCCTGTTTCCTACTGAAAGGATATGCCGGCACCGGCAAGACATCTATCGTAAGCGCTATGGTAAAGGCTATGACCGACCTCAGACTCGATACCGTCTTGCTCGCTCCTACCGGAAGAGCCGCCAAGGTACTCTCGAGCTACGCCGCACACGAGGCAAGTTCGATACACAAGAAGATATACCGTCAGAAGTCTGCTTCGGACTACAAGTTTGTACTCGATTTCAACAAACACCGCAATACTCTCTTCATCGTCGACGAAGCGTCGATGATAGGAAACACGTCGGGCGATGCCAATATCTTCGGGTCGGGTCGTCTGCTCGACGACCTCATCGAGTATATTTACAGCGGTATCAATTGCCGAATGATACTACTCGGCGATACTGCTCAGCTACTTCCTGTGGGGCAGAGTTTCTCGCCTGCACTCGATAGGCGCTACCTCGAAAGTATGTCGCTACACGTTACCGAATATACGCTACGCGACGTTGTACGCCAAGCCGCCGATAGCGGAATATTATCCAACGCCACTCATATCCGCCGTATCATCGATATGCCAGAGTATAGCCATCCTCAGCTTTCGGTCGACTTCGACGATGTCGATACCGTAGCCGCTTCCGATGTGGTCGAAGCCGTGGAGCATTCGTACGACGTGGCCGGTATCGAAAACACTATCGTCATCACTCGTTCCAATAAGCGAGCCAATCAGTTCAATGACGCTATACGAAGCCGTATCCTCCAGCGCGAAGAGCGTATCGCCAGAGGCGATCTGGTGATGGTGATAAAAAACAATTACTTCTGGGCAGAGCGTTATAGCGGTATCGACTTCATCGCCAACGGCGATATTGCCGAGATAGTACGTATCAGGCGTTACAGAGAGATGTACGGTTTTAGGTTTGTAGAGGTAGCGATGCGTCTTGTAGACTACGACCAAGAGATAGACTGCCTCGTACTCGTCGATAGCCTCGACGCTCCTACTCCGAGCGACAACGACGCTATCGGTCGCAAGCTATTCGAAGAGGTGGAGAAGGATTATATTCATATCGGCAATAAGCGAACTCGCTATATCGAGATGCGACGCAACGAGTACCTCAATGCCATACAGATAAAGTTTGCTTACGCTATCACCTGCCACAAATCGCAGGGCGGGCAGTGGCGTCACATATACGTCGATACGGGTTACCTTACCGAGCCGATGCTTGGCAAAGAGTTCCTGCAATGGCTCTATACGGCTACTACACGTTGTCGCGAACGGTTGTTTCTTGTCGATTTCAGTAGGCGATTTATCGCTGGCGGTAAGTAATACAGACTGTAAAGGCATCGAATGCAAAAACAGATGGTGTGTCAGAAAAAAGGACATACTTTTTAAGAGTTTTTTCATTATTTAAGGCGTATCGCTTAGAGACTGTAAGTTTTCCGTTTTTTACCTTTGATAATTTAAAAAAAAGTAAAAGGGGAATTGGAGGATATACTGCGTCATCAATAGCAATAGCCCTGTTATTCCTTTGCTACCAAGCCTTATGCATATCTTTTTTATAGTTATTGCCTGTAATTAAAGGAATAATCGACATATTATCAATTATATATTTCGATACATTTAAGAGTTACGATAGGCTTGTCAATTACGGATATAAACACACATTTACTCAAAAATTATATTTAATTTCTCTCATAAATTTCTTATATTTAGTATCTTTTTCACTAATAAATACACCAATAGTGGTATAAAATTATTACCTTTGCATTGCATTATAATAAATACGAAAACAAACGAAGGCTGTATAATGGAATTTTTAGTAATTGCAGAATTGCTCGTGGTTTTGGCTATGATTTTTATAGGCGCACGAGTGGGAGGAATCGGATTAGGTATTTATGGTATGATTGGCGTGTTTGTCCTTGTCTTTGGTTTCGGACTTGAACCGGGTTCAGCACCAATCGACGTTATGATGATTATTGTTGCCGTAATCACGGCTGCCGCAGCTTTGCAGGCATCCGGCGGTTTGGAGTACTTGGTAGGCGTAGCTGCCAAATTCTTGAGGAAGCACCCCGAACAGATTACTTACTTCGGTCCGCTGACTTGCTGGCTATTCTGTCTCGTTGCAGGAACGGCTCACACGTCTTATTCGTTGCTGCCTATTATCTCAGAAATAGCACAAGCCAACAAGATACGCCCCGAACGTCCGATGAGCCTGAGCGTCATTGCTGCCTCGTTGGGAATAACGGGAAGCCCCGTAAGTGCAGCTACCGCAGCATTAATCAGTCAGGATATTCTCGGCGCCAAAGGCATCGAATTAGGCACTATTCTGATAGTTTGTATTCCCGCATCGCTCGTTGCTATCTTGGTAGCAGCCTTTATTCAGAACCGCGTGGGCAAAGAATTGGAGGATGACCCTGAATACAAACGCAGAGTGGCAGAGGGTATTATCAACCCCGAAGAAGACAAACACAACCTTGAAATAGCAGAAGAACAACCCAATCCACGTGCGAAATACTCTGTTTGGGCATTCTTTGCCGGTGTTATCTTGGTGGTTGTTTTCGGTTTCTTCCCCCAATTGCGTCCCGAAGGCGTTACTATGAGCCATGCAATCGAAATGATAATGATGTCAATAGCTGCAGTCATACTCCTTGTCGGCAAGGCAAAGGCAAGCGAAGCAGTGAACGGAAACATATTTAAAGCGGGTATGAATGCCGTTGTAGCCATCTTCGGTATTGCGTGGATGGGCAGCACTTTCTATACAGGCAACCAAGAATACTTGAACAATGCACTATCGGGTATGGTTTCTGCCGCACCTTTCTTGTTTACGGTGGCGTTGTTCATTATGAGCATTATGCTCTTCTCGCAAGCAGCGACTGTAACTACACTCTATCCTGTGGGCGTAGCCTTGGGCATCAATCCTATGTTTTTGGTGGCAATGTTCCCCGCTTGTAATGGCTATTTCTTCTTGCCAAACTACCCTACAGAGGTGGCAGCAATCGACTTCGACCGCACGGGAACGACGCACGTGGGCAAGTATGTGATCAATCACAGCTTCCAATTGCCGGGATTTATTACAACCGTCGTTTCTATTGGTGTGGCAGCACTCATTGTACAATTTCTTTGAAGAATAACGAAAGTAAAAAAACAACTAAATATTAATAACTTATAAAAATTCAATTTGTTATGAGAAGATTTAAGATTTCAATTTTGATGACATTGATATTGTTGGTGTCTACAGAGGTATTAGCACAGAAACCTAAGATTCGTATTTTGGCAACAGGTGGCACAATTGCAGGTGTTTCTGCATCGGCTACAAGTTCTGCGTATGGTGCAGGTCAAGTTGGCATTCAGACTTTGATTGACGCCGTACCTCAGATAAAAGACGTTGCAAACGTTTCGGGCGAACAGATTGTAAACATTGGTAGCCAAGATATGAACGATGCAGTGTGGTTGAAGTTGGCAAAACGCATCAATCAGTTGTTGAACGAAGAGGGCTACGACGGTGTATTGGTTACTCACGGTACCGACACAATGGAAGAAACAGCTTACTTCCTTTCGTTGACCGTTCATTCCGACAAGCCTGTCGTATTGGTAGGCTCTATGCGTCCATCTACCGCTATCAGTGCAGACGGTCCCGCCAACCTCTACAATGGTATCTGCGCCGTAGCCGACCCGTCTTCAAAAGGACAAGGTGTAATGGTTTGTATGAACAACGAACTGTTTGAAGCCAAATCGGTATTGAAGACCCATACCACAGACTGCGCAACTTTCAAAGGCGGTATTTACGGCGAAATGGGTTATGTCTACAATGGCAAGCCTGTTTATTTGCACAAGCCAATGGCAAAGCAAGGTCTTCAATCAGAGTTCGATGTAAAGAACTTGACTTCACTTCCAAAGGTAGGCATCGTTTACGGTTACGCCAACTGCTCTCCACTTCCAATGCAAGCATTCGTAAATGCCAAGTACGATGGTATCGTTTTGGCAGGTGTGGGCGACGGCAACTTCTATAAAGATGTGTTCGATGTAGCGGTGAAAGCTGTCGGCAGTGGTATCAACGTAGTACGTGCAAGCCGTGTTCCTTTCGGTCCTACCAACCTTAACGGCGAGGTAGACGATGCTAAATATCACTTCATTGCATCTTTGAACCTCAATCCACAAAAGGCTCGCGTGCTTCTGATGCTTGCTTTGACAAAGACGAAGGATTGGCAGAAAATTCAGCAATACTTCGCTGAATACTAATGACTGTGTATGAAATCGTAAAGGGGCGACTTTTGTCTCTCGCTCCTTTACGATATAAATATTGAGAGAAAAAAAATTTTTTTTACCCATAAAATAACTATAATTATGAGAAAGACTATTCTTTTAGGCGCATTGTTGGCTATTGCAACAAGCGGTATGGCACAAGATAACCACAGCTATGGTGCCGGAGACGACGATTTCAAGTCGCTTTATGAAGAGATTACGAAGTTGAAGAAACATAACGATATGTTCAACGTCTATTTTAACTACGCTGCTTCGGGTCAGATTTCACAAGATGCAAACAAAGATTGGGGCACAAGGTTTGCCAATAAGCAGTTGCGTATCGAAATTAAAGGTAACCTTACCGACAAAATTTACTATCGTCTGCGTCACCGTTTGAACAAGGCAAACGGAGCACAGAACGAAGACAACTTCGCTAAAGCTACCGACATTATGATGGTTGGATACAAGTTCAACGACAAACTGAAGATTGAAGCAGGTAAGATGTGCCAGATTTGGGGCGGTTTCGAGTTCGACGAAAACCCAATGTATATCTACCAATACTCTGATATGGTGGATAATATGGACAACTTTATGGCAGGTGTAGTATTCAGCTGCAAGCCGATACCTACACAAGAACTTGCCCTTGAAGTTAGTAATGCCAATAATAATAAATTTTCAACGGAGTATGGAAGCAATCCCGTATCGTTGGAGAATGACGGAATCCTACAATTGGAGGCTTCAAAAAATCCGCTAACCTATATTGCAAACTGGAATGGTAGCTTCTTTGACAATAAGTTGCTCACACGCTGGTCATGGGGAATACAAACTCAGGCTCAGCACAAGTACTCTCGTATGTTGGTTTTAGGTCAGCAGTTGAACCTGCCGAAAATACAATTGTACTTCGATTATATGGGTGCATTAGACGGCTTAGACCGTTTGAAGATTGCATCGAGCGAAGCTACGGCAGTGCCTGGACACATAGGAGAGTCATATTTCAGCGATGTCCTCTACAACTCATTCATAACAAAGATGAACTGGCAGTTTGCTCCTCAGTGGAACTTAATGCTGAAAGGTATGTACGAAACAGCAAGTGTAACAAAGATAGAGCAGATGAAGGACTATCGCAAGAGCTACGCCTATATGGGCAGCATCGAGTACTATCCTGCGAAAAGTCAGGATTTCCGTATCTTCTTGGCATATATTGGTCGCAAATACGACTACAGCGAAGCTTCCGGCTTGAAAGGGTACAATACAAATCGCATTGAGGTTGGTTTTATGTACAGAATTAAGGCTTACTAAATCTCGAAATAAAAACTTCTGATGAATGAGGTATTCAAGCGAGAACTGATAAAAGCTAAACAGATAGTAATAGTAGCAACCTCAAACAAAAAAGCGTAACCGTTTATATACGAAACAGCTACGCTTTTTTCTATTGCTGGTGTGTTGTTACTGTGCATTCGGGGCTTTCAGCCATCTGGCTACGAATAGATGTGGCGAGCTGAGTGTAGCGAGAGAATCGTTCATTAACTTTATTATATTTTTAGCTAAGAAAACCGCGGATTTATCTCACATCTCCAGCACTTTACGAAAAAGATAATCTTTCTCCATCAAAAAGTCTATAGTATAGCTATCTCTATAGAATTTATCGTACAAAACTCTGTCTGAAATCGGGATTTCGACAGGTATCTCGACATTATCGTGGTAAAAATCATACACTTTACTAACTCGTGTATTGTCTAAAAACATATTGAACTCAAAAATATAATTAGAGTTTGGCAACACAAAAGAGAATGCTCCTTCACCAAACCCAAGCAGACAACCGGTTGGTTCTCCTACCGTTACGATTTGGTCGGAAAACAGATTTGCTACATTCGAAAAGCTCCCTGCAGAGGAATATATATTGAAATTTTGTAGCAGATATATCTTACCCGTATAATTCAGCGATTCTTTAGTAGGTACAATGTCGTTTCCCCATTTGTATGAAAGATATTCTCGATTACCAAGCAAAGGTACTACGACAGTATCGCACTCGTAGAAAGTGGTATCTCCATACCTCTCTACAAGAGCGTCACGCACAGGCTTTGTATTTAACGCAATGATATCGGCATCAACTTTTATTGTATCCCTTATGATGTGACTCAATATACGTTCCCAGACATCGTCTGATCCTCCCGGATTACCTCTAATGTCGATTATTACCTTATTTATTTTCTTACCTCTACACTCCTCGTGTATCTGTGGAATGATTACATCCGATTGATCATCAAACATTATAGGAAGACGAATATAGAGAACTTTCTCTTTGTCGATATATTTTGCATAACCGCCACCATGCGAAGCATAAAAATATCCCCCGCCACCAGTCCCTAAACAATATGTATCAGGAGAACTCACAAACTTATTTAACTTTCCGTTGTACTCATAATCGACTGTTAATGAATCAATACCTATATTATTAGGAGTATAAAGAGCACGACCATGAAAATAGACCTTTTTTCTCTTATTATCCCATCGCGATCTATAGCGATTGACTTTAATAATATCATGAATAGGAATACCGTTGACACTTATTATTTTTGCACCAATAGGAACAGAGTCCACAATCTTTTTTCGACAATCGAAACTATCCATAGATTCTAAATAGGTAGTCATGTTGTAATAGTTATCGTTGTCATAAAAAGCTGAAATCATAATAGGCTTATAATCATAGGGAAGTACCGACTTGGTAGATCTAAATTTACGTATCAACCGATTAACTATCAGCGTATCACCATTGAATATCTGAGAAAACCTTACGGAGTCAACCACCGGATTACAGTGTTCATCATTGCACTCTATTATAGCATCGCTCAGTATATCAAAGAAATATCTGTCATCACTTATTGTGTCTATCAAAGCTCTCTTCTCGTATATTTTTTCCATTATATCTACCCCTGTAACCCGCTTACGAACCTCCAATTGTGGATTTGCATTTTTCATTATATAACAAAAATGATCAAAATCTTCGTACATCTGCTCCTTAGTAAGACTATCTTGCGAAAAAGCCGACATACTTAGCATAAAACAGGCTAAAAACCAAAGTTTTTTCATAAAGATATCGTTGTTGCTGTTGTTAGATAATTTAATAGCGTATTGCATATAAAAACCCTTCTTCAATATTGAAGCAAAACGTATAGTTTGATGCTATCAGAGTAGAAGTTTTTATTCATTTGTGTAAAATGTAAAGGTATAATCATCTCTTAGCTTATATGCAAACACGGATTCAAACCACGATTGAAGCAACTTGAAGCTATATTTTTCTCCTTTTTTGAGTTTAAGAGGTATAGATAATGTATAATCGTCTATAAAATGTTTGCCATAAGCCTCGGGAACTATTGATACCGCTGTAGTATCATTACTATTGTTACTAATACCTATTAAGTCTTTTCGCATTGGTAATGAAAATTTTATTATTATGGCAAATCCGGGAACGACATCCACTTTACTATTATTTGCGGGATAGACATATTTTACAAAAGGGAACCGTTCGTTGTAGTCTGCAACATACTGTTCTATATTTTCCGCAACATGCTTCATAAAACCAACTAACTGTGGCATATTGTCCTTAAACTTGTAATTTAAAAAGAGATCTACAGAGGGAGGAATTGACTCATAAAAATCTACCATCGCTCGCATCCATATAAAACCTGCCATTTCATCTTCTGAAATACCATACCGCCTTTCTGCTTGTAATTCCGGGTGCATGTGAGTAACAAGCCTTGTAAATGTTTCGTACATCATAATAGTGTCTATTTTATATTTGTAACCCTTTTTTTCCAATTGCTTGGCTACGTATGGATATATCTTTTTCGACACAGGAGTGAGTTCTTCCATATATTCATCTACTAAAGGATTGACTAATACGTGCAGAAACTCGTGTACTATATTAGATTCATCTACATCAAATACAGGCTCATTTCGACTGTTCAAGTCGTCGCAGCCTACAACGGCATAATTGGTTTGCCGTCCCGATTTTGTTTTGGTCTGAGTGACGTAATTACTCCTGCCATTAGTCATATTTGCTATTATATATGGATTTTCAATTGGTTTGCCAAAAAACTTTTCAAACCAATCCCAATTCCTCACTATATCAGTGAATTCCATATTTCTTTCTGCCTTAGCGTAAAACTCTCTGTGTGAGGCAAAAAAACTTCTGAACTTACTATCTCTATAAAACCTATCCAAAAGCCTTATAAAATCGGGAAAAATCTCACTATTCCATCGTTGGTCTGTTTCATAAAAATATTTCAAGTCAATATCAGGGTCTATTGTAACCCTATTGTTTTGTATCTTAATGACAGCAGATGCATTAGCTGCTGCATTGTACCCCAGACCGTATTTTTCCCAATTCTTTTGTAAAAATTTTATCAAATCATGATTCTTATACCTCGAAAAATACTTATCTATATCTTTAGTATATACATCCAAGCTACTAACATTGTATTCCTGATTGCCATTTAGGCGGAATACGATACTTATAAGTTCAAATCTCTCGTCGACCTTTATTGTCGGCTCGGCTACGGATATAACATTTGTAAAGATAGCGATAGATAACACACAAAACACTTTTTTTATCATAAGCGAACAAAAGCCACACTACCCGTGCGGCAAAGGGATATAATTACTTTTTTAAATTAAAAACAGCAAAACTAATAATTGGTTCAAGATTAGTAAAATCTGTATTTTCTAAAATTTAGGAGCAAAGTTAGGTATAAATTTTTGATTTCCGAAATTGTGCCTGTACTATTTTTTCAAGATAATTCTTCTACAGCAGCTATCTCAAACAAAAAAGCGTAACCGTTTTTATACGAAACAGCTACGCTTTTTTCTATTGCCGATGGGTTGTTACTGTGCATTCG
>ERZ772764.777-NODE-777-length-21318-cov-5.248036_pt1 | contig 21318 bp, 16 predicted proteins | sample MGYA00512163_ERZ772764 | MGnify/ENA primary metagenome ERZ772764 (study PRJEB29015, sample SAMEA2737903) | human oral metagenome | biome: human oral; feature: human-associated habitat; material: dental | place: China | collected 2094 ... | reverse complement strand
TCGCGAGAACGGTACTTGTTCGTCGTGAGAACGGTACTTATTGCTCGTGAGAACGGTACTTATTGCTCGTGAGAACGGGCCTGGACCGGTACGCCTCAGCTCCGGCCCTCAGGATGCGGCAGGACGGGACGGTACGGCCCTCGGCGCTCGCGTCCGGGCGGGCCCGAGGCCGCACCACCCAGGCCGGCATCGCCTCGGAACGCGGAGCCGCCGGGCCGGGGCGGGCCCGAGGCCCATGCCCCAGCTGGCGCCTCACCCAGCGCCCCAGACGGCACCTCACCGCGGCACCCCATAGACCCGCCTGCGCCGGAGGCGGTCCACGGTCAGGACCGTCAGGACCAGGGTGGCGGCCCCGGCCCCCAGGGCCGTGAGGACCAGGTGGCGGCGGGGGGCCAGGGTGTCGGTCACCTCCTCGGGGCGGGCCATGAGGACGGGGGCCGGTGGGACCGGGGCCGGGAACCGCGGGTTCGGCGGCCCTACCGTGGTGCCGTCGTTGACAAGGTTGAGGGCGTCGTACGGGGCGAGGAGGCCCCACCCCAGGGTCGTGGAGCGCACCGAGGGCGTGGGCCGCAGGGCGGTGGCCAGGATCCGGTACTCCCAGTCGGCGGGCGACTCCTGGGGGTAGGCGGCCGCCACCAGGGCCGCGGCCGCCCCCACGTAGCCGGTGGCGTAGGAGGTCGTCGGCGTCGCCCCGGCGAGCATGCAGTCCCCGCTGCCCATAAAGGCGGTCAGGACGCCCGCCCCGGGGGCCGCGACCTCCACGTGCGTGCCGTGGACCACGGCGTCGGAGGGCATGCCGTTGGCGTCCACGGCGGTCACGGACAGGACGGACGGGTACCCGGCGGGGAAGCGGACGGCGGTGGCGTCCTCCTGGGCGTTGGCGTTGCCGGCCGAGGCCACCACCAGGGCCCCGGCCGCCGTGGCGTAGTCCACCGCCGAGCGCAGCGCCTCGACGTCGGAGGGCGTGGACTGGGGGACCACCACGATGACCGCGCCGTGGTCCACCGCCCAGCGGATGCCCTCGGCGGTGCGGGTGGCGTCGGGCCCGCGCCCGGCCCTGACGGCCTCGGGGGAGCCGTCCTGGTAGACGCGCACCGGCAGGATGAGGGAGTCGGGGGCCATGCCCACCACGCCTGAGCCGGGGACCGGGCGGGCGGCGATCTGCCCGGCGACGGCGGTGCCGTGCCCGGAGGAGTCCGTGCGCCCGTCGCCGGCGTCGAGCAGGTCGGTGCCGGCGAGGACGGCGTCACCCAGGTGGGTGTTGGAGGCGTCTACCCCGGTGTCCACCACGGCCACGACGACGCCCCCGCGCGACAGGCCCCAGGCCTGGGAGAACCCCAGCTGGGCGACAGCCGGGGGCGGCTGGTTGACCAGGTGCTCGACGCCGGGGACGCACTCGGCGCCGGGCGTGCTGGCCTGGGTCGTGGGCTGGGTCGTGGGCTGGGTCGTGCCCTGGGCGGCGGGTACCGTGCCCTGGCCCGACGCGGACCCCTGCCCGCCTGGGAGCGCCCCCTGCTCCGAGCCCGTGGCCTGCCCCGGCACCGCCTGATCCGGCACCGTCTGGCCCGGCCCTGCGCCCTGGTCGGGGCCTGACGCCGTGGGCTGGGTGGCAGGGACCGGTCCGGGGTCGTCCGCGGCGGCCGGGGGGAGCGGGGAGGCCAGGAGGGAGCTGGCCAGGACCAGTACCCCGGCGCCCAGGGCCGCCAGAAGACGGATCCCCCGGTACCCGGTGCGGGGCCAAGGGCCCGCGGACGCTACCTGGAGGTGACCGTCCGGGCAGCGCGGACCCGGGGCGGAACCGGTGTCATACCCCTGAGCGCACTGGCTGCCCGGGCGGCGCGGACCCGGGCGCCTCACTGCGCCCCCACGGTGTCCCAGGCCGCCTGGGCGGTCAGGGCGGTTCCCTCGGGGACCAGGTCGGTCCAGGCGGCGGGGACCGTCACGACGTCGGCGGCGCCCCAGCCCAGGCGGGTGAGCGTGTCGGTGGGATCCTCCCCCAGCCCGTGGGAGGTGCCGTCGTCAGAGACGAGCACGACCACGCCCAGGCTGCCTCCCGAGGTGGCACGCACCAGTGCTCCCGAGCCGCCCTGGACGGTGACCGGGGGGAGGGACGTCTCCTTGCCGCCGGCCCCACCAGTCCCGCCAGCTCCGCCAGCACCACCGTTACCACCAGCACCACCGGCCCCACCCCCGGCACCGCCGCCACCGGCCCCGTCCGCGGTGGGGGTGGCGGAGGCGGCCGGGCGCAGCGCGTCGCCGGTCTCCATGGACACCAGGCGGGTGGAGGCGCCGTCCTTGCCCAGGACCAGCTGGGCGCAGGGGACGGATCCGGAGGGCACCGGGCTGCCCATGGTGGCCGGCCAGTCGGTGGGCCCGGCACCGGCGGTGTCCACGGTGAGGCCGGAGATGTCGGCGATGGTGGTGCTCAGCGGGTTGGAGGCGAACGTGCTGGCCGACCCCAGGCTCAGCAGGTGCTCGGCGGTGGGGGACAGGGGCGCGATCCGGGAGTCGCCGGTGACCAGGTAGCGGCGGGTGGAGGCGTTGTCCTCCACCTCGATGACGGTGCCCACCACGGCGGAGGACAGCGCCGCCGGCATACCGCCCACCACCCGGCCCGAGCCCTCGACCTCCAGGGGGGCCAGGTCCGAGCCGCGCTCGAACACGTTCAGCCAGGCGGCGGTGACCTCGGTGCGCGGGGCCGACTCCAGGCCCAGGGCGAGCAGGACGCCCGAGCTGGCGTCGGGGCTGACGCGGTGGCGCAGGCCCTTGGTGATGACGTAGGTGTCCCCGGCGTTGGTGACCACGGCGACGTCCTGGGCGGTGGTGCCCTGCGGGACGCTGGCCACCCACGTGCGCTCGCCCTGGGACGTGGCGCAGGTGAGCCACTGGTCGGAGTGCAGGCTCCCGGCGGCGGGGACGTCGTCGGGCACGCCGGTCAGCCCCACCTGGCTGCCGCGCGGGATGCCGCTGATCACCGAGTCCGGCACCGAGCTGGTCTGGTAGGAGCCTGACTGGGACAGGAGCTTGGCGGAGGTAATATTGGTAACCGGTCGGAGAGTGCCGTTAATAGTGTAGTAACGTGCTCCTGTACCTTTTACTATGACAAGGGTGGAGTTCTGCCACTTCTCGGGCAGGGTGGGGGAGAACCGCCCGAGCACGGCGGCGACCACCAGGATGACCACGGCGACCACGGCCCCTACCGCCAGGGGGCGCAGGGAGGAACGGTACTCCAGCTCCCGGCCGCCGGGGGTGCCCGAGGCGAAGGCGGTGACCAGACGTCGGCGGTTGAAGCGCTGGCCCTCCAGGACGTCCTTGTTCGACGCCATTACAGCACCCCCCAGATCAGTGCGGCCAGGGGCGGGATGGCCAGGAGGCTGAGCACGCTGACGGTGTCGGCCGCGCGGGTCAGCCAGGGGCGTGTGCGCTCGGAGACCACGTTGGCGGCCAGCAGCAGGACCGCCACGGCGGCCACGGCGCCTACGACGGCGGGCAGCCACCTGGGCTCTCCCAGGGCCACGGCCACCGCCGCCGCCAGGGTCAGGAGCATGCCGGTGACCACCCCCATGAGGACCTCGGCGCGTGAGCGCAGGGAGCGGGTGGCCAGCATGAGGGCGACGCCGGTGCACACCAGCAGGGCCAGGCCGCTGGGGTCGGTGAGCAGCAGCGGGGCCAGGACCAGGCAGGCCGTGCAGGACCCGGCCTTGAGGGCCAGGACGAGGGCGTGGGAGTGGGCCACCCGGGCCGCCAGGACCGGGGCGTCCACGGGCGCGGAGGTCGACGCGCCGGTGACCCTGACCGGCACCTGGGCCATGGCGATCCACGGGGCGGCCAGGGACAGGACCACCAGGAGGGTCAGGACCGCGGCGCCCGCCCGGCTGGGTGGGGTGCCGAGCACGCTGGTCAGGGTCCCGGTCGCGGTCAGGGCGCCCCCGACGGTCAGGGGAGCGGCCGTGGTGGGCCACAGGGCGGCGGGCAAGGCCAGGACGCAGGGCGAGGCCAGCAGGACGCCGGTGCCGGCGGCCAGGAGGGTGGAGCCGGTCCAGTCCCCCGGGGCCAGGGCGGTGGCCGCGCAGCCGGCCAGGACGGGGGCGGTGTGGACCAGCGCCAGCGCGCCGGGGAGGGCGGGCACGCGGGCGACGACGCTGGCCCCCAGGGCCACCAGGAGCGCCCCGACGCCGCCGATGACCGCGGTCATGACCGGGTTGGTGGAGCCGGTGGCCAGCAGGATCGCGGCCACGAGCACCAGGGCCGCGGCGGCGTGGGCGGACAGGGCCAGGGAGTCGGAGCGGGTCCAGGGGGCCTGGGTCTCCTCCACGGTGGTGCCGACGGCCTCGACGAGGTCGTCGTAGCGGCGGTCGCGGGCCTGGGTGCCAATGGGGCGCAGGGTCAGCAGGGCCCCGGCGCGCACGCCCTGCTGGGGCAGGGAGCGGGACTGGTCGAGCTGGTCACCGGAGGTGGTCAGGACGGTCACGCCCTGGGAGGCGACGGCGGTGTCCAGGCGGGAGTGGGCTTGGAGGAGGCCGGGGAGCAGCTCGGCCAGGGGGACGGCCCCCGGTACGGACAGGTCGATCCGGGTCTCACCGTAGGCGACGGTGATCGGCATGAGGGCTGCGGCCGTCTGGGTCGTGCTGGCCATGACTCCTCCGTGGGGTGGGGATCCTCCGTGGGGCGGGGGCGGGGTAGGCGGTGTCAGACTACCGGGCCGGGACCGCCCTGGCAGGGGTAGGTGGCGGCGGGTCGCACCGGGCTGGTGGGTCGGGAAGGGCGGTCAGGACGGCGGCCGGGCGAGGCCCTGACGCAGCGTCCTGACAGCGCGTCCTCAGGGTCGAGTCACGAGCTGGACGGCGGTGCCCGTCTGTGAGGTGGTGTTGCACATTCATCCTGGGTGTGGCGGCGCGTCGGTGACATAGTTTCAACGTTTTGTGCCCCTGGGTGGGGGCTGGCAGAGGGATGAATGTGCAGCGCGGTCGTCGTTGCACATTCATCCCTGCTCCTGGCCCCTGTGCCACCGCGAAGATCCGCGTGATCCAGCCACTCTATGATCGTCGATTGTAAAAAGAATGTGCAACTTCCTCACTGGAGGCCCAGGGGGCCAACCGGTCACGGCCCAAGTGCCAGCGCCGTTCGGAGGCCCTGGAGGACCGGAGCGCGGTGGCCCGCCGCCGGCGCGTCGGCCTCGCTCGCGCCAGCATGGCCGGAGGGCACCTTGTTCCCTGCAATCAGGTCTTGACCTGTTTGCTTGCGCCGTAAGGGGTCAAGGAATTGCGGAATGCCTTTCTCTGCGGTATCTGAGATCGTTCGTAGGCACAGCGCGGACAGGACTAGGGGGCGGGCGCGTCCTCCTGGCGGTGCTGGTGCGGGTGGAGGTGGTGTGCTATTGTCTGGCACGTGGGAGCAAAAGGTGATGCCAGCGCGTCGTCACCGGTGAGGAGGAGAATCTCATGGGGGATAGGGGTGCGCCGTACGTCTTCGTGAGGGCGAGGTCGGAGGCGGCGCCGCTCCCGGCTGAGAGGATACCGGTTGGTGTGGTAGCGCGTCTCGCAGGCCGCGAGTCTTGTGCGGTGTGTACGCAGGCGCGCGGGTGGCAGGGAGGGGTGCCGTCCTCGATTCGCACCGGGCGCGTCGGTAACCTGGGCGCCTCGAGGTTGGGTGGGGCACAGGGGGAGGATGTGCTCGTCTCAGGACCACCCTCGGAGAACGGCTCGTTCTACGGGTCCCTGGAACGTGCCGGACCCGGGTGGCTGGGACGGGTCTGAAGCGGAGCGTTCGAGCAATTAGGTATTGTTATGTTTGCGTTATAGGCGTGCTGCCGTGCTGGACCGTCTTGCGCCACGGCTGACGCAGGAGAGGATAAGGTGTTTAAGGATTATGTACGCGTACTCCCTCTTCTTTATAATGTTAATATATGGACTCTTTTCCGTCGTCATTCTGATCAATGTGATTGGAAGTGTCGTGAAAACGCTGTGTTTGATGCTGGAACGTATGCACTTCCGGAATGCCTATGGCCTGTCCGTGCAGCGGATGCTGGCAGAGAGTCCCATTGACCGTACCGAGGTCAGACGGCTGGCTGCTCCCCGGGACCGACGTGCTCAGGTAAAGGCGGCTAAGTACGTGACGACCTGGGATCCCGTTCCATTCGACATCGCTATGCAGTTCGTTTTCCTGCTCTGCGCCCAGCCGCCCTCGTCCCCGTACCCGAACGCTCAGGGCCCCGGCGCGCCTCACCCGGGCACGCCTCAGGATGCCTTCCAGTACCCTGACCCCGGGCGCGAAGAGGATCTGTTCCAACGGTAAGGGAGGATCTGTCGATAGGACGCCCGTATAAGTGACATCTTATGGTTCGGGAAAACTTATCGGCGGCACCGCTCAGAGCTGGTCCAGTGGCATGGGTAGAGCGCATGGCAGCCTGTGGGTGGTGGCAACCGGAACGTCGCCTGAGGGCCCGGTGATCCGTTGCCTCCGCAGGTCCTGGGCCTGACCGAGTGCGGGAGGGGCTCACTGGGCCTTTCGCAGCTCGGTCGTCCTGGTGAAATACTCTGGACACGGCGTCATTCCTTGACTAACCTGGTGGCATCAGCCGGACGCACCTACCCCAGGCGTCGTTCGTACCCCACCCCACCCTATGGAGGACAGTATGGCAGGCATGGTTTCTGCTGCTGAGGGCGCCATTCTCAAGGGCGCCAACACCGTCGCCACCACCCGACAGGAGCTCGACGGACGCATCAAGCAGGTCGAGAGCCAGATTCTCGCAATCGGTTCCAACTGGCAGGGCTCCGCCGCGGTGGCCTTCCAGGCCCTCATGGTCCGTTGGAACGAGGACACCCGCAAGGTCAACAACGCACTCATCCAGTTCGAGGAGAACCTGCGTAGGACCCAGCAGGACTACGACGCCACGGACCAGGACCAGGAGGCCATCTTCAACAAGATCGCGAGCCGGCTCCGCTGACACCTCACGCAAGGAGAGAAACAAAATGGACCTCAAGGTCAACTACGCCAGCCTCAGCACCGCCTCGACCGACCTGAGCGACGGCGCCAACGGCATCCAGTCCACCCTCGACTCCATGGACGCCGACCTCCGTCAGCTTCAGACCAACTGGGACGGTGAGGCCCAGCAGGCCTACCTTACCGCCAAGCAGCAGTGGACCGAGGGCATGGACGATATGCGTCAGGTGCTCCTCCAGATCAGCCAGCTGGTTGATCAGGCCAACCAGTCCTACAGCTCTACGGACCAGGCCAACGCCGCACGCTTCCAGTGATCCCGGGGCCGTTATTCGGCCCGTGCGAGTATCAGACCGGACGCCGCCCCGCCTAGGTGGGGCGGCGTCCTCGTGTGGGCCGCTGACCTGAAGCAGTGGAACTATGCTTTTACTGACAGGCCGCGTGAAGCGGCTACTTACTGATTCCGCGGCAGGTCCGTGGTAATCGTCAGCCTGCGTTCTCCCAGAAGGAGGACGGTGCCGAACGGGACCTCAACCCGCTCACCACGAGGAAGGAAATAGCTCGCCCCGTCGCGCATGCGTACGTGGGTGCCGTTGGCTGAGAAGGCGTCCTCCACCCAGACCCCGTGCTTACTGCACCCCACACGCAGGTGGGTGCGGGACAGGGAGCGGGTGGGGTCACTGAGGGTTACTAGACGCTGACCCGGGTCAGAGGTCGATGGTGCCCGTCCCAGGACCAGGACCGTGTCGTCAACAGGAAGACGTTCACCGGAGTCCACCACGAGGTAGGGGATCGGGCCCGCCTGGGTGGGTGCCTGAGCCGGAGACCGGTGGGCCTGGTCCGCGTCAGGCTCCTCCCGGGGCTCCTGGGCCGCCAGGGGTGCTGCTGCGGGGGAAGACCCTGAGATGGGGGAGGGCGCCGGGTCGGGGGAGGGCTCCCGGGTCGGGGGCGGATCCTGCGGACTGGGGGCGCTGTGCTCCTGATCGTGGGGTAGGGCCTGCTCCGGCTCGGGGGCGACGTCGTGGTCAGCGGGAACGTCGGCGTCATCGTCAGGAGTCTGCGCGAGGTCGGGGGCGTCGTCCGGGGTGCCGGACGCCGGTGGGGCCTGCTCCGGCTCGGAGGGGGCGTCGTCGGGTATGCCGGGCGCTGGTGCAGCGGGGGAGGCCGAGGAGGGTGCGCTCACGAGGGGGAGCGGCTGGAGCACCGGCGTCGGCTGCTCGACCGGTTCCGGTAGGGACGGTGCCACCGGGGCCAGCTGCGGTGGCCTCACGGGACCAGGCTGCCGCGCCGCGGGAGCAGGTGGTGTCTCCGCAGGCAGCTGGGCCGCCGGGTCCTGCGGTGCGGGAGCAGCGGGAGGCACCTCCGGCTCCTGCCCCGCAGTTGGCATTGGCCCTGCGTCGGCGTCCGTATCGAGGCTGTCGCGGTCGTACGCCGGTTCTGCGACTGGCACTGGTCCCGCACTTGGCGCCAGCCCCGCGTCCAGTCCCGCATCCGGCTCCGGCCCTACGACTGGTGCTGGCCCCACGGTTGACGCTGGCTCTTCATCCGGTACCGGCTCTGGGGACGCTGCTGCCTCAGGACGGGCGGACGGGGCCGACGAAGTCGGTGAGAGGGGCTGGGGTACTGGCGAGGGCAGCCCGCCCGGGGTGGGGGACAGCGGCACGACAGGCTCGGGCAGGAAGGGGCGCGACGCAGGACCCGGGCGCGACGCCGCGGGACCCGGATGGGACGGCGCCACCGGGGCCGTCCTGGGGCTCGCCCAGTCAGGCTCCGGACCTGGTCCCACCTGACCTGGTCCTGTCGGGAAGCCCACCTGACCTGGCCCGGTCTGCTCAGGTCCTGCCCGCCCGGGCCCCAGCCCCGCCAGACCGCCTTCACCCACCGGGCTACCAAGGCCCACCAAGCTGCCAGGCCCCACCGGGCGACCGGGGCGCGAGGGTCCCTGCCAGGCCAGGGCGGGGGAGGTCTGGGGCTCGGGAACGCCCTGGGAGGTGGGGATATTGACCAGGACCTCCTGGGGCGTGGGGTCGTGGCGCTCACGCAGGTCGACCGCCCCCGTCCCCACCAGCCGGTCCACCCAGTCCCGGCCGTCCCGGCTCAGGGCCACCGTGACCACCGGACCCAGGACCGTCAGCCCCAGGGCCACGAGCAGGGCCTGCCGGGCGAGCGCGGGCCACAGGCCCGGGGCTGTCTGCGTCCCCGCCCGTACCATCGCGGTCCGGGTCGCCAGGGCCCCGGGGGAGCGCCCCGTCACCGCCCGGACCAGGGTGAGCACCACCAGCGCCTCCACCGCGGTCATGGCCGCCAGCACCTGGGAGTCCAGCAGCGCCCAGCCCACCAGTCCCGCCGCCAGCAGCACCAGGGCGTCCACCAGCAGGGCCAGGAGCCGTGACGTGGCTGAGGCCGGGCTCACGAGGCCACCCGCCGGATGAGGTCGAACAGGCCAGCGGCCACCACCGCCGAGGGCAGCACCACCAGCATGCAGAAGGACTCCAGCAGGTCGGCCACCCGCCCCACCAGGGCCGAGGCCTCGCCCCGGGTGACCAGCAGGCAGCCGCCCACCACCACCAGCCCGGTGGCCAGCAGGACGACGGCGAGCCCCTGGGCGTCCAGCACCCTGGTGACGGCGGGCGAGCGGGAGGCGGCGAGCAGGAGGGCCAGGGCGCTGGCCCGCGGCAGGATCCGTGAGCACCTCTCCCGACGGTTGCGGGGGAACACCGCCATGGCCAGTGCCGCGGTCGCCATGAGGGCGATCGCGCAGCGTCCCGGCCAGGTGGACGTCTCCATGAGCGAGGCGGTCGCCGGGGCGCTGACGCAGGCCAGGAGGCAGAAGACCGTCAGGAGGGTGTCGGCACGCAGGGACGCCTCCCTCAGGGTCCGGTTGACGCGCGGGGCGGTGATCCGTGACGGGGCCCTGACCTCGGGGGCGCGGACGGTCGTGGCGGAGGTGGTGACCAGGGGCAGGTCCAGCAGCTGGGTGTCAGGCACCTTGAGGGCCAGGGCGGGCACGCTCACGCAGGCCAGGACGGCCAGGGCCAGGGCCACCGGCGCCAGGTCCCTCAGCGGGGTGCCCGTCCAGGACAGGGCCAGGGTCAGGGCCGTCGCCGTTCCCCACACGGCTGCCAGGGTGCTGGCCACCACGTCACCGCCCAGGAGCCACAGCAGGAGGCAGCCGGTCAGGGCCCCCACGGCCCCTACCGGTGCCAGCAGGGAGGGGGCCAGCGACGAGGCCGGGGTGATCAGGCCCGTGGCAGCCGCACCGAGCAGCAGGCTCAGGACCATGAGGAGCCAGGGGGTCCGCCGGGCCCTCGAGGTGCGCATGAGCGCCAGGATCCCGCCCGCCGTGAGCGCGGCCGCTCCCAGGCGCACCCGGGCTGGCGGCTGCCACACCCCTCTCAGGGGCATGACCACTGTCAGGACCTCGGCCAGTCCCAGGAGGCCCAGGAGCACGGTCAGGACCAGGACGGGCCGGAACCAGGCGTCCCGGCTCTGACGGGCCGCCGAGCGCTGGGCGCTGGGGGAGGACTCGCGGGAGTCGTTGACGCTCAGGACGACGCCGGAGGGCAGGTCGGCGCCGATGACGCTGCCGGGGTCGGCCGGGACGCCGTCGGAGCGGGTGAGCACGACCCCGTCGGTCAGGTCGATCCTGAGCATGGCCATGAGGCCGGCCACGGTGGTGCCTGACGGTACGGAGACGTCCTGGCGGCCCGTGGTGCCCAGGACGGTGGCGCAGGCCAGGGGTACGGCCATGGGACCTCCGTCCGGTCAGGGAGTAGGAGCAGGGTGGGCTCGCCCTGGGCTGGGTCGGCCGGGGGCTCGCGCTGGTAACGCTAGTATGACTCACCCCGCCCTGCTGACGCTAGGATCACACTGTCGGAGCGCCGTGCCCGTGGACCAGGAGGATGCGATGACAGCCCAACCCGCCCAGAGTGACCCTGCTGGGAAGCCCGAGCTCCCGACCGGGCAGATTCCCCTGACCACCCCGCCTGACCGGGCCGAGCCCGCTGGGGTGGGCAATATCCTGGTCACCGTCATCCCCATGATGGGGTCCATGGGGGTCATGGTCTTTATGGCCATGTCCCAGGGGCAGAACACGCGCATGCTGCTCATGGCCGGGGTCATGGTGGTGGCCATGGTGACCATGGTCGGCTTCAACGTCTACCGGCAGGTCAGTACCCACCACCGCACCGTCGGCAACCTGCGCCGGGAGTACCTGGGCCAGCTGGCGCAGGTACGTGAGACGGTACGGGAGGTGGCCTCCCGCCAGCGCGCCTTCACCAGCTGGTACCTGCCGGACCCGGACGCCCTGGTGCTCATCGCCCAGGACGGCAGGCGGCTGTGGGAGCGGGAGGCCAGCGCGCCCGACCTCCTCAACGTGCGCATGGGCTCCTCCTCCCAGGAGCTGTCCATGGAGCTGGTGAAGCCTGAGCTACCTGCCCTGGCCAACCCGGACGTGGTCTGCCACTCCGCCATGAGCCGGTTCCTGGCCACCCACTCCAGCCTGGACGACGTGCCCTGCGGCGTCATGCTCAATGAGTTCGGCCTGGTCGAGGTGTGCGGTGAGCCGGACGCCGCCCGGGCCCAGGTACGCGCCATGGTCTGCCACCTGGCCACCTTCGTGTCCCCCGCCCTGCTGCGGGTGGCGGTGCTGTGCGCCCAGGAGCACCGCAGCCAGTGGGAGTGGGTCAAGTGGCTGCCGCACGCCCGGTCCACACAGGTCAGTGACGCCCTGGGCGGGGCCCGCATGGTGACCACGGATCCGGTGGAGCTCGCCGACCTGCTGGGGGAGGACGTCACCACCCGGCCGCCGTTCCAGGCCCGTGACGCCATGACGCCCTGGCCGCACGTCCTGCTGGTGGTCGACGGCGTGGCCCTGCCAGCTGGTACCCGCCTGGGCTCCTCCGAGGGCACGGCCGGGGTGAGCGTGGTGCGCCTCATGACCTCCTGGGGGCCGCTGACCTCCCCGACCACCGTGCGCCTGCTCATGCACCCCGGCGCCCGGACGGGCCAGGGCACCATGGAGGTCGTCTTCAGGGACCGCAAGCCGTCCCTGGCGGTACCCGATGTCGTGGGGGTCGCCCAGGCCGAGGCCGTGGCCCGGCGCATGGCGCCCTGGAGCGAGGAGGAGTGCCCCGACTCCCAGGCCCCGGAGGGCCAGTCCGACCCCAAGCGCTCCGTGGACCTCATGGAGCTGCTGAACATCGGTGATATCCGCGACTTCGACCCGCAGGTCCAGTGGAGGCGGCGGGAGGGGCGCGACCGCCTGCGCGTCCCCTTCGGCGTGACCCCGGAGGGCGCCCCGGTGCTCCTGGACATTAAGGAGTCCGCGCAGATGGGGATGGGGCCCCACGGCCTGCTCATCGGGGCCACGGGCTCGGGCAAGTCGGAGGTGCTGCGCACCCTGGTGCTGGCCATGGCCCTGACCCACCCCCCGGAGCAGCTCAACTTCGTCCTGGTGGACTTCAAGGGCGGGGCCACCTTCGCGGGCATGGCCGACCTGCCGCACGTCTCGGCCATGATCTCCAACCTGGAGTCCGAGCTGGGCCTGGTGGACCGTATGCAGGAGGCCCTGCGCGGGGAGATGGTGCGCCGCCAGGAGCTGCTGCGCCAGGCGGGCAACTACGCCAACGTCTCGGACTACGAGGCGGACCGGCTGGCGGGGCGCCACTGCCTGCCCCCGATGCCTGCCCTGTTCATTATCCTGGACGAGTTCTCCGAGCTGCTGAGCGCCAAGCCGGAGTTCGCTGACCTCTTTGTGGCGATCGGACGCCTGGGGCGCTCCATGTCCATCCACCTCCTGCTGGCCTCCCAGCGCCTGGAGCAGGGGCGCCTGAAGGGGCTGGACTCCCACCTGTCCTACCGGATCGGCCTGCGGACCTTCTCCGCCCCGGAGTCCCGTGACGTCCTGGGGGTGTCGGACGCCTACGAGCTGCCGGCCTTCCCCGGTGTGGGCTACCTCAAGCCGGGCACGGACCAGCTGATCCGCTTCCGGGCCTCCTACGTGGCGACTCCCCCGCCGGCCCGCCGGGTGGTCAGCCGGGTGGGGGCGGGTGCCCCGACGGCGGCGATCAAGGTCCTGCCTTTTACCACCACGCCGGTGCTGGAGCTGGAGAGCTCCCCGGCACCCAGCCAGGAGGAGCCCAGCGCGGTCCCGGTGGTGGCGGGGGACGAGCGCTGGGAGGGCATGACCGAGATCGATATCGCGGTAGCCCGCATGCGGGGTCAGGGCACGCCCGCGCACCAGGTGTGGCTGCCGCCCCTGGAGGTGCCCGACACCATGGACTCCCTCATGCCGGACCTGGCATTGGTCCCCCGCCTGGGCCTGGTCTCCATGTCCTGGCGTGAGCGGGGGCGCCTGCGGGTGCCGCTGGGTGTGGTGGACCTGCCGCTGGAGCAGAGGCGGGAGGCGCTGGAGGTGGACCTGTCCGGGGCCAACGGCCACGTGGCCGTGGTCGGTGGCCCGCTGGCGGGCAAGTCGACGGCGCTGCGCAGCCTGGTCATGGCGCTGAGCCTGACCCACACCCCGCAGGAGGTGCAGTTCTACATTATGGACTTCGGGGGCGGGACCTTCACGGCCTTTGACGGCGCCGCCCACGTGGCGGGCGTGGCCACCCGGGACCGTGTCGACATGGTCAACCGGATGCTGGCGGAGATCGAAGGGATCCTGACGGACCGGGAGCGCTACTTCCGGGCTAACCGGATTGACTCGATCGCCACCTACCGCCAGGGCCGGGCCCAGGGGCGGTTCGACGACGGCTACGGGGACGTCTTCCTGGTGGTGGACGGTTGGGGCAGCCTCAGGGCCGATCTTGACGACGTGGACATGCGTATCCAGAAGATGATGGCGTGGGCCCTGACCTACGGGGTGCACCTGGTGGTCAGCACCCAGCGGTGGAATGACATGCGTCAGCAGATCCAGGACATTGTGAGCACCCGGCTGGAGATGCACCTGGGGGACGCCAGTGAGTCCTGCTTCGGTCGCAAGGTGGCGGAGGCGGTCCCGCAGGAGCGCCCGGGACGGGGCGTGGGAGCGGGCGGACACCAGATCCTCGTGGCCCTGCCGCGTGCCGACGGCGACCACGACCCGGACACCCTGGGGCAGGGCGTCCGGACCACCCTGGAGCGCATAGCGCAGGCCGCCCCGGCCGGTCCCGGGCCCAGGCTGCGGCTGCTGCCCGAGCGGGTCACCCTGGAGGAGGTCGCCGCCCTGCCCGGCGTGGACCGCCAGGCCCGGGGCCCCCAGGCGCCGATCCTGCTGGGGGTGGAGGAGTCCCGCCTGGGGCCGCTGGTCATGTGGCCGCGCACCGAGCCCTTTATGTACCTCTTCGGTGACTCCAAGTCGGGTAAGACGACCTTCCTGCGCTCGGTGGCCAAGGAGATTACGCGCCTGTGCACGCCTCGGGAGGCGCAGATCCTCATGGTGGATATGCGTCGCACACTACTAGGAGAGATCCCCGAGAAGTACCTGACGGGTTACCTGACCACACGTGAGGATGCCCAAGCTCATTTTAACGACCTGGTAAAATTCTTCAAACGACGTATACCAGGGGATCAAGTGACGACTGAGCAGCTGCGACACCGTTCCTGGTGGACGGGACCAGAGGTGTGGATCCTGGTGGACGACTACGACCTGGTGGCCGCGTCCCCGGGTAGCAGCCCGCTGCTGCCCCTGCAGCCGTTCATGGCCCAGGCCCGGGACGTCGGCCTGCACGTCCTGGTGACCCGGCGTATGGGTGGGGCCTCGCGGGCCGCCTACGAGCCGATCCTCCAGGCCATGACCGAGCTGGGGGCCACCGGGATCCTGCTGTCAGGCAGCCCTGACGAGGGCGTGGTCGTCGGTCGGGTCCGCCCGGTGCGCTCAGCGCCGGGCCGGGCCCAGGTGGTCTCCCGGGACCTGGGGCTGGTCATGGCCCAGCTGGCCTGGACCCCTCCGCGGTCCTGAAACGCTTCAGGAGCTGCTGCCGGTGGCCGGGGCCTTCACCACCGGTCGTCCTCCTGGGTCTCAATGGGCTGCAGGTCGTTGAGGCTGCCAGCACCCTGCGCCTGCCCGTCTACCATCTCGGGGGCGGCGTCCTGCGGGCGTAGGATGTGGCCCTTGCGCTTCCTCTGACGCTTCTTGTCGTCCTTCTTGGCGTCCTGCCCGGTGTGGCCCGCTGCTCCCTTGCCCTTGGAGCCCGCTGTCTTGCCGGAGTCCGTACCCGCCGGGGCCCCGCCCATGAGGGGAGGCACCATCCCCGTTCCTCCCCGAGCGGCCGCCGCGGACGAGGGTGACAGGATGCCCCCGCCGGGGACCCGGGAGAACAGGCCTCCTGCTCCTGTGGCGGACAGGCCGGCCAGGCCGCTCATACCGCTGCGGGCCACGGCGGCGACAGCCCCCGCGCCGATGACGCCGCCCGCCATGGCCAGGTCACCGGCGCCAGTACGGCCGCCGAGGGCCTGACCGAGGAAGCCGGTACGCCAGGCGGGGTCAAAGACGTTGTCCACCGGCGGAGGCAGGTGCCCGCCGACTGGGCCGTCGGAGGTCATACGCTGGTTAACAGGCGTGTGCAGCAGATCCAGTCCCTTGAGCTGCTCGGGGTCTGTAATGGGGTTGCTGCGGCTGCCCGGCTCACCAGGTGCAGGGAAGACCCAGTCACGCATGCTGGCCTCCGGGGGACGGTTGCTCAGGATCGCCCCGCCCAGGGCAGGAGGCGGTGACGTGACCGAGCCCGCCAGGTCCGGGGCGGGCACCGTGCCCCCTGCGCCGCCAGGACCGCCCAGGCCCCCGGAGGAACGGGAGCCGCCAGTGTAGGCGGCCCCGTAGCCGGTGTCCGGGCTTCCCCAGGGAGAGCCCCCGGAGGGAGGCGTCAGAAGGCTGGTCGCCTCCGCGGTCATGGTGCTGTTCATGGTATCGAGGTACTCCTTGGCAAGCCTCTCACGCTCGGCCGTCTGCTGCAGAATCAACCCCCACTTGTAGGCTGCGGCTCCTACGATTAATCCCGCAACGCCGACCGTACTGAAACCACCGTCACCACTAGTGTTGCCTGTGGTGCCGGTGCCGCTAGTCGTGCTAGTATTTCCAGTATCGTTGCCGGTAATAGTGTCGCAGTACTCGCTGATGGCGCTGTCGGTGGGCAGGGACTGGGCCTGAACGGCGGCCGTCTTCATTGCCGCGCGGGCGGTGGTGTAGTGGCTCCGGGCGGTCTCCAGGTCCGTCTTATGCTCCCGGATGCGGCGGATGTAGTCGTTTACCCAGGCGGAGACGGCGACCTCCAGGGGGCCGCCGATAGCGGGGTTGTCAGAGTTCTTCATTGAGTCGAGGATCGCCTGGGCCTTGGTGGCGCACTCCTCAAGAGCGTTCAGGGCCGACGTCGCCGCGTCGTTGTCGGCGGAGTCGTCGTAGTTGCTGGGGTCGATAACGGCCATGAGCCGGGAGTAGCTGCTCATACTTCTTGCTTTCTGGGTAAACCTGCGGAGACGGCTTGTAAAGGGAGCGTCAATGTTGTGTGCTCCTGTGGAGTGCTGGCCCGGCGGGATCTGGGGTCCGCGTGAGATGCTTGAGTGAGTGCGCTAGTCAGTCGGCTCGGTCGTTTCTATCTCGCCTGGCAGCCCCATGCGAGCCTGTGGGGCGTACGCAGGGCTCTCTGGGGCGTTCATTGGAATGTCGTTCGGGTCGCTATAGTGGGTTGGTGTGATTATGCGAGGCGGGTTAATGAGCCTGTTGTCCGACGTGAGCTGCGTGTAGATGGAGCGAAGCTGCTCAACAATGTCCTCTTCGTGGGTGTCGAAGGAGCTTGCAGTCTTGGCCAGGGCGACAGAGAAATCGTCCAATTCCTTCTGGAGAATGGTCAGGGTGTTCTTTAGGCTGGAAAGGTAGGAGTGGTACTTGCCTCGAAAGCCGGTCGGTCCTGACTCGCTGCCCCACTTGCCTTGGGAGAGCTGGTTAATGCTCAGGGTGTCAACATTGGTCTTGGCGTTCTCGGCCTCGGGTACCGCCTCTGTCCTGAAGCGCCCGCTGGCGGTGGCGACCTCGTCTGTGTCGATGCTTGTGTCACTCATGGGAACCTCGGCTCGGGGGATAGAGGGGTGGGATGCGTCTTATTGTAGCGTGGGAGTACGCTCCTGAGAAGAGGTTCGGTCTCCCAAGGTGCCCGAGCTTGCCGTGGCGTCTCGGCGTGCGGTGTTTGCGCAGGTCAGAGCGAGTTTGTGTGATGGTTGCGAGCAGGTGTCGGCGCGTCGTGGCGGGTCTGGGCCGGTGACTGAGCCAGCCCAGTTGTGCCCTCGTTTGTACCTTTGTCATCTTCCTGCTGGCTGTGTGCATAGGCGGGGTGTGGGTCCTCGCTGTCTTCCGGTCAGGTCAGCCAGGGCTGGACGTGAGACCAGGGGCGGGCATGACTGGTGCTGGTGTGGGTGTGGTGGTGGGTGGCCTGTAGCGGGGGATGTCCGTCTCCCACTGGGGTCTGGTGCGGGTTGTGCGGGGGTCGGTCCCGTCGCGGCTGGGGCGGCACCCGGAGGTGGCGTAGAGGGCCACGCCCCTGTCCCCGTTCAGTCCGAAGTTCACGAAGCCGCCGTTGGTCTCGTCGTGGAGGAACATGCCGTCCTCGTCGTCGTTGGTGATGGTGGTCAGGCCGACCTCGGCGAACATCTCCTTGGCCAGCGCCTTGGCCCACTCTCCGTCAACCGGCATTTCAAAAGCTACAATAGCAGTGGTCATCTCGTAACCACCTCGACAAGACACGATAATGGAGGGGACTCTGACCACGATCGGGCCGCTGTTGGCCTTTACGAGGGTCACGTACTCGCCCATCCTGGCCTCCACCACCTCCTGGTAGGCCTGGATACTCTGACGCTCCTTGAACGGGGCAGACCCGTCCCACCAGTTGTCCTCGTCCTCCGTCCTCGCGCACGAGACAGTAGCAACCAAAGCCATCACTATTGCCAGGGACGTCAGACAGGCACGGAGCCGCCTCACTGGTACACCCCTGCCGCGACCTTGGCCATATCCTCAAGAGCCGGGGACATGGCAGGCAGGATGCGGATCACTACTTGGGTGGTGGGTCTGTGGTTCATAGGTGCTGGCCTCGTTCTGAGCGGGAATCCAGGTGCGCGGAATAGGCTGTTGGTCAGCCTGGACTCGATGACGTAATGGGTGCAGACGGTGGTGCTGGCCCGGGTCGTGGCGTGGGTGGTGTGGGTGTGTGCGAGGGGTACTGGTAGAGGGGGAGGCTGGCCTCCCACTCCGGTGGGGTGCGAGTAGTGCGCGGGTCGGAGCCGTCGCGGCTAGGACGGCACCCGGAGGTGGCGTAGAGAGCTACACCTTTGTCGCCGTTCAGCCCGAAGTCAACGAAGCCGCCGTTGGTCTCGTCGTGGAGAAACACGCTGTCCTCGTCGTCGTTGGTGATGGTGGTCAGGCCGACCTCGGCGAACATCTCCTTGGCCAGCGCCTTGGCCCACACCCCGTCAACCGGCATTTCAAAAGCTACAATAGCAGTGGTTATCTCATAACCACCTTTGCACCTCCTGATATGCGAGGGCTCGCCGATATACACTGGACCACTGCTGACACCCACTCTGGTCACGTACTCGCCCATCCTGGCCTCCACCACCTCCTGGTAGTCCTGGATACTCTGACGCTCTCCACCCGGAGCACTACCGTCATACCAGGTATGACGCGCACCGTCGTCCCTGGCGCAGGACCCCACCGACAGGAAGAGGGCCACGCCCAGGACGGCAGCAAGACGCCGGTACCTCACTTTCCCTTCCCCGCTATCACAGCACCCATGTCCTCAAGAGCAGAGGACCCCTCGTCCGCCCCCATCTCCTGGACAATGTCGTGACTGTCCACCGCCGACCACGCGGGTCCAAAAGATGGGCTTTCTAAGTCGACGTCAACAGCCTTAAGACCAGACACCGCGATCTCCACTTCGAGAGGGGAACGCTAGGGAGCAAAACTCACGTTGCCCACATCACGACTAGAGTGCAAGGGTGCGTTGGGCCCGTGGCGACACCGGCGACCGTGGGTCCCACCGTTTCAAGGGCCGTACAGGGCACACCGGCTCCGCGGAAGGCTCATGCCGCACGCCCCGCGCCCGCAGGCAGACAAGCCCATCCTTCCCGGCACTCGTGCCACACTGGGGCCAGCAGCCTGCGCGACCCAAGGAGGACCCGTGAAACCATATGACGCCTCCTCCCGGGGCAAGGCGGCCAGACACGTCCGCACACTGGCAGGCCAGGCCACGGCAAAGGCCACCAAGACCGTCACCCAGGCGGCCGCACGGGCACGCGCCAGTACCACAGCCAAAGCGGCCCAGGTCTCCCGCCACCTGGGCGCGACCAGGCTCCCGGGCGTCTCCCAGCTGGTCGGCGCCCCACCACCCGGCCCCCACCTGACCGGCACGCCCTTCGCCCGCACCCTGGCCACGGCCCTCACCACCCGACCCCACCTCAGGAGACCGGGATCCACGCTCCTGGGCTCGGACCAGCAGCTCCTCAACCCGGGCATCCGCCTGCGCCGTCGCCTCAAGCACGAGGGCTACACCCCCACACCGCCCGACGGACACCTCCAGGACCTCGACCCTAACGAGCTGGGCTACGTCCACGGGGGTGTCCTCATGCACCTCCAGAGGTGGCCGCGTCGAGCTGGCAGACGGCTCAGCATCAGCAGCACCTCACCCGCATCCCTGGCCTGGGTCCAGGTCTCCCGGACGCAGGCCGACGGCGGCGCCATGCCCTGGCTGCGCCTGTGCGTGGACACCGGCTCCTCCCCCAGGCTCCTCGAGGTGCTCCCCGAGCGGCACCTGGACATCGTCGTCGCACCCCTGGGCCAGGAGCCGGCCGAGTACGCCGCAGACCTGGGCCTCCTCCTGCCTGACGGGCTCCCCGCGCAGGTCTCCGCCGCCCTGAGGGCCGACCCTGCTCGCCGCACCGGTCGTCTGCACCTGCTCGACGGCGACCGGGTGGCCGTGGACCTGGACGGGCGCGAGACGCAGGTCCTCACCGGCGTCCCGCACGCCGGCATCGCCTCCCTGGTGGTCACCGACGGGAGGGTCCGGCACGCCGAGGTGTGGCTGGGGCAACGGAGGAACTGGATTCCCAGCCTCGACCTGGGCGACCTCCTCGGTGGCTGACCGGCCCGGTCCCGGCGGCCTGCGGCGACACGGGTCAGCAGGACGCACGACCACCCCGCCCCGGGAATCAGACCCCTCTGCTCGGTACGTCTGCCACCCGGTTCGACCGCCCCGTACCCCTAGGAACGCCCCGGGCCTCGACCGCCCCGGGCCGACCCGTCGTCCACGCGGCCCGGCCCAGCACGTCCGAGCCAGAAAACCATCGAGTTATAAAGACTGTTTGTGCTATCCAAAGATAACACAACATGCTTAAATAAAAAGTGAGGTCAGTTTATTTATTTCCCCATAGGTAAATTATGGCTACCGCCACCCCTTCTGTCCCCTATCTGAAACAAGAGCTGTCCACAGAATAAGACACCCCTCACGCTATGCGAGTGTTGCGTGACACACTATCCCCATGCATCCACGAGCAGGACAGCCAGCACAGCCCGAAGACCTCGTCAACATCGATGAGGTCATCTCCGCCTACTACGACCTCGTCCCCGACCCCGCGGTCCCCGCTCAGAAGGTGGTCTTCGGCACCTCCGGCCACCGCGGCGCCTCCTTGGACACCGCCTTCAACGAGGCCCACATCGTGGCGATCACCGCCGCGATCGTGGAGTACCGACGCTCCCAGGGCACCGACGGCACCCTCTACATCGGCCGTGACACCCACGGCCTGTCCGAGCCCGCCTGGCGCACCGCCATCGAGGTGCTCTCGGCCGCCAAGGTCATGACCGCCATCGACGCCCGCGGCTCCTACACGCCCACCCCGGCCGTCTCGCACTCCATCCTGCGGGCCAACGGCGCCGGTACCGAGGCCGGCGTGCGCACCACCGGCCCGGGCCTGGCCGACGGCATCGTCATCACCCCCTCCCACAACCCGCCGCGCGACGGCGGCTTCAAGTACAACCCGCCCCACGGCGGCCCCGCCGGCTCCGACGCCACCGGCTGGATCGCGAACCGCGCCAACGAGCTCCTCGCCGGCGGCTGGAGGGACGTCAAGCGGGTCCCGGTCGCCGAGGCGCTCGACGGCCCCCACGTCGTCAAGCACGACTACCTCGACACCTACGTCTCCGACCTGGAGAACGTCGTCGACCTCGACGTCATCCGCGACGCCGGCGTGCGCATCGGCGCCGACCCGCTGGGCGGGGCCTCCGTGGACTACTGGGGCGCGATCGGCGAGCGCTACGGGCTGAACCTGACGGTGGTCAACCCGAAGGTGGACCCGGCCTGGCCCTTCATGACCCTGGACTGGGACGGCAAGATCCGCATGGACTGCTCCTCCCCCAAC
>ERZ772764.765-NODE-765-length-21483-cov-8.003967_pt1 | contig 21483 bp, 18 predicted proteins | sample MGYA00512163_ERZ772764 | MGnify/ENA primary metagenome ERZ772764 (study PRJEB29015, sample SAMEA2737903) | human oral metagenome | biome: human oral; feature: human-associated habitat; material: dental | place: China | collected 2094 ... | reverse complement strand
TCATCGATATGCTACGTCACCTTTTGCACGCTTTGCGAGATTTGCATGTTTGCACACTTTGCGAGAAGTGCTCTCCAACACACTTCATAGTCGCAAGGTATCGGATGCCCTCCCACCCCAGCCCACATCCAAGGGAGCGGCATCGGCGACGGGTTCCGCGCGGGGGTCCGCGTACACGTGGCCTGCGTCCCGGCGCCTCCCCGGCTCCCCCGGCCGGCCTCCATACCCGAAGGTGGTGCGAAAAGTGCGCCCCTGACGGGGTGCCCCCATGGGTTTTCGCAGGTCGCCGGAAACGGCCACCCGTCAGGGGCGCACTTTTCGGGCTGTTAGGGAGTACGCGCCCTTTCACGCGGGGACCCTGGCCCTTGGCTACGCCGGCCTAGGGGTGGCCCGGGCGCGGGAGCGGGCCCGGCATCCTGCGGCCATGAGGCATGCTGGGGAGCGTTTCCCCCATTTTCCTCACGAGCGCCTGCCAGACTGCGGATGTCTGCCCACTTCATGGGCGTACGTATGGTAGGAACCGAACCTTACGAATACCTTCAGGTGCAGCCACGCACGGGGCATCACCACAAACTCATCTCATGAGCTTCTGTGGAGCCATTCTGCGTGAGCGGAGCGTTTCGATCGTAGGTCACGGCTCTCGCTCCTCTCAATCACGGGCGGTACGATCTGCTATATGCTGCTGGTGCAGCTGGTCTTCGTGTCGTAGGAGGGGTGGCATGGCCGATATAGCAGATGCCCGCGCAGCGCTCGAGCGCCACTTTGGCTACCCGAGCTTTCGTCCAGGTCAGGGAGAGATCATCGAGGCAGTCCTTGCGGGGCGCGACGCGCTTGCGGTGATGCCGACGGGTGCGGGCAAGTCCGTGTGCTATCAGGTTCCCGCAGCGGTGCTGCCGGGACTCTCCATCGTGGTGTCCCCGCTCATCTCTCTCATGGGCGACCAGGTGCGTGCTCTCAAGGACGCGGGAATCAGGGGATCGTATCTCAACTCCAGCCTGACGGCGCGCCAGCAGGAGGTCGTGATGGCGCGGGCGATGGCAGGCTGGTACGACCTCATGTACGTTGCGCCTGAGCGTCTGGCAGACCCGCGCTTCATCTGGTTTGCCTCTCGGCTCAGGGTGCCTCTCGTCGCGGTGGATGAGGCGCATTGCGTGAGCCAGTGGGGCCAGGACTTCCGTCCCGCCTACCAGGGGATCGCCGACTTCGTCGAAGCCCTGCCGCAGCGCCCTCCTGTCGTGGCGCTCACCGCGACGGCGACCGAGCGCGTGCGTGCGGACATTGCGGGCCTCCTTCGCCTGCGTGACCCCCTTGTGCAGGTGACGGGCTTCGACAGGCCCAATCTGAGCCTCTCAGCCTTCGAGCTTACGCCCAAACAGCGCGGGCGGTGGATCGAGAGTTACGTGCGCTCCCATCAGGGCCAGTCGGGTATCGTCTACGTCACCACGCGCAAGGGGGTGGACGAGCTGAGCGAGGCGCTTCGTGCCGTCGGCGTGCGGGCGGCGGCCTACCATGCGGGGCGTGACAACGCAAGTCGCCTGGCTGCTCAGGAGGCGTTCGTCCGCGATGATGTGGAGGTCATGGTGGCGACGACCGCCTTCGGCATGGGCATCGACAAGCCCGACGTGCGCTACGTGATGCGCTCTGGCTTGCCCCTCTCGCTCGAGGAGTACTACCAAGAGATGGGACGCGCGGGACGTGACGGCGAGCCAGCGGAGTGCTATTTGCTCTGGAGCAAGGGGGACATCCGCACCTGCCACTTCTTCATCGACCACACGGAGTTTGCACCAGAGCTCTCGGTGGAGGAGCGCAGGCAGCTCGTGCTCAACCGCGAGCGCCTGCTATTTGCGATGATCGACTACGCGAGGGGCAATCGCTGCCTGAGGGGCCGCATCCTCTCCTACTTCGGACAGGGACCGGGCGTCGAGGGGGAAGGTGGCTGCAACAACTGCTCCGTATGCAGGGCCGAGACGGCCGAGACCTATCTGTGGCAGCGCGCTGCGACTGTCAGGCGCCACCCGGAAGGAGAGGGTGAGCTGGGAGGGGACGACGAGCGACTGTTCCAGAGACTGCGCGCGCTGCGCAGGGAGCTGGCCGACGAGGCTGGTGTTCCCGCCTACATCGTCTTTAGCGACGCGACGCTTCGCGCCATGGCTCGCATGAGGCCGCACACGCCCGAGGAGCTCTTGGAGGTGCCTGGCGTGGGTGAGGTCAAGCTTGGACGCTACGGTAGCGCGTTTTTGGACGTGCTGGGTGGGTGAGTGGGAGCTCCTTTGAGATCGGCGCGGGGAACACGTCGAGGCGTCGAGGGGTGAGTTGTGGCTGGGGCCTCTCTGACGGTCGCAGGCGCATCCGCGTGCGCGAAGGGCCTCTTGGCATGACAACGGGTACGCAAGACAGGCTACGCATTCGATATGATGCGATCTTCTATTTCTGTCGTTGCAAAAAGCTACACTTACCACTCGAGCTATAGTTCGATAAGATGCATCTCTATACGACGATATACTGCGATTAGCTGTGTTTTCCAAGTGAGGATAGGTATGCTGAGAAGAAAGATCTTGGACACCCTCCGGGAGTGGAAGGGCTCACACGGCACCGAGTGCCTGCTCGTCAACGGCGCTCGGCAGGTCGGCAAGTCTTTTGCCATAGAGGCGTTTGGTAGGGCGGAGTACGAAAGCTACATAGCGATCGACTTCGTGAGGCAACCTGCACTCAAAGGCATCTTTGGCGAGTCCCTGACTCCTGACGACATGTACTCTCGTATGACGCTTTTGATGCCAAACGTGAGACTCGTTCCAGGAAACACCCTCATCTTCATCGACGAGATCCAGGAATGCCCCGAGGCGCGCTCCGCCTTCAAGTACCTTGCTCAGGATGGTCGCTTTGACGTTATCGGTTCCGGCTCGCTGCTGGGTATCCGCTTTCGTACGCTCAGGGATGCACCCTCGCTTCCCGTCGGCTACGAGCGACAGCTGACCCTGCGCCCGCTCGACTTCGAGGAGTTTCTCTGGGCACGTGGCTATACGCCGGAATCCATCGTCTCGCTTAGGGGCTTCTACGAGCGGATGGAGCCGGTGCCACAGTCCATTCATCGGGAGATGATGCGCCAGCTGCGGGAGTATCTCGCGATTGGTGGCATGCCCGCCGTGGTGCAGTCGTTCGTCGATGGGGCAGGTGACTTTGGCGCTGCCCATAGCCAGCAGCTCATGCTTCATGCCCTCTATCTTGATGACATCGCAAAGTATGCCTCCGTCTCGGAGCGCATCAAGGCACGTGCGTGCTACCTCTCGCTGACCCGGCAGCTTGCAAAGGAGAACACCCGCTTTCGCTACGCCGAGGTTGAAAGACGCAGCAGCGCGCGGAAGTACGAGAGCTCGGTCGACTGGCTTGTCGAGGCCAATATGGCGCTACGCTGCAACGCGGTGACGACACCAAGCTTCCCCTTGGCGTCCTACGAGGATGGCTCACGGTTTCGTCTTTATGCCAATGACACGGGCCTGCTCATGGCGATGTTTGACTTCAGCATGAAGGCGGCCGTGGTCGAGAACACCCTCAAAGGCCCCATGAAGGGTGGGTTGTACGAGAACCTCATCGCAGGCATGCTCTCACAGAAGAACAAGCCCCTGCGCTACTGGATGTCAAAGGACAGCAAGCGCGAAATCGAGTTTTTGGCAGACCTCGACGGATGCGTCGTCCCCATCGAGGTCAAGGCGTCGCGGGGCTCAACCGTCTCGCTCAATCAGCTGCTGGAGGATGACGATGTGAACATTGGCTATAAATTCATCGACGGGAATGTGGGCGTGAACGGGAAAAAGGTTACGCTGCCCCTTTACATGGCGATGTTCCCGTTCGCCTGACCAGGCGGGACGGGGGGCCATGGAGCTCGGACAAGGGACGCCCCGCTAGCGTTTACGTCTCTGCTTGCGACGTCGGTTTCGCAGGTTCGTGACGGTGCCCTCCATGCCGTAGGGCACGTAGTCCATCGCGTCGAGGTCGTCGGGCAACCAGTCCACCAGGCTGAGCGGAGCCGTCTGCTCCCTGCAGGCCGTCTGCTCCCTGTACACGGACTCCGGACCCGGTGTGGCCTCGATGGCGAGGACCTTCGCTCCCTTTGCCGTGAGCCGCTCCTCGTACTGGCTCATCGCGTCATCCGGGCGCTCAGCGCGGGCATCCATGCTCTGCCAGGTGACGGTATAGTCTGCAAGCCTGAACTGCGTTTCGGAGAAGCGCCAGAGGGGATAGCTGTCTGTCTTCAGGAGCACCGTCGCACCCGGTGCGAGGAGCGGCTGGTACTCCATGAGACGGATCAGGTGAGTGAGGCGACGGGTTGCCTCCTTCTTCTTAGGAAACGGCGTAGGAAAGTTGAGGTAGATGGCCGCAAGCTCACCCGGCCCAAAGATCGAGCCCACGTTCTTGCCCGTCGCGGATACGAGCACCATGTTCTTGAGCCGTGCCCTCACGGCCCTCTCGGCGGCGTAGGCGATGCAGATAGGCTCGAAGTCCACACCCACGAAGAGCACGTCGGGCTCGCGGCGCGCCATCTCGGCGGTAAAGTCACCCTTGCCGCAGCCGAGGTCAAGCCTGACCTCGCGGTAGCGACAGGGGGTCGCACCCTCGCCTTTGATCTCCCCGTCCTCCCTCCGAAGAGGAAAGCATGCCTCGGCCCAGTGGCCGACGTAGCGGGAGGGTTCGACCTCGATGGCATTGGCATAGCGTTCGAGCCGCTCCTCCAAGACGAAGTTCTTGGGGAGCCGTGCATGGAGTGTGCGCATCTGATCCCTTCCGTATGGTATCAAGATCGCAGCTGAGGTCTTCGGTGTCAGTTTGCGATGCCCATCAGGCCTGCGTAGCTTCGGGTGGGTCAGCCCCTCTGGAGTCAGTCAACCTGCACCATGTACGCCATCCCACTCGTGTTTTAGGCTATCCTAGCAGCGTATGGTTTTCGGTCTAGGCTAAAATCGCCATGCTACCCGGGAGTCCTCCATGCCGACACAGAACGAGTCGCCTGCGAAAGAATCGCACTTTCTCGCGATACTCTCACGCCTCAAGTACATCGAGCGTTGGTCACTCATGCGCAACTCACGACCCGAGAACCTCTCGGAGCACTCGCTTGAGGTCGCGATGATCGCCCACATGCTCTGCGTCATTGGCAACGTGCGCCACGGGCGCCATTTTGACGCCGCGCACGCGGCCCTTCTCGGCATGTATCACGATGCGTCCGAGATCATAACCGGTGACATGCCCACACCCGTCAAGTACTTCAATGGAAGGATACGCGACGCCTACAAGGGCGTCGAGGCCCAGGCCGAGAGACGTCTGCTCTCAACCCTGCCAGACGACCTACGTCCCGAGTTCGTGCAGGCCTTCTCGGCGGATGATGGCACAGATGGGCGCTACGTGGCCCGCCTCGTCAAGGCTGCAGACAAGCTCTCGGCGCTCATCAAGTGCCTGGAGGAGCGCGCCGCCGGCAATACCGAGTTCGCGACCGCCGAGGCCTCGACACTGCGCAAGCTCGAGGATATGCGCGTTGAGCTTCCCGAGGTCAATGACTTCATGGAGGAGTTCTTGCCCTCATACGGCTCGACGCTCGACCAACTGCTGTAGACCGTCAGGTGTCTCACGCCACGTGTGGGGTGGGTGAGTATTGCGTGGCGTGAGCAGACCTTCAACCCAGAGTGCACCTTTTCGTGAGGGTTCCAAGGCAGAATGCGCTTTTCCATGAGCCGGCGCCGCGTTTGCCCAGGTGAGGAAAAGCGCACTCTACGGAAAGGCGCACTCTGGAACCACGACGTCACGGGGGGCCGCGACGTCACGAAAAGGCGCACTCTGGCCGTAGGACTGCTCCGGGCCGCCACCTACGACCTGCTCAAGAACGCGTGATCAGGGCGAAATGTGAGCGGAATCAAGGTGGCGGCCCTCACGTCTGAGCGAATCGAGTGGCCGGGCCCAGCCCAGTTTACTCGTCCTGTGTGTCCTGCAGCGTGCTCATGAGGGCGGGGATGACCTGCTTCTTGCGACTCACCACGCCGGGCAGGGTGGCGATGCCGTCCTTGGGCGTCACGTTGAACGCACGCCTTACGACGTCCTCGGCGTGTGCGCCAAAGTAGAGCATCTCGGTCGTCGCGGACTTGACATCCGTGAACATATAGAACACCATGGGCAGCTCGTCTGCGTCGGCACCCTCTTTGAGGTATGGGCCGACGAGCGCCTCGGCGGCCTTGCGGCTGTTTTCGGTCATGAAGCTGCCCTGGCCCACGCCAAAGCGCGCGGAGCCACGGGAGAATACCTTGAAGTCCTGGTGAAAGACCTCCTCCGCAGTGCGGCCCGTGAGTTCGGCGCCGGCGTCGAACATCGCGTCGGCGTACGAGTCGATGTCCTCCCCGCAGGTTCGGGCGAGCTCGCGAGCTGCGTACTCGTCGCGCTTGGTGCAGGTAGGTGAGCGAAATGCCAGCGTGTCGGAGAGGATCGCCGAGAGCATAAGGCCCGCGATGTTCGAGGGGATCTCGATGCCCGCCTCTTGGTACATGCTGAAGAGGATGGTGCAGGTGCAACCTACGGGTTCGTTGCGGAAGAGGGCCGGCGCGGTGGTCTCGATGGAGCCTATGCGGTGATGGTCGATGATCTCCATGATGACAGCCTGCTCGAGGCCATCCACCGCCTGCGAGCGCTCGTTGTGGTCGACAAGGATAACGTGCTTCTGGTTCACATTCAGGAGGTTTGGCGTTGACACGAGGCCGACGTACCTGCCGTCCTCGTCGACGACGGGAAAGAAGCGGTGGCGCGACTGGGTGATCGTCTTGCGTGCGTCATCCACGGTGGTGTTGACCGAGAAACGCAGCACCTTGTCGGCGTCGAGCATCTTGGAGCGCACGGGGATGGACATCGAGATCAGTCGTGCGGCGGAGAAGGTGTCGTACGGCGTAGTCATCACAGTGCAGCCGTTGGCCTTGGCGGCGTCGAGCACCACGTTGGAGATGCGCGCGTCATTGCAGACGACGAGGCAGGCCGCGCCGGACTCGACGGCGAAGCGCTGGGTTTCGTAGCGGTTCGTGACGAGGACCGTGTCGCCCCGCTCGATGTTGCCCTCCATCATCTCGGGGGTGGTGCCGACGACGACTTTGCCCGCGTCAACCTTCTCGTCGGGGTCGCCCAGCAGCATGTGTGCCTTCAGGGTGGAGAGTATGTTGGAGTAAAGGGTCTTTGACTCGGCGATGATCTTGGTGTCGAAGACGTTCATGTTAGCATTGGCGATGTCCTTGACGGCTATGAGACCCATGAGATCCCGCTCGCCGTCTGTGATGCACAATGTGTCTGTCTTGGTCTCGCTCATGAGGTTCCAGGCGGCAAAAAGGCTCATCTCGGGATCGATGCCGTGCATGTCCTGGATCGTGATGTCCTTGATCTGCGGGCGCACCGAGGTGATGAGCTGCGGCTCCTCGAAGTTGAAGTGTTTGAGCACAAAGATCGTCTCTCGGTTGAGGGTGCCTGCCCGCCGGGGCTCGTACTCGATGTCGCCGGTCTGGTTCTTGAGATAGGCGAGGGCGATGGCCGAGCAGATGCTGTCGGTGTCGGGATGAAGGTGACCGATGATGTTGACCTTGCGAATGGTCTCGGGCATGTCTGCCTCCTTGCTCCTTCAGGTCGCACGGGTGCGGCCTGGCGCGTGTACACTCATCCCGATTGTGCCACGTTTCTTGTCTCAGGTGCGTGAGGGGTCGGGTGAACGTGCGCTTTGGCGCAGCGCGGCGCATCGCCACCGCATGGGCAGACGTCCACATGCCATAGACATACCTGCGCCGGGACCCTTCCGGACGAGTTCCTTGCAAGACGGCCACTGACTTTGCTGCGCGATGGCGCGAAGTGAGTGATTCACTCACTCTGCGTTGACGAAGTGAGTGAATCACTCACTTCGAGATTGCATTCAGTAAGCCTCTGAGCTGTGGGAATGTAATCTTAATTTTTTCTGACGCGTCTACTTTGCCGCAAAAATCACTCACTTCATGAAGCTGAAGTAAGTGATTCACTCACTTCGCGCAGTGAGACAGCTGTGCCAGGCGACGTGTGCCAAACCTCGGACGCAGGCTCCTGCGCGATCGGGGGATACGCGGCCAGGGCAGCTGGATGTTCCGCCTGCCCAGAAGCTCGCTTGCGGCGGCCCCGCCGATGATGAGACAGGCGCCCGCGATGCGCCCGAGCGTGAGCGGCTCTCCCAAGATGGCAGCCGAGAGGACCACGGCCGAGAGGGGCTCCAGGTAGCCACAGACGGCAAAGCGCTGGACGGGAAGCTGGCCTATCGAGGAGAAGTACAGGTAGCAGCCGAGGCCCGTGTTGATAAAGCCGAGCAGGAGCATGGCGGGAAGGTTAGCCTGGGCAAGTGCCGCAGGCGTCACGACAGAGCCCGAAAGGATCGAGTAGAGCAGGACGGCAACAAAGCACGAGACAAGCTGCACACTGGCGGCCTCGAGGCCCTTGATTTGGGGAGCGCGTTTGGAGAAGACCGCCATGGCCGCGTACATGATGGCGGACATGCCGCCGAGGGCCAGCCCCTGCGCGCTGGCGCCATGGCCGCCCCCTTGGGCGACCACGAAAAAGGCTCCCAGGACGACACAGGAGAAGCCCGCGACCTTGACATGCGTGAGTCTCTCGGAGAAGAGCAACGGTGAGAGGGCCATGACGATGACGGGGCCGCAGTAGTAGGCAAGCGTCGAGACACCAACGCCAACCAGGCGGTATGCTTCGAAGAGGAAGATCCAGCCGATGCCGAGCGCCGCGCCCGAGGCGGCGAGGGCACAGGCCTGCCTAGGGTGCTTGAGGGTCACGAGGCGGGCCGTGGCGTGGTCGGGGTGGTGACGCTCCATTGCCAGCGATGTTGCGAGCGCCACCACCAGAAGGACGCTTCCCAGAAAGCTGCGTACGAGCACGATCTGGCTGGGCGGTAGGGCGATGCCTCCCGCCACGATGCCGTTCGAGCCAAAGAGGACGAGCGATATCAGGTACTTCATGAAATCCCTCGACATGCGACGCCTTTCTCGCCCGCTTTCCGGGTGCACTTGCTTGAATGGGCCATGGATATCTCTGTAAATTCACTGCAAGAGTGTCGCACTGTCCGTCTCAGAAGAAAAACGAAGGTTTATCATGGGTCGCATGACAAAACCAGATGGCATGTCACTTGTGCCACTGGCGTCATTAGTGGCGCGGGCGTTGGCGATGCGGACGTGGGAGGCTGTCGCATGGAGGCAAGTATCCAGAAGTACGAGGCATTCCTCGAGAGCTACAGGCAGGGCAGCTTCACGAGGGCGGCCGCGAGCCTCTCGTACTCGCAGTCGGGCGTCAGCCGCATGGTCGCGGACCTCGAGCGCGACTGGCAGTTGACGCTGCTCGAGCGGGGCAGGGGTCCGCTTAGGCTCACGAGCGAAGGCAGGCGGCTCCTCCCCTTGGTGCAGGAGGTGTGTGAGTCTAACCGACGCCTGCGCATGGAGATTGACGACCTGCGTGGGGTGCAGAGCGGCAGCATCCGCATCGGAACCTTCTCGAGCGTGGCGACGCACTGGTTGCCACCCGTGATCAGCCGCTTTCAGGCCGACTATCCCAACATCGACTACGAGCTTCTGATGGGTGACTTCGGCGAGATCGGGCGGTGGTGTGAGGAGGGTCGGGTCGACCTGGGCTTCTTGCCGTTCGCCCCGTCCTCCTCGTCGCTCGTCGCCCAGGCGCTTGGGGACGACGAGCTTCTGGCGGTACTCCCCAAGGGTCACGTGCTGGCACAGGGGCAGGACGTCGCTGTGGAACAACTTTGCGAGGAACCCTTCATCATGCTTCAGAAGTCCGGGGACAATGAGGTGAGCGCCATCTTCGAGAGGGCGGGTCTCACTCCACAGGTGCGTTTCAGGACTTTTGACGACTATGCCATCATGTCCATGGTCGAGAGTGGCCTTGGCCTCTCGATCCTGCCCGAGCTCATCCTGAGACGCAATCCCTACGACATCGAGGTGCGCCATCTTGAGCCCCGTGCGTTTCGCACGATACGCGTGGTCACACGCGAGCGCGGGCGTCTGCCGATAGCGGCTAGGCGCTTTCTCTCGTATCTGAGATTCAGGTAGTCGCCGCCCAGTCGCGCCCATGGGGTGTGCCGGGCGTGCCCGGTGAGGACATGACCCCAGAGCAAACTCGCCGTTGCCCACCCGCGCCCATGGGGGTGTGCCTGCCCTGGTCGTAGGAAAAGGGCTACCCTATGTAGTGCGAGACCGTCCCGACGTAAAGGAGGTTGACCTTGGGAGCCTTGGGTCTGGTGTTCGCAAGCTATGGGACGACGGACGGGCAGGCGTATCGCCGCGACATCCTGCCTGTGGTCGAGGCGCTGCGCTCCTTCACGACGGAACGCGGGCTCCCCTTTGCCCCTGCCTGCGTGAGTGCGCGCGTTCGAGAGGGGCTGTGCGCCCAGAAGATCAAGGCCCCTGGCGTTCGTGAGGCCGTCGCGCAGCTTACGGGCGAGGGCGTCGGGAGGGTCCTGGTCATGCCCTCGCACCTTGTTGGTGGCAGCACCTACCAGGAGCTCGAGGACGAGGTCGCTGCGCTCGGCGTGCCCGCCGCCGTGAGCGTGTCCGGACCGCTTTTGTCCACGCGATCGGGCGCCCGTGAGCTGGCGCGGGCTGTCTTGGGGGAGCACCCCGCGCGGCGGCGGTGCAAGCTCCTGCTGGTGGCGCATGGCGTGGCGGGCTGTCCCGACGACCCCTACGTGTGGTTGCGGGAGGCTGCTGCGGAGTGCGGACGCGCTGACGTCATGGTCGTGACGCTTGGGGACGATCCGCGCGCGGTGGCCGCTCGCCTCGCGTCTAAGGGGGCGACGCGGGTGACGCTTGTCCCGCTCATGCTCTGCGCGGGCCATCATGTGAGGCTCCAGGTGGCGTCGCAGGCCCCCGGCTCGTGGGCGGGCGCGCTGGTGGCCCAAGGTCTTGCCGTCGATGTCGTGCGTGAGGGCTTAGGCTCTATCCGGGCCGTCCGTGACTGCTATGTCAAGAGGGCGCGAATCGCCTTGGATGGCGCGGCGTCGCCTCTGTGATAGGCTGGTGGGCGTCGGTCGCCTCTCGTTCCAGGGGATGGTATGAACAGTCATATGCTCAAGCGCAGGAACTTCTTGCTGGTGGCCCTGACGGCCGCAGGTGTGCTTGCGGCCTGCGACGCGCCGCCCGACGGGCGGTGGGCCACCGATGATGACGACCAGGCTGGCAGGCCCCCGGCAAACGTCGTGGCCCTCATGCGCTCGCTTGCGGACATGTGGCTGCTTGCGGGCGGTACGCTTGCAGGCATCACGGAGGACGCCAGGGACCTCGAGGGGGTGGGCGACGCGCAGGTCGTGGGTTCGCTCTCCAGGCCAAGCCTCGAGCAGATCGTCGCGCTATCACCGGGGCTCGTCCTTGCCACCTCAGACATACCGGCCCAGGTCGAGCTGAGGTCGAGCCTCGTGCGACAGGGCATCGACTGCATCGACGTCGACGTCAACAGCCTTGATGACTATGCCTCCCACATGCGCCGCTTCTGCGATACCTGCGGCCGCGATGACCTCTACCAGGTTAACGTGGCGGACGTCGTGAGCGCCTGTGACGCCGTGCGCGCACGTGCCAAGGACCTGCCTGAGGCCCGCTATCTGGCCCTGCGTACCTCGTCTGCCAAGAGCAAGGCCCTCAAGCAGAACCACTTCGCCTGCCGGATCTTCGACGATCTCAACATGCAAAACATCGCCGATGACGACTCCTCGCTCGACGAGCTCTCGCTCGAGGCGATCCAGGCTGCTGACCCGGCCTACGTCTTTGTCATCTACCAGGGGGACGAGGACAAGGCGAGGGAGGCTTATGAGGAGGGTTTCTCGAGCCGTCCCGCGTGGCAGGGACTCAAGGCGACGCTGGACGGTCATGTCTTTGTGCTTCCCAAGGAGCTCTTCCAGTACAAGCCCAACGCGCGATGGGCGGATGCCTATCGCTATGCGCTTGAGCTCAGGAGCCGTGAGTAGGCCGTGACCGACGTGCGTGGCGGGCAAAGGAAGGCGTCGAGACTTGCGGGCGGGCGGTCAGACCGGCGCCGCGCGACCATCGCGCTCGTGGCGGGCGTGGCTGTGCTCTTGCTTATGTCTTTGGGCTTCGTCCTTGCGGGCACGACCGCGCTCTCGGCCCCAGACGCCCTTTCGGCCCTCCTGCGGCCCCAGACGATGCCGAGGGCGGCGGTTTCCATCGTGTGGCAGCTGCGTCTTCCGCGTCTTGTCGCGGCCCTCGTCTGCGGCTCGGCGCTTGCCGTCTCGGGGCTGCTGCTTCAGGCTGCGTTGGGCAACCGGCTTGCGTCCCCGAGCGTCATGGGCGTCAATGCGGGCGCGGGGCTTGCGGTGCTTATCTCGGGCCTTGCCTTCCCGCTCTCGGTGCCAGCGCGCCAGGCCATGGCGCTTGCGGGCGCGCTTCTCGCGACACTGCTGGTGACCCTCGTGTCGCGGCGGGCTGGCGTCTCGCGCACCTCGCTCGTACTCGCGGGCGTCGCGATCTCGTCGCTCCTCTCGGCGGTCTCGGACGTCATCGTCACGATTCGCCCGGACCTTGTTGCCGATAGGCTTGCCTTTCGGCTGGGTGGGCTGGCGGCGGTATCGTGGCCTCAGCTCTGCCCCGCCCTCCTCGTTGTGGTCGCCGGGCTGACCGTGACCTTCGCCTTGGGCGGTGGCATCGACCTTCTTGCCCTTGGCGACGAGACGGCCCATGGCTTGGGTCTCGACGTCAGGCGTACCCGCATCGCCTCGGTCGTGACCGCGTCCGCGCTTGCTTCGGCGGCCGTCTCGGTGTGCGGCCTCCTCGGCTTCGTGGGGCTCATCGTGCCCAACTTGGTGCGCATGGTGCTTCGGGGAGGCTTTCGCAGGGAGGCGCTGGTCTCGCTCGTGTGGGGGGCATCTCTGCTCGTGACCTGCGACCTTGCGGGACGGCTTGCCCTCTTTCCCTACGAACTGCCCGTGGGTCTCATGCTTTCGCTTCTGGGCACGCCATTTTTCATCGCCCTGCTTATGCGCGGTAGGGCGGCGATTCGCCGATGATCGGGGCTCGGGACCTGGTGAGTGGTTATGGCGGGCGCGACGTCATCCATGTGGACGAGCTGACCCTCCCAGACGGTCAGGTCACCTGCATCGTGGGCGAGAATGGTTGCGGCAAATCGACCCTGCTCAAGACCCTCGCAGGGCTGCTCGCGTATCGCGGCTCCATCAGCCTCGGTGGCGAGGAGCTCAAGGGCCTGTCCCACCGTGAGCGTGCGCGTCGGCTGGGTTACCTTCCACAGCGCCTGGCGCAGCCCGCGATGGACGTCGGCACGCTCGTCTTGCACGGACGCTTCTCCCGCATGGGGATCTCCAAGGTGCCCGGTGGCGCCGATAGGGCCGCTATCGCCCGTGCGATGGGGCTCTGTGATGTCTCGATGTTGGCCGACCGCTTGCTCACCGACCTCTCGGGTGGGGAGCTCCAACGCGCCTACCTGGCCATGGTCGTCGCGCAGGAGGCTCGGACACTGTTGTTGGACGAGCCGACCGCCCATATGGACGTGGCGCGCCGCATTGAGGTCGCAGACATCCTGCGCCGGCTGGCGGACGCAGGTACGGGAGTCGTCCTCACGACGCACGACCTACCGGAGTGCCTCTCTGTGTCCGACGAGGTCGTGCTCATGGCGGCCGGCGGTATCAGCGATCGGGGCACGCCCGCAGAGCTCCTCGCCCGTCCCGGCGCGTTCGGGCGGGCAATGGGTGTGTTCCCTCGAAAAGTCAGCGACACGGACGCCATCTTTCCGTATATTCTTGTGAGGGGGAATCGATAGCCTTATGTGCGCTCGCACGGCAAGGGGATGCGGTGCGAGCGTTTGGGGAGAGGGGGTCCCTATGGGCCACGTGCTCAGCCGGGAGGGCTTCTCGCGCGCCATCAAGCGTATCGGGAAGACCCGTCGCATCTATGCCCCGCAGCTCAAGCGGGGGGAGGGTCGCTTCACTGACGTCGATGTCGTGCGCTACGACTTCACGGATGACGTCGATGCGATGGAGCTAGTGAGGCACTCGGACTATCCGTTCAAGGAGGTGCTCACACCGCTCTCGCAGACCCTGTTCTTCTTTACGGAGGAGCAGGTCAAGATCGCGGATGTCGACGAGCGTGAGGTCGTCGTGGTGCTCAGGGCCTGCGATCTCAACGCCGTGCGCCGCCTGGACGCGATGTACCTGGAAAACGGCGTCCCCGACCCGTTCTACCGGCGCATCCGTGAGCGGCTGCGCTTTGCTCTCTTGGGTTGTGACCACAGCCAGGAGGACTGCTTCTGCGTGAGCATGGGTTCCAACGTCGCGGTCGGCTACGACTTCTCGTTTGATATGGACGAGGAGACGGGCGAGGTCCGTGTGGACGTGGCAGCCGATGACCTGCGTCCCTACTTTGCTGACGAGGCCCTGCGCGAGGAGGAGGTCACGCCCAGGCACGTGGATGCAAACGACGTCGAGGTCCGTGTGCCCGCAGAGGTTCCCAACGCAATCTATACCGATGCGATGTGGGATGAGTACACGCAGCGCTGCATCAAGTGCGGCCGCTGCAACCTGGTGTGCCCCACCTGCACCTGCTTCACCATGCAGGACGCCTACTACAGTGATAATGGTCGCGTGGGCGAGAGGCGCCGCGTGATGGCGAGTTGCATGATCGACGGCTACACCAACGTGGCGGGCGGTGGCTCCTACCGTAAGGCCGCCGGGGACCGCATGCGCTTCAAGGTGCTACACAAGGTTTATGACTTCCGTCGCCGCTTTGGCTATGACATGTGCGTAGGCTGCGGCCGCTGCGACAGCGTCTGTCCCGAGTACATCTCGTTCTCGGGCTGCGTCAACAAGCTCGCCGGCACCGTGGACGCTCTCGCGGCGAAGGAGGTGGCCGACCATGCCTAGCCCCGTGATGAGGGTGCCCGTCTCGTCTGCGGCTGACGTCACGCTTGACGCGGCGACGAACCCCTACCTGCCCTTCCCATCAGAGATCCTTGGGATCGTCCGGCACACCGCGAAGGAGTACAGCTTTCGCATGGCGTTCTCGGGTGAGGTGCGGCCTGGCCAGTTCTTCGAGGTCTCCATCCCTAAGTTCGGCGAGGCGCCCATCAGCGTCTCGGGCATCATGCCTGGTAAGTCCGTTGACCTCACGATTCGTCGCGTGGGAGTCGTCACCAATGAGGTGTTCGAGCGCAGCGAGGGGCAGCACCTGCTGCTGCGCGGACCTTACGGCAACGGTTTTGACCTTTCCCTCTTCGAGCGCGGCGAGGTCGTCGTCGTGGCCGGCGGCACGGGCGTGAGTCCCGTGCGCGGCGTGATCGATGCGCTCGCAGGTGCTGTCGACGCTGCCGACAAGCACGTAATCGTGGGCTTTCGCAGCCCAGACGACCTGCTCTTTTGCGATGACCTCAAGCGCTGGGGCCAGGCGCTCGACCTCACCCTCACCGTGGACGGAGCGCCTGAGGGCTATGAGGGCAACATCGGCCTCGTCACGGCCTACATCCCCGACCTGCCGCTCAAAGACCCTGCGAGTGCGCGGGCCGTGGTCGTCGGGCCCCCGCCGATGATGCGTTTCACGATTATGGGCCTGCTCAAGCGGGGCCTCTCGGAGCGCAACATCTGGGTCTCCCAGGAGCGGCGGATGTGCTGTGGGCTGGGCAAGTGTGGCCATTGCCGCATCAAGGACAGGTACGTGTGCCTGGATGGGCCGGTGTTCAACTATATCGAGTCAAAGGACATGCTCGACTAGGGGGCGACGCATCATGACCATGGACGTCAACGTCAAGCAGCTCAAGAAGAACGCCTTTCGCCAATCAAAGGTGCGAGGCGAAACGGCAAGCCGCGTGCGCGTGCCGGGTGGGCTCGTGAGCGCCAAGAGCATGGCTCGCATCGTGGAGATAGCGGAGGAGTTCGGCCAGGGGGAGATCTTTCTCACCAACCGTCAGGGTGTGGAGATCCCGGGCATCCGGCTTGAGGACATGCCCGAGGTCAATAAGCGGCTGAAGGCCATTATCGAGGATACCCACATCAACCAGGAGGACACCGACCACGGCTATCTGGCGAGCGGCACGCGCAACCTCGTTGCCTGCCCGGGCAAACGGCTCTGCCCCTTTGGCTGCTACGACACCACGGCCTTCGCACGCCGCATGGACAAGGCGATATTTCCCAACAACCGTCACGTGAAGGTGGCGTTCACGGGCTGCTCCAACGACTGCGCGCACGTCGCCCTCAACGACTTCGGCATCATCGGCATGACGGAGCCACACTACGATCCTGAGCGCTGCATTGGCTGCGAGCAGTGCGTAAACTGGTGTCGGAGACGCTCCGTGAGCGCGCTTTCGGTGGTGAATGGCAAGATCGTGCGCGACGAGGACCGCTGTGTCGGGTGTGGCGTATGCGTCGTCTATTGTCCCACCCGTGCCTGGACGCGTTCCAAGGAGCATTACTTCCGCCTCAAGATCATGGGCCGCACCGGCAAGCAGAACCCACGCCTGGCCGAGGACTGGCTGCGTTGGGTGGACGAGGACTCCATCATCAAGATCGTGAAGAACACCTACGCCTTCATCGAGGAGCACATCGATGCAGATGCACCCGAGGGCAAGGAGCACATAGGCTACATCGTGGACCGCGCGGGCTTCGAGGAGTTCGTGAACTATGCGCTCGAGGGTGTGGAGCTGGGGGAAAAGTGCCAGCGCGCGACGCGCGTCTACTGGGGCGGCAAGCGCTATGACAGGGACAATGCCCTGCGCTAGCATGGGGGTGTCGTACAGTGAGGGGCCGCCGTGCCACCCAAGGGAGGCTGGGCTTATTATCGACTACGAGCTTCTGATGGGCGACTTCGATGAGATCGGGCGGTGGTGTGAGGGGGCCGGGTCGATTTGGGCTTCCTGCCGTTCGCCCCGCCCTCCTCGCCGCTCGTCGCACCACGAACTGCGAGGCAGCGAGCTCGCCCTGTCCGCCGGTGGTCGGTGTCTACGCGTTTTGTCGGTCGTTATCGATCATCACCTTGGTCGGCGCGTCCCGTTGCCTGGCCCTCCTGCGGCTCGAGCGTCGAGGCGAGCCAGCGCGTGGTGCATGGCAACACCTTCTGCTGCGGGGGTGCGTTGGGGTCCCTCATGAGGTCGATGAGCATGGAGCAGGCGATGCGTCCCTCCTTTTCGACCGGCTCAACGATGGTGGATATCGAGGGAGTGGTGAGGCCCGCCCACTCGGCATTGTTGAGTCCCAGCAACCCGATCTGTTCTGGCACGAGGTGGCGCATGTCGCTCAGCGCCTCGAAGACGCGGGGGAGCGCCCACTGGTGGGCGCAGAAGATGAGCGTACGCCTCGCCGGGTTGAGCTGCTGCTCAAGGTAGCGGCGAAGCTCTCGCGCCGGGGGTCCCTTGTGGGTGATCTGCAGTTGCTCGCAGCCGATCCCCCGCTCGGCCAAGGCGTCGACGGCCCCCTGGTAGCGCTCCGAGCGGGTGCGCATCCTTTCCACGTCGGCGGTCATGAGGACGAAGTCCTCGTAGCCGCGCTCGGCGCACTCGCTTATCGCGTCGTAGACCCCACCATAGAGGTCGGTCTTCACCCAGGTGCTCGTGAGGTCAAGGAGGTTGAAGTCATAGAAGACGACTGGCTTTCCTGCATTGCGCAGGCGCTGGTTGACGGCTCGGTAGTGGTTGGTCGGTTGGACCACGAAGCCATCGACGCCCAATGAGAGCATCTTCTCGACGTAATCGCGCTCGACCTGCTGGTCGAAGTGTGTGTCGCAGACGACCGTCTGGTAGCCGTTCTCGTACGCGCAGGCTTCGACGCCGCTGACGAGCCGCCCCGCCCAGGCGTTCGTGTTGTCCTCTATGAGGACCGCTACCACCTCAGAGTGCTTGTTCGCGAGGTCGCGGGCGCGTGCGTTGGGCGCGTACCCCATCTTGCCGATGGCCTCCTTGATACGCTCGCGCGTGGCACCGCTCATCTTGGAGTACTTGCCGTTGAGATAGTGTGACACCGTTGTCGTCGAGGTGCCTGCGAGCTTGGCGACGTCGGTGATCGTGACACGCCCTTCGGCCATATTCGTACCTCTCGTCCCTGTGCCTCTCACGGCCTTCCCTGTCTGCCATGGGCACATAGGATACACCTGTGGGGAAAGTCCGCTTGCTTGTGTCGCTTTTATGGCGACAAGCGGTGGTTAACGCCACTTGACCTGAGGGCCAAAATACTTCTTGACAACTCATGAGTTCTTTTATCCCAAAGATACGTGGGTAGGTGAAGCGCTTAACCAATGTGTTAAAAACCCTCTCTACCTGCCCTTTTGCCGATGATCCCCTTGAGCGTCCAGAGCGTCGCGGACATACTCTCCCATACGGGACGACGTGGCGAGACCGTGTCACCCAATCACCTTACAGAAAGTCAGTGAACGGAAAGGGGAGAGAGATGAAGGTTGTTGCGGTATGCGCATGTACGGTCGGCATCGCGCACACCTATATGGCCCAGAAGGCCATCGAGAACGAGTTCAAGAAGCGTGGCATCGACATCAAGGTTGAGACCCAGGGTGGCACAGGCATCGACAATGCGCTCAGTCAGGAGGAGATCGACGCTGCTGACTTCGTGCTGTTCTCGGTAGACGTGGGCGTCGAGGGGGACGAGCGCTTTGAGGAGAAGCGCTCCCAGAACCGCTTCCTCAAGTGTGGCACCGCCGAGGCCATCAAGGACATGGCTCCCATCGCCGACGCGGTGATAGATATGGAGAAGGTGGCTAGCAGCACCTCTGTAAGGCAGGCTGGTCTGTTTGATAACCTTGGCCGTACCCTGCTTGACTCCTTCAACACGGGCGTATCGTACTTTATTCCCGTGGTCGTCGTTGGTGGCGTGTTCTTGGCCTTCTCCCTCGCGACGGGCACCGCCGGCAGTGAGGGCATGGAGGTCACCAACCCCTTTATGCAGAACCTGAACCTCATCGGTATGGCCGGCATCAACATGATGATCCCCGTGCTCGCCGCCTACATCGCCTACTCCATCTCGGGCAAACCCGCGCTTGCGCCTGGCTTCGTCTTAGGCTATCTGGTAAACAACCCGGTGGCCGTAGGTGACACCAAGGTCTCCACGGGCTTTTTGGGTGCGATGATAATATCGGTCTTTGCCGGCTACCTGGTCAAGTGGATAAAGACTTGGAAGGTCAACGATACCGTCCAGACCATCATGCCCGTCCTCATCATTCCGATCCTCTCCACACTCGTGCTCGGCATGCTCTACATCTACGTTCTCGCGTATCCCCTGAGCGTCGTGATGGACTGGCTCACCGGCGTGCTCGGGGGCCTTCAGGGCGGCTCTGCACTCATCCTCGGCCTCGTCATCGGGCTTATGACAGCCTTCGACATGGGCGGTCCCATCAACAAGACCGCCTCCACCTTCACGATGGCCCTCATGGCCTCCAGCGTCTATGCTCCCAACGGCATGTTCCGCGTCGCCGTCGCCATTCCCCCCATTGCCTGCGGCCTTGCCTCCGTCATCGCCCGCAACAAGTACGATGACGCCGATCGTCAGATGGGCATCTCCGCGATATTCATGGGCTGCATCGGTATCACCGAGGGGGCCATCCCCTTTGCGGTCAAGGACTTCGGCCACACCCTGCCGGGCATCATGGTCGGCTCGGCCGTCGGGTCCGCACTCGCAGCCATCCAGGGCATCGAGTGCTTCGTTCCCCACGGCGGCTTCGTCGTCGCACTCGCCACCAACAACGTCTTGCTCTTCTGTCTGGACATCGTCATCGGTTCGGTGGTGGGCGCGGCGATCCTCATCGCCATGAAGCCTAGGCTGTCGAGCACCCAGGCCGACTAGGCGCCCACGCTCATCGTACTGTCATCCCAAGGAAGGGAAGTACCACCATGTCAGGAAAACTCACCATCCATCAGGCCGTCCAGGGGATGCTCAAGCTCCAGGACTCAGGGGACCACGCCACCATGATCGGTATCGGGCCCATGTCTTCCAACCTGCTCCAGGCCGCCTTTGAACTGGCTCGAGACGAGGACTTTCCCCTGATGTTCATTGCCTCCCGCAACCAGGTGGACATGGACGAGTTCGGCGCCGGCTACGTCAACAACTGGGATCAGGGGCGCTTCGCGGCCGATATCAGGAAGGTGGCCGATGAGGTTGGCTACAGCGGCCCCTACTATCTCTGCCGCGATCACGGTGGTCCCTGGCAGCGCGACGAGGAGCGAGGCGCCCACATCCCCGAGGACGAGGCCATGGACATCGCCCGCAGGTCTTTCGTTGCCGACATGGAGGCCGGCTTCGACCTCTTGATGGTCGATCCCACGAAGGATCCCTACCAGATAGGCAAGGTCATTCCCCTCGATGTCGTACTGCGCCGCACCATCGACCTTATCGACTACCTCGAGACGTATCGCAGGGAGCACGGCCTGCCCGAGATCGCCTACGAGGTAGGCACCGAAGAGACCAACGGCGGCCTCACCACCACCGATAGGTACGAGGAGTTCGTCTCGCAGCTTGCACCCGAGCTCGATAAGCGTGGCTGCCCCATGCCCACCTTCATCGTGGGACAGACCGGTACGCTCACGCGCCTCACCGAGCAGGTCGGTCACTATGACTACAAGAACGCCCGTGAGCTGGCGGACATGGCCAAGCGCTTCGGGGTGGGTCTCAAGGAACACAATGCCGACTACCTGGATGATGTGACCCTGCTCGAGCACATCCCGGCTCATGTGACCGCCTCCAACGTGGCGCCGCAGTATGGTACCGAGGAGACCCGCGCCTACCTCAAGCTCTGCGATGTTGAGCAGCTCTTAGTCGACAACGGCCTGTGCGACGATCCCTCCAGCTTGCGTACCACCCTGCTGGTCAAGGCTATCAAGACCGAGCGCTGGCGCAAGTGGATGTGTGGGGATGACGTCAAGTTGCAGGTCGATGACATCCTCAAGAACGAGAGGCTATCTCTCGAGATCCTGGACATCTCGGGCCACTATGCCTTCAACGACCCTGAGGTCAAGGCAGAGATAGAGAAGCTGTACAAAAACCTCGGCGCCCAGGACATCGACGGCCAGCGCTTCGTGGTTGAGCACATAAAGCGACCGCTGCGCCAGTACGTCGTTGGTCTTAACCTCAGGGGTGTCACGACCCGCATCCAGAAGGCACTCGCCGAGTGAGGGTGGGTCGCGGGTCGGGCCTGAGGCACCCGGTCCGAGGGACTGTGACCCTAGACGTGTGAAAGCCCCGCTCAGACGGGACGAAAGGACAGAGACAGGAGACCACCATGAAGTTCTTCATCGACACGGCTGACCTCAAGGAGATCGAGAGGGCGGCGAGCTGGGGCTGCCTCTCGGGCGTCACCACCAACCCCTCCCTCTACGCCAAGACCGGCGGCAAGCTCGCCGACTTCGAGGGCCACATGGCCAGGATCTGCGAGATCTGCGAGGGCCTGCCCGTCTCGGCCGAGGCCACGGCCGAGACCACCGAGGGCATGATCG
>ERZ772764.762-NODE-762-length-21569-cov-5.213117_pt1 | contig 21569 bp, 21 predicted proteins | sample MGYA00512163_ERZ772764 | MGnify/ENA primary metagenome ERZ772764 (study PRJEB29015, sample SAMEA2737903) | human oral metagenome | biome: human oral; feature: human-associated habitat; material: dental | place: China | collected 2094 ... | reverse complement strand
CAATGCTTAAATCCGGATGGCTGCGAAAATGCGCCGAGAGCAAGATGCTGCGCCCTGCAATGACGGCCACAATCATCAAGGCCGATTTGATGATTTCTTCACTGACAGGCAAAGCATTCAGCCAATCCTGTATGGTGTTCCACATAATGCTGTTTCCTTTCCCTTTTTAGGCCGTCTGAAAACCCACGCGTTCAAAAATTTCTGCCGCACATGCTTCCGATACCGCAAACAAAGTTGCCACGCTGCCCAAAGCCCGTTGTGCTGCCACGCTCAAATCATCGCGGCACACTTCGCCCAGCCACTCAACCGGCCGCACCAGCGACATTTTTTCATCGTCCCATTGTGGACAATGCACCGCGCCGCCTGTAATCCTGCCAACCCGATAACGGCGCAAGGCAGGCGAGTAGGTCAGTACGGCATCTCCATCAGCCAATTCGTTGACAAACCGCCACATTTGAGCCGCGCCCGATTGCGCCGTTCTCAACTTCACATCCGGCACGGCCGAACGGTAAATATCGGTCAGCTCCTCACGGCCAAAACCTTTTGCCGCCGCTTCGGCCAGCATGGGCCAAGCCAACGCCGCCACACCACGCTCGAAAAATACGTCATAAAGCGCACCTTGCGTGCTGCGAACCATATAAAGTCTGGCTTGTTTTCCCATTGCAGTACCTGTTTGTTTGAAGAACCCATCCCTTTGTTTCCATGTTACTCGTTACGGCTGAAAAATTCGATATTTTGAATGGTCGGAAGGGTTTGAAGTTCTCGCTGAAAATAAATGAATTATAAATGAAAGGCCGTCTGAAAAAATAAAATAGGCTGATATATCAACAGATGATATATCGTAACAATATATTAATAACTGTAAAATTTTTTACGTTTGTATCAGAAAAAGATAAGATGAAAGAATCAATCGCGAAAGATTGCTATTCACTGAACATTAGGAGAGAAAAAATGACCTGCAAAACCCACGAACATCATGACCACGTTCACGGCGCAAACTGCGGACACACTGCCATCAAACACGAAGGCCACGTTGATTATCTGCACGACGGCCACCTGCACCATAAGCACAACGGTCACTACGACGAGCATGCACTGAGTGTCAATGAAACCAATCCTGACGGCTGCCATCCGGTTGACACCTGCCACGGCCACGTTCACGGCGAAGGTTGCGGCCACGAAGCCGTACCACACGGCGACCACATCGACTACATCGTAAACGGCCGTCTGCACCATCAACACGGCGACCACTGCGATGACCACGGCCCGGTGGAAATTGTTAAGTAAGTGGAATAATATTTTCAGGTAGCCTTCCCACCATAGAAGGCTACCTGAAAACTTTTCCAACATAGCAAACACCAACCCATCATGCGACAAACCTACCGCCCCCTCACCTTCTTCTCCCTTTCCCTGCTCATTCCCTGGCTGTTGTGGTTCACCGCCGCCTATATCAGCCATCATCAGCCTTCAAAAACTATGCTATACATACAAACCGGTTTAAGCATAATCGGGCTGGTATCGCCGATGTTGCTGGCGTTATGGCTGCTGCGAAGCAATCCCGGCTTGCGTGCGGATGCCGCCAACCGGCTACTGAAGCTGGGCGGTTTTCCCAAACGCTATCTGCTGTGCACCCTTCTGCTCCTGCCGTTTACCTTGATATTGGCACAATTTATCTCCCTGCTGTTTGGCCACAGCATGGCGCAGTTCCACATCTCCGGCAATCCCTCATTCAGCTCGGCTATGGTCTCACCATGGTTCCTCCTCATTTCTGCTGCTATCATTGAAGAACTGGCCTGGCACAGTTATGGCACTGATGCACTATTGAGCCGATTCAGTATGTTCACCGCCTCCATGATCTTTACCGTATATTGGGCGCTGTGGCATCTGCCGCTGGCCTTTATTCAAGGCTACTACCACAGCCAAGTAGTAGCTGAAGGCGCACTATATACCGCTAATTTTGTGTTCAGCATGATTGTATTCGTGTTGCTTTCCAACTGGCTGTATTTGAAAAGCGGCCGCAGTATCCTGATTGCCGTGTTGTTCCACCTATCTGCCAACCTCGGCAACGAAATTTTTGCCACTCATCTCGACAGTAAAATCATCCAAACTGGTTTGCTACTTATATTGATCCTCTGGATTATTACCAAAGACAAAGCCTTATTTTTCAGCAAACCTTAAACTTAAACCATGCCCAACAGCCAAAATAATTTTCAGGTAGCCTGCTGCATGAGAGGCTACCTGAAAGTAAGATTTCCACAAAAAGGCGAGTTTCTGCAAAACTAAGATTTTTATTCCCAATATGGCATCGACCTGTATTGCTGTACCAACTTGATAAATTTAGCCAACCGGCTTGCAACGGGCAATCAGATGCTTTGCAGCAAGGCTGCCATGTCTTCACGGCTGAAGCCGGCTTCCACCGCGGCTCGGCCAAGCTGTTTGAGAATAACAAGACGGATTTGGCCGGCTTGATTTTTTTTGTCATGCTGCATGAGGGCAAGCCAGGTATCAATCGCAAACTCCGGCGGTGCAACGGGCAATCGTGCGGCTTGCAGCAGGCGGATGATGCGTTCGGTGTCGGCGGTTTTCAGGTAGCCTTTATACTCGGAAAGTCGCGCAGCAAGCACCATGCCGGCAGCCACAGCTTCGCCGTGCAGCCAGTTGCCGTAGCCCATTTGGGTTTCGATGGCATGGCCGAAGGTGTGGCCGAGGTTGAGCAGGGCGCGGATGCCCTGTTCTTTTTCGTCCTGCTCAACGATGTGCGCCTTCATTTGGCAGCAGTGGCGGATGGTATCGGCGAGAGCGGTTTGCTCTTGCTGCATAATGCTGGGCATGGTTTGTTCGAGTCGGGCGAGAAAATCAATGTCGCCGAGCAAGGCGTATTTGATGACTTCGGCAAGCCCTGCGGAAAATTCACGCGGAGGAAGGGTTTGCAGAGTGGCAGTATCGGCAATGACGGCTTGGGGCTGGTAAAACGCGCCGATCATGTTTTTGCCGAGGGGATGGTTGATACCGGTTTTTCCCCCCACGGATGAATCAACTTGGCTGAGCAGGGTGGTGGGAATTTGAATGAAGGGGATGCCGCGCTGATAGGTGGCGGCAGCAAAGCCGGCAAGATCGCCGATTACGCCACCGCCGAGAGCAAGGATGGTGGTGCGTCGATCGGCATGATGCTGCAACAGGCCAGTGTAGATTTGCTGGAGAGATTCATTATTTTTGTATTGTTCGCCGTCGGGCAGGATGATGTCGCAAACGCTAATGCCGAGTTGTTGGCAGGCTGCTTGAACGGGATTAAGGTAAAGCGGGGCAACAGTTTGATTACTGATGATAACGGCTTTACCACTGATATGCGGGCGGATATGTTCGGCTAAATTATCGAACAAACGAGAGCCAATGTAGATAGGATAGCTGTGGCCAGGGGTATGGACGTGCAGGGTTTGCATTATCGGTTTTCTTGGCTATATTGATGTTGTTGAATCAGCTGCAGTTGTTGAATCAGCTGCAATAGCTGCTTGGTAATTTGCGGGCAGGAGTGCTGCGGCGGAATATTAAACACGAGATGGGCTATTTCGCGGTAAAGCGGATCGCGCTGTTGGTAGAGTGTTTGCAGCTTATCGAGTGGATTAGCTACCTGAAGCAAAGGACGGTTCTTATCATATTGGATGCGCCGGTATAGGATTTCAGGGGTTGCGTGCAGATAGATCACCGTGCCTCGGGTATGCAAACAATGGCGATTGTCGGGAGACAAGACAGCTCCTCCACCGGTAGCGAGGATAATGGGATGTCGGCGGGTCAGTTCGTCAATAATAGCAGCTTCGCGCTTGCGAAAACCACCTTCCCCTTCCAGCTCGAAAATAGTGGAGATAGAAACGCCTGTGCGTTGGCAAATCAGTTGGTCGCTATCAATAAAATCGCGTTGTAACAACGCTGCCAACTGCTTTCCGTGAGTGGTTTTGCCCGCACCCATCAATCCGATAAAAAAAATATTGCCTGCCATGGTATCCATGGCAGGCATTGTAACCGAATCAATCGGCAAAGTGTGGCTTAGTAGCGCAGAACGTTACCTTCACTACCCATGATACGCGGAGTAATAAAGATCAGTAGTTCGTTTTTGCTATTATTACGTTTGGTGCCACGGAACAAGTTACCAACTACAGGAATATCTCCCAGCAGCGGCACTTTGTATTGGGCATTGGAATTGTCTTCCTCATAAATACCACCCAAGATGATGGTACCACCATCTTCCACCATCGCGCGGGTAACCAGCTCTTTAGTGCTGATACACGGAGTACCCAGTACGCTACAGTTTTCATCCACTGAGTCTTTATTCAGCTTGATATCCATAATCACATTACCATCAGGAGTGATTTGCGGAGTAACAGTCAAGCCCAATACAGCCTCTTTGAAGCTGGTACTAGTAGCACCACTGGAAGAAGCTTCCTGGTAAGGAATCTCACGACCAGATTTGATGGTAGCTTCTTTGCGGTCTTGAGTCAGCACGCGCGGACTGGAAATAATCTTACCGCGGTTTTGTTCCTGCATAGCAGTCAATTCCAACCCCAAAGCACCAGAAGACAATGCACGAACAATGGTAATAGAAGAGGTTGCAGATGCAGCCGGTAGGTTCACGTTTGGTGCAATAGAGAAAGTATTTCCGTTAGCACCACTGCTACCCAAGCCACTACCAATTCTTGTTGAGCCAGAAGTTTTGTTATAACCAAACTTCACCCCCAAGGCACGGGAGAAGCCATCATTGGCTTCAACAATTCGAGCCTCAATCATCACTTGGCGAGCAGGAACGTCCAATTGTTCAATTAATCGTTCAAACTCTTTAATAACATTCTGGTTGTCTTTAATGATCAAAGTATTTGTCGCTGGATCAATCACTGCTGAACCACGACTACTCAATAAAGAGTTATTATTATTGCCACTATTATTAGATCCACCATTCTCATTAATGTTCAGAATCTTGCGGAATTCATTGACATCTTTGTATTTCAACTGGAACGTACGAGATACTAGAGGACCAAGTTCTTCAATACGCTTAGCGTTTTCCAGAGTCTCAACATCAATTTTTCGAAACTCTTCCGCCGGAGCGACACGAATAATATTACCGTTACGACGCGATTCTAACCCACGTGACTGCATTACCAAATCCAAGGCTTGATCCCAAGGCACATCTTTCAATGATAAAGTCATTTTGCCAGAAACGCTGTCACTGGCCACAATATTCATATTAGATTCTTTAGCCAAAATCTGCAGAATAGTACGTACATCTACGTCTTGGAAGTCTAAAGAAACACGTTTACCGGTAAAATTACGGTTACGATTACGGTTAATACCATCTTCAGCTACTGTAGATTTAGGAGAAACTGTAATAGTATACCGACCAGCAGATTGGCTAGCTTTATGTTCCCAACCACCCTGATTTTTGATCGTAATCTCTGTATCGTTACCCAAACGACGCAAGCTGATGGTACGAACCGGAGTACTAAAATCGGTTACATCCAGATTGCGCTGCGCAGCAATTGGCAGTTGGTTATTTTTCAGTAAAATAACCAAGTTATTGCCACGCTGTTTAACTTCAGGCGTACCACGATAGCCGGCAGTATTAATTTCAATTACACCAGCATTATTTGCACCTTTGTGGAAATCAACAGCTACATTTGCAGTATTGCTACCAAGAGCATTTTGACCTGCAGTAGCCCTACTCTCAGTTACACCAAGAGACTCTTGTTGGATTTGATTGCTAGGAGCTGTGGCTCTTACAGCTGAAGAGGATGCCTGACCTGTCTCGTTCAAATAAATCCAAACTTCATTGCCTCTGATCTCAGCATTGTATTGCCCAGGTCTATTCAAATTAAGCAAAACACGAGTCTTACTACTATCCTGAGCAACCGCGATTTGGCTAAGCAATGAGTCGTTATATTGAAGTACCGGCTGACTAAGGTTGGCACCAGTATTCGGGAAGTCCAAAGCAATACGAGCAGGTGTAGTAGTAATAAAACCGCTAGGTTTCAGCATATCGCGATCAAAACGAATTTTGATCACTTTTTGATTATTCGGCAAAGCAGAAACATTAATATCTGTAATATTACCAGCCAGTACGCCTTGCATGGCCAAGCTCATACCTAAAACAGTTAGATATTGCAGTTTTTTGATTTTCATAGCGTAAATCCCTTGGTAAGTTTAATTAGGTTTTGATTGATTAGAAGCGTCTGGAGTTGTATTCAACTCTAATTCCGCTGTTCGACGTTGCCATGCACCATAGCTATCTTCAGTTACCTCCGACAAAATCAACTTATCCGGAGTAATCGCTGTAATTTGTCCATAGTTTTGGCCAAGATAATTACCAACGCGTACGGTATAGGTGTGACCTCCTGCCTCAACGAAAGCGGAAACTTGCCCACCTCGTTTAATAGAACCTACATAACGCAAGCTTTCTAAACTAAAGTTTTCCAAAATCTCTTTTGGTCTATCAGGATTTGGAGCATTAATACCCGATTGTTGGTTTACACGCAGCCGTTTAGGATCAAATATATTTAATCCATTAATTACAGGGTCCACATACTCAGGAGACTTTGAAATAGTCGGTATCTGTGGTTGGCGCACCTTACTTTTTGCTTCTGCTTGAGCATTATCCATCCACTGCTGCAAATTACCCTCTGTCAAAGAACAGGCTGTCAGCAAAAAAATTGCTGAGCACCATAGTATATTTTTCTTCATTATAAAATCCTTTATAAAGAATCAGTCTTATTATTCAGCTTGTGACGCAGCCGAGGCAGCAGCCACCTCACTCTGAGCTAATGCCTTATAAGTATTAGCGTTAGCAGTTAAAGTAAGTATGCCATTACCATCTTTTGCATCTGCGGGAGCAAGATTGATCTTATCTAAGGTTACGATACGGGACAAACGACCCACATCACGTATAAATTGTGCAATTTGCTCATAGTTACCTGAAATGGAAATTTCATAAGGTAATTGCTGTACGTTATCCAGATCTACAGGAGGCAAAGGCTTCACACTATTCATGCGCATACTATTTTTAGCCCCAGCCTGATGTAGCTCCTGAATCAAGTTCGGGATTTCTGCATCCGTTGGCAGCTGTTTCAGTAACACATTAAATGCAGTGCGGATTTTTTCTAGCTCATCCTTTAAAACTGGCAGATTGGCTGCTTGATCCGCTTTGCTTTGATACTCCTGCTTCAACTGTTCTTCTTTCTGTTGCAAAGTTTCAAACTCTTCCCATTGCCCTTTAAACACAGCAAAGTAGCCTGCAACTAAAAGGAGAAGAACAATAACGATACCAGCACCAAGCTGAACCAGCTTGTTCTGTTTATATAAGGTATTAAGATCAATTTTTTGTGCCATGATTTCATCCTTCCATTAATTCGCAGGGGAGGAAGTGGCTGTAGCAGATGACGCAGGTACTACAGGCGTATTGGGTACTGATGCAGAAATATTGCCAGCAGCAGAAGCAGACTCTGACGGAATTACAACAGGAGCAATATTTGCAGAATCACTATTCATCGGTGCAGAGGCAGAAACAGCTACAGTTAATTCAAACTCTTGTACCGACTCTACTTTATTAATACTATCTAATGAAGGCTGACCAAACACATTGGTACTTGGAATCACGCGCATAAAATCAGCAATTTTACTATCACTAGTTGCCTTACCAGACAGAGTATAAGTGCTGACATCTTTTGCCTTAATTCCTGTTAGATAGACACCTTCAGGTGCAACAGTATTCAAGGAGTCAATCATCCTAGCTGCTTCAAAACGTTTATTTTCCAGTTCTTCTACTTTTGCTTTCCGAGCTAAGAAGTCCCGTTTTTCAGCCTCTAAGGTTTCCACTTCTTTGATCTGGATATCCAGTTGCGCAATACCATCAGTTAATTGCTGATTGCGAGATTCTTGGTTCAGAATCATGCCACTAAGTGACACATAAGTCAGCACCAGCAAACCAACACCAACCAAACCAGAGAACACCATCAGCCTGGTAAACTGTGCTTTTTTCTGTTTATCCTGCTCCTCACGATAGGGGAGCATATTTAGTTGAATTAATGGAATCATTTTACAATCCTCTTACAGCCAATCCAAATGCAACGGTCAGTTGCCCGGATTCTAAATTGAATTTCGAAGTTTCGGCTTGTTTACTACCTTGCGTACTGGCAATAGGCTCCACTTGTTGAGTAGAAATATTGGTTTGAGCGTACACGCTTTTTGCAAGACCGAAAGGCTGCATAAACGGACATCCAGAAATTAAGATGTGCTTAACACTGTCTTGGTAATCACTGCTAACCGTGGTGTAATAGAATTGCAGAACCCTTTGAATTTCTTGAGTAAGCTGGCTATTAAAGTGATCAGCCACAGCACCTTGAAAATCTGCAGGCTTATTGCTTTTGAAACGCATACTCCATGCATCATCCTCACTCAATTTATATTGGCGCTGGATGTTATGAGTTAGCTGTTTGTTACCAAAATTGGTTTCTTGTTTATATACAATATTGCCATTTTGGAGAATTAAAGCTTTAGTCTGATCTTCATCTACATGGAAGATAGCCAGTTTTTGATGCTCCAAATCAGGAGCGAATTGATCAATCCACACAGAGAATGCGTTTACAACAGCAAAAGTATCCACATCCAACTGCGACAACGGAATATCAGCATCTGCGAACAAATCTGTGCGCAGATCCACATCATCACGTTTAGCGGCAGCCATCACGATTTCCTGCACGTTACCGTTTTGCAATTCGGCAGTAACTTGGAAATCATAGCTCAGATTATCAGAACCGATGGTTTGACTGGCTTCCAACTCAACGAATTCGTCTACCGGTAAATCAGAACTACGGGCATCATAAGTAATCGTTTGTATGTTAGTTAAAGCCTGTGGTAAAGCTGCTGTTACATTCTTGCAACTACTACCAAGCTGTTGGTAAGCTTGTTGTAAATATGACACGAGTTGATCATGATCTTCGATGTTGCCGTTTATAATAATGCCTTTGGGCAGGGGCTGGATGGTGTAATTTTCCAACCGAAGATTACCCGGAACACTGCCGGCAAGATGTACCATATTAATGGCAGTTGGCGTAATATCCACGCCCAAGCAGCCTTTGCTGCCAAAAGACATTTTTGTCTTTTGTTTTGATTTTCTTGGTTTTTTTGATATTCGCATCTTTAAGCCTCCCTTTAAAAGACCGGTTGAATGGTCACAGGTAAATTTATATCAGGTTTTGCGTTTTCTTGCATAAATTAAGGTATAGTTTACTTTAGTCAAAGTACTTATTGATAGAAAAATTTGTAACTATGTTTAGAAAAATATTTAAAACTGTCTTTGGATTACTGTTGGGGCTGGCCTTATTCGGCATCGGACTGCTGGCTATTGCAGTTTTGGTAACTTATCCGAAACTCCCCAGCTTAGAGACGGTAACTAATTATCAACCCAGGATGCCGCTGACCATTTATTCATCAGACGGCAAACTCATCGGCATGTATGGCGAAGAGCGTCGCGCCTTTACCAAAATTGACGAATTTCCACCGGTATTAATCAATGCCGTTATCGCTGCAGAAGATAAACGCTTCTATCAACACTGGGGGGTAGACGTTACTGGTGTGGCCCGTGCTCTGATCGGCAACTTCCGTGCCGGCGGTGTGCAATCTGGCGCCAGTACCATTACCCAGCAGGTAGCCCGCAACTTTTACCTCACCAACGAGCGCAGCTACCGCCGTAAATTCAATGAGGCATTATTGGCCTACAAAATTGAGCAATCGCTAAGCAAGCAACAGATTTTGGAGCTGTATTTCAACCAAATCTACCTGGGCCAGCGCGCCTACGGCTTTGCTGCCGCTTCGCAGATTTACTTCAATAAGCCAGTTAAAGAGCTGACTTTGGCCGAAGCCACCATCCTGGCCGGCCTGCCTAAAGCGCCCTCTTCTTTCAACCCGATCGTGAACCCCGAACGTGCCCGTTTGCGCCAGCGTTATATTCTCAACAACATGGTTGAAGAAAAGATGATTACGCCCGCGGAACGTGACCAAGCGTTGGCTGAAGAATTGCATTACCGACGCCAACAGGTAGAGATTGACCAAAACTCTCTATATGTAGCTGAAATGGTTCGCCAAGAAATGTACGACCGATACGGCGAAGATGCCTATACTCAAGGCTTCCGTGTGTACACTACAGTTAGCTCCGAAAGCCAAAGAGTGGCCACCCTAGCCCTGCGCCGCGCCCTGAAAGGCTTCGGGCTGGGTGCTTATCGTGGTGCAGAAGCCTTTATCGATTTAAAAACGATAGAAGCCGATGCGTTAGATGAAAACTTAGATCAATATCTAGATACGGTTTACACCGTAGACGGCCTACAACCGGCCGTGGTGTTGCAGGCTAGCCGATCTTCGATTGAAGCCTACACACAAGGCGGCAACCGCATCAAAATCAGCGGCAATGCACTCAACTATGTAGCGCGTACTATCAACAATGGCAAAGACAATGCCATCCGCCCCGGTGCGGTTATCCGCGTGCGCAAACTTGACCGCGGTTGGCAAATCAGCCAAATGCCCGAGTTGCAAGGTGCCTTTGTAGCATTAGACAGCAAAACCGGCGCTATCCGCGCCTTGGTGGGTGGTTTCGACTTCCATAGTAAGAGCTTCAACCGTGCCACTCAAGCCGAACGCCAACCCGGGTCTACCTTCAAGCCCTTCGTATACTCCGCTGCTCTGGCCAAAGGCATGACTGCCGCCACCACCATCAACGATGCCCCGATCGAATTGCCCGGTATGGGTAGCGGCGGCCGTCCGTGGCGCCCGAAAAACTCCGATGGCCGCTACTCTGGCTTCATCACCCTGCGCCAGGCGCTTACTGCATCTAAAAATATGGTTTCCATCCGTATCGTAATGGCACTAGGTGTGCACGAAGTGCATCAATACGTACAGCGTTTCGGCTTTAATGCCCGCCAGATTCCCGATTCGCTGTCTATGGCCTTGGGCAGTGGCGTAACTACCCCGCTGCAAATGGCGCAGGCCTATGCCGTATTTGCCAACGGCGGCTATAAAGTGTCGCCCTATGTAATTGACCGTATTGAAGATAATCAAGGCCGTTTGCGTGCCCAAATGAAACCCTTGGTGGCCGGTGAAAGTGCGCCGCAGGTTATCGATCCACGCAACGCCTACATCATGTATACCATTATGCAAGACGTGGTGCGCCGAGGCACCGGTGCCCGTGCCAATGCACTGGGTCGACGCGATATTGCCGGTAAAACCGGTACCACCAACGAAAACAAAGACGCCTGGTTTGCCGGTTTCAATCCCGACTTGGTGGGCGTGGTGTATATCGGTTTCGACAAACCGCGCAGCATGGGCCGCGCCGGTTTCGGCGGCACGATTGCCTTGCCGGTATGGGTGGAATACATGCGCTATGCGCTCCAAGGCGTGCCGCAAAAAGGCATGCCGATGCCCGCGAAGATTGTCCGCAATGGCGGCGAATACTTCCTGCAAGAGCAGCAGAGCACCAGCCCGCGCCTGGCTATCGACAACCGTGGTGCTACGCCTGATGCGGAAGATATCCAAGCCGCAGGCGGCGATCCGGTGATTCCGGAAGAAACCGCGGTAGAGCCGGTACAGCCGCAAAACGGCGGTGGTGGCGCAGCACCCTCGCCAGAGATTGACGCCCTGTTCTAAACCAATCGCTCTGCCTGATTGAAAAGGCTACCTAAAAACCCTATCCGGTATTTTCAGGTAGCCTTTTTCTCTAGTCGAAATATATGCGGCATCACCAAGCCAATCACAGTTGCCGTGTGGGCATTAAGTGACTTATTCTGCGCCACATGCTACCTGAAACCACAAGGCTTCAACCAAGTTCCAACGAGCTTTACCCGTTCCCGCAAAGCTAACAATTTATTTTCAGGTAGCCTACAACTCAAGCAGTATGATCTGCCTGCCAGATACCATCCAAGCAACAACATGACAACAAAACTGCATATTAAAAACTAAACGCCATTAAATAAGCAATAACGTGAGAATATGCCAAAAACCAGGCGCGCAAAAATCGCAAACCATATAGTCAAGCCAAGCCCCTGCCCTGTATAATTCCACCTCCGGCCGCTGCAGATTTGGGCGGCCGTTTCATTTTCCTGCCCCAGGGTGTGGCGGAAGCAATGATTTGTTCCTACAGGGCGGTGAGCCACAGACAGCAAGGCAAGCCAACACAGTAGGAAGCAATGCAGTGCTTTAACCATACCGAAACCCACTCCATACCCACATCACCATGAATCAAAAACCCTCCGTACTCGGCGGCGCCATGATTATCGCCGGCACTGTAATCGGTGCCGGTATGCTCGCCAACCCCACCGCCACTGCCGGCATCTGGTTTGCCGGTTCGCTCATCGTGCTGCTCTACACTTGGTTTTCCATGCTCTCCAGCGGCCTGATGATTCTCGAAGCCACCACCCACTACCCGCCCGGCGCCAACTTCGACACCATCGTTAAAGACCTGCTCGGCCGCGGCTGGAGCATCATCACCGGCCTCTCCGTGGCCTTCGTGCTCTATCTGCTCACCTATGCCTACATCTTCACCGGTGGCAACCTCACCGCCCAAGCCCTCCAAGCGCCGCTATGGGTGGGGCAGATCGTGTTTGCCCTCATCTTTGCCGGTTGCGTATGGTGGTCCACCTTCTGGGTAGACCGCGGCACCACCATCCTCATCGGCGGCATGATTATGACCTTCCTCTGGGCCAACGGCGGCCTGCTCCTTTCCGCCCAGCCCGCCGTATTATTCGATACCGCCGGCAGCGGAAACGGCAGCTACTGGATCTATCTCGGCACCGCCCTGCCTGTCTGCCTCGCCTCCTTCGGCTTCCACGGCAACGTATCAGGCCTGTTCGACTACTTCCGGGGCGACGCCAAAAAAGTGGCCCGCTCGCTCTGGCTCGGTACCTTGGTGGCGCTGGTAATCTACGCCCTCTGGCAGTTCGCCGTGCAAGGCAACCTGCCGCGCAGCCAGTTCGGCCCCGTGATTGCCGCACAAGACAACGTGGCCGCCCTGCTCGCCGCCCTCGCCCAAGTGGCCGGCAGCGGGCTGGTGCGCGTGCTCTCCCTGTTTTCCTACATGGCCATCGCCTCCTCCTTCCTCGGCGTAACCCTCGGCCTGCTCGACTACCTCACCGACCTGTTCGGCTTCGGCACCAGCCGCGCCGGCCGCAGCAAAGCTGCCGCCCTCACCTTCCTGCCTCCACTCGTTGCCTGCCTGCTGTTCCCCACCGGCTTCGTGCTCGCCATCAGCTACGTCGGCTTTGCCGCCACCGTGTGGACAGCATTCGTGCCCGCCCTGCTGCTCTACGCCTGCCGCAAAAAATTCGGCGAAGGCAAAGGCTACCGCGTATACGGCGGAAAATGGCTGATGGCTTGGGTGTTCTTCTTCGGGCTGGCCAACGTAGCCGCCCAAATCCTCAGCCGTGCCAATATCCTGCCCGTATTCAATGGCTGATACCCGCCAAAAATTTCAGGTAGCCTTCGGATAGCGGCTACCTGAAAAATGATGGGGAACAGACTTTCCTCCATCTACAACAAAACGAAAGGCTACCTGAAAATTTTCAGGTAGCCTTTTGCTCTTGGTGCTACTCAACTTTCGTGCACTGCCGCCCCGTCCGCTGCCGGCAGCAACTTACGCACCAGCAGCGTCAGCGCAAACGTAGCCGCAATCACCGGCAGCGTGGTGCCCAGCGGCGGCTGCCATTGCAGCATCAGGCGGTAGAACACAAAGCCCGCCAGCCACAAGGCCAGGCTCACCCAATCCACTTCCCCCGAAGCCGGCTTGCGTTTCAGCACAAAATAATCCGCAATCTGCACCGCAATCATCGGCGCAAACACCGAGCCGATAAAATACAGAAACCCTTCAAAGCGGCTCACATCAAACACCAGCGCCAGCAGCGTGCCCAGCAGCGTAACCGCCGCTGCCACCGCCACTTCACCAAAGCGGCTGCTGATGCTGTGAAAGCTCACCCCGGCCGAATACGCATCCAAAAACGTCGTGCTCACCGTAGACAACACCACCACCAAAATCCCGGCCGCGCCCAGCCCGGCATATTGCAGCATCGGCGCGATTTCGCTCTGGCCGGCAAACAGTGCCGCCGCCAGCCCGATGGCATACATCCACGAGCTGGTGCAGAAATAAGCCAGCGTAGCCGAAAGCGTAGCCGCCCGTGCCTTGGCTGCGCGGCGCGTGTAGTCCGACACCAGCGGCAACCACGACAGCGGCATCACCGCCGCCAGCTCCACTGCCAGCCCGAAACTCATCGCCTCCGCATCTGCCTGCCCGGCTGCCGCCGGCTCGCCGGAGGCTACCTGAACACTCAACCACAGCGTTAACGCAAACAGCGTGCCCATCGACACAAAATTGATTTTGCTGAAATTCCGCATTCCAATACGCAGCCACAGCAAAATCAGCGCGCCGATAATCACGCTCCACCCTATCTGTGCGCCGCTCCAGCCCGCCGTGAGCGCCGCCGCAGCCTGCGCCCCGGTGAAAATCATAATCGCCGTCCAGCCCACCAGCTGCACCACGTTGGCCGCCGAAAACAGCAGCGAGCCGCGACGGCCGAAGGAAAGCTGTACCGTTTCCATCGCACTGCGCCCCGTTTGCGCCCCAATCAGCCCGGCCAGATAAAACAGCACTCCGCCGATCACATGGCCAATAGCCACTGCCAAAAGGCCCATGCGCCAACCCAACGGCGCAAACAGCATGCCGGTGAGGATTTCCGCCACCGACACCGCCGCCCCAAACCAAATCACCGCCGAAGCGGTAACCGAAAGTTTATCTGCCTTCTGTTCCATCAAACTGTTTCCTCTATATTGTGAAAAACTACTCCACCGAGCCGCGTATCAAATGCGCACAAAAAAGCCCGGCACACCAAGCCGGGGGAGCAGCGCAAAGCAGAGAAGAAACCATCCGTTCCCGATGGGGCAAAGCAACCCGAACAGCACCCGCCGCCCGCATTCCTCTGCCTGATAGTTCCCTACGCCGGTGCTAACCGGATCAGGTACAACGGGTATCCTCTCAGCCGCCCAAAGCAGCACCCCGACTAATTGGGCGCGATTATACCCAGCCCGCCCGTTTTTTCAAGCTGCGGCAGTAAAAGCAGCCGACACGCCAAATGGTTGAATGATTCCAACGGCAAAAATGTTTCCACACCCAGTCGTTGCGCTTCCGCACACCTGCAAATCCAAACGGGAAGCATGATAACGAAACGGAGTAATCGGGGCAGATTGCTGTTTGGCTTTAGAACTGTCGAGAAGCAGCCCATATGTTTTCAGGTAGCCCCTTTCCCCCACAGGTTACCTGAAAAACTTCAGCCAACTCTTACCACATCACCGTAGCTCAACTTTGCATCGACAGTTCCCTGCCCGACAAGAATGCGGCAGCATTCAGCTTAAAGGCTACCTGAAAGCGGATATAGTGAGCTTTCAGGTAGCCTTTTGCATACGCCTAACGCCGGCCGCAAGGATGCTGGCGCGCCCTGCCCGGCCGCGTATCGCACAGCGACATGCCGCGCAGTCGGCGTGCCGCATCGGTTAGCTCCGCCCGGCTCGGCAAGTGGCGGAAAGCGTATTGCGCCACATAAAGCGCACGTTCGCCCCGCATCGCTTTTATCCAAGTATATTCCGGCCTGCCGCTTTGCGGGTTGTGCTCGCAGCTCATTTGCCAAAAAGCGAAGGGATAGCCGTTTTCCTGCCCTTCGCTCAGATTGATTGTGTTGCCGCCCGGGCAGGCGCTCCGCCAGCCGTCCGACACCGCGCGGCGGAAATCGCTTACCGAGCGGGTGTTGCCGGCGAAGGTTTGCAGGGTAACCATCCGCTCCCAGTTTTGCACCGTTTGCCCTCTCGGCACCAGCTCCACAATCGTCTGCCCGCCTTGCGAAGCCCGATAACCGATTTCAAATCCTGCTGGCGGTGCGCTGAAATAAACGATTTCTGCGCCGCGCGGGGCAGGCTTGGCCAGAGCCACCGCGGGCAACAGCATCAATATGGCCGGCCATAATTTTAGTTTCATGTTTTCATCCTTAATTATTTGAGTGGGGATAGATCAAACCAGATGGCAACAGGCAGCGCATTGCTGCAAAGATTTGTCTGCCCAGTACCCAAAAGGCTACCTGAAACTTTATTTCTGTTTTCAGGTAGCCTTCATGCGATCAACCGTGAAACTCCTCCACCCAGCCCCCTTCAAAGAAGCTCTGCAAAATCGCCTGTGCGGCCACTTGGTCAAGCACGGGCTTTTGTTTACGACCGTGCAGGCCGGTTTGATTGAGGAGCTCGGAAGCGTAGAGCGAAGTGAGCCGCTCGTCGGCCCAATATACGGGCAGGCCGAAGCGGCCGTTAAGTCGGTGGCCGAATTTGCGGGCCAAGCGGGTCATTTCGTGTTCGCTGCCGTCGGTGGAAAACGGCAGCCCCACCACGAATTGCACCGGCCGCCATTCGGCCACCAGGGCGGCGATGGCGGCGAATTTTTTGTCGTTGCCCTCGCCGCTGATGGTGTCCAGCGGGTGGGCAATGCCCACTTCGGCATCGCCCTGCGCCACGCCAATGCGGGTTTCGCCAAAATCGAAGGCCAGCGTGGTGCCGTGTGGGATATTAAGCATGGCCGCCGGTTCGAATGAGTTGTTCGGGGGCGATGTTGAGCAGCGACATAGCGGCGTGGTAGCGCTGCTCGTGCGACATACCGAATATGATGTGCTCGCTGGCAGGCACGGTGAGCCAGCTGTTTTCCGCCAGCTCGCGCTCGAGCTGGCCGGCACTCCAGCCGGTGTAGCCCATAAACAGCATAGCCTGCTTCACGCTTTGTTCGTCGTGCAGGTGGGGAAGAATATCGCCGGAGGAGGTGAGCGCAAGGTTATCGCCGATAACAATGCTGCTCATCCAGTTGCCCGCCGGGCTGTGCAGCACAAACCCGCGGTCCACCTGCACCGGGCCGCCCAGGAAGATATAGTCGTCAAACAAATGCTGCGGCTCGGCGTGCTGCTGGGCAGACAGAATCTGCCGCAGCGGCAGCGGCGAGGGCTTGTTGATGATCACGCCCATGCAGCCTTCGGCGGAATAGGAGCAAACATACACCACGCTTTCGGCAAAGAAATTATCCTGCATATCGGGCATGGCGATGAGGAAATGGTTGGTTAAATCCATAATCGGTTTCGGCGTGTGTGGAAATAGTTTGATTATATAGCGGTTATGTCCGATTTAATACCGTGCTGTTTTATCTAGGCTGGCAATTTTCAGGTAGCCTCAAAACCGTTCACTAACATTCCTCCGCATCCGATATATCTTCAAACCCCACCACATCATCCCCGAAATAATTCACCAAAATCCCATACGGCTCCGCAATCGGAAACACGCTTTCCCGATAAACAATGCTCCAACTCCCCGCCCCGCTGCCAAATGCAAATTCAGGGCAAGCAATGCAATCCCGACAATCAGCCAATCGTGCCCCCGCCGCCAGGCCCAACAAATCGGGACTGTTTCGGGCAACGTGCTCAAAAAACAATTCGGTCTGCCGCTTTATTTGGGCAAACTTAGAAACCTTATCTTGAATAAAATCAAAATCCACCTGCTCAATATCAGCCGATTCAAGCTCCACTGATACCGGAATCTGCAAAAACTTCCCCACTAAGAAAACTCTGCCCGTGGTTTCTTCCCGTACTCTTGCCCATTCGCCCAAAGGCGTTGCCAGCATATCCATGCTATTCCTTTTCGTAAAACCATCAGCCATTTCACGTTGCATTCTACCAAACCACCTCAGGCTACCTGAAAGTAAACCAAACGAGCTGCTACGTAGCACAATATCCACCCCATCCTGCCCACCCACATGATTAAATTTCGCTAAAGCTTATATTTTCAGGTAGCCCTCCCCACCCTACCCCCGCATTCAATTCCCACCCAATCCGCTATATAATGCCGTCATCCCAATTTCCATCTGAAACGCACACCATGAGCAAGCTCACCAAACCCATCGTCCTCCTCATTCTCGACGGCTTCGGCCACCGCCTCGAAGGCGACGACAACTCCGTCCTCCTCGCCAACACCCCCAATCTCGACCGCCTCAAAGCCCAATACGCCTACGGCACGATCGACGCCTCCGAACGCATGGTGGGCCTACCCTCCGGCCAGTTCGGCAACTCCGAAGTGGGGCATTTGAATATCGGCGCCGGCCGCGTGGTGGCGCAAGACATTACCCGCATCGATATGGCCATCGAAAATGGCTCGCTCGCGCAAAACCCTGCCCTCACCGCCGCCTGGCAAAGCCCCACGAAAACCGTGCACCTGCTCGGCTGCTTCTCCGACGGCGGCGTACACAGCCACATCAACCACTTCTTCGCCGTGGCCGACGCCGCCCTGGCCGCCGGCATGCAGAAAATCGTGTTCCACCCCTTCCTAGACGGCCGCGACACCCCGCCGCAAAGCGCGGAAGGCTACCTGAAAACCCTGCAAAGCTACTGCGAACAGCATCCGCAAGTGAAAGTGGGCTGCGTGGTCGGCCGCTTCTTCGCCATGGATCGCGATAACCGCTGGGAGCGCGTTGAGCAGGCCTACAACGCCCTGTTCGGCCAAGCCCCGTTCCGCGCCGACACACCGCTGCAAGCCCTGGCCGCCGCTTATGAACGCGGCGAACACGACGAATTCGTACAGCCCACCGTTATCGACCCCGCGGCCGCCCTGCATGATGGCGATGCGGTTGTTTTCATGAACTTCCGCGCCGACCGCGCCCGCGAGCTGACCCAAGCCCTGCTGTTCGACGATTTCCAAGGCTTCCCGCGCCAACAGCGCTTCCGCCCCGGCTATTTCACCTCGCTCACCAGCTACGGCAGCCAATACCGCTTCCCCGTGCTGTTTGCCCAAGAAAGCATCCGCAACGGCCTGGGCGAATACCTGTCCGCCCAAGGCATCAGCCAACTGCGCATTGCCGAAACCGAGAAATATCCGCACGTTACCTACTTCCTCAGCGGCGGCCGCGAAGAGCCCTATCCCGGCGAAGAGCGCATCCTCGTGCCCTCGCCCAAAGTCGCCACCTACGATTTGCAGCCCGAAATGAGCGCGCCGCAAGTGTGCCAACACATCCTCGACAGCCTCGCCGCCAAGCGTTTCGACGTGATTCTGTGCAACTTCGCCAACGGCGACATGGTCGGCCACAGCGGCGTGCTGGCCGCCACCATCAAAGCAGTGGAAACGCTCGACGACTGCGTGGGCAAAATCGTGGCTGCCGCCCAAGCAGCCGGCGGCGAAGTGCTGATTACCGCCGACCACGGCAACTGCGAGCAGATGTTCGACCCCGCCAACGGCCAGCCGCACACCCAGCACACCACCAACCCCGTACCCTTCCTGTATGTCGGCCGCCCCGCCCGCATCAAGGCCGGCGGCGCGCTGAAAGACATCGCCCCCACCCTCCTCGCCATGCTCGGCCTACCCAAGCCGCAGGAAATGAGCGGCGAGAGCCTGATTGAGTTTGTTTGACCGCCCAGCAGCAGGCTACCTGAAAGCTTTCAGGTAGCCTCCACCCGCCATGAGCTTCCTTACCATCCTCGCCCTCGCCTTCGGCATGTCTATGGACGCCTTCGCCGCCGCCATCGCCCAAGGCGCCGCCATCGGCACGCCCACCCGCCGGGGCACGCTGCGCACCGCCGCCGTGTTCGGCAGCGTGGAAACCCTCACCCCGCTCATCGGCTGGGCAATCGGCTCCGTGGCACAACGCTACATCGCCGATTGGGACCACTGGATCGCCTTCACCCTGCTGCTCCTGCTCGGCCTGCGCATGATTTACGGCGCGCTGCAGCCGGAGCAGCCCATCGGGGAGCAATCTACAGAGGCGCAGCCCGAAAGCGGCCAATCCGGCCGCCGCCCGCCCTCGTCGCTGATGCTTGTCGCCATCGCCTTCGCCACCAGCATCGACTCCATGATCGTCGGCGTCGGCCTGGCCTTCCTCGAAGTCAACATCCTGCTCACCGCCCTTGCCATCGGCCTGGCCACCACCATCATGGCCGCCATCGGCCTGCGCTTGGGCAGCTTCCTGGGCAGCGCCATCGGCAAACGCGCCGAAATCCTCGGCGGCCTCGTCCTCATCGGCATTGGCACGCTCATCCTTGCCGAACACCTCCATTTCCTCTAAATCCTTTTCAGGTAGCCTCTCCTTTTTTCAGGTAGCCTCATGAAGCACAGCAAAATCCTTATCCTCCTCGCCCTCCTCTGCAGCGCCCTGCCCGCCGCCGCCGCACCCAAAGACGACCTGCGCCAAGTGCAGCGCGCCATCGGCGAGAGCAACCGCAAACTCCAACAGCAGCAAAGCGAACAACGCCAGCTGCAAAGCAACATCCGCCAAACCCAAAGCGAACTCGACACCGTGCGCCGCGAGCTCGACCGCCTCACCCGCAGCCGCCAAACCGCCTGGCGCGAGCTGCAAGCCATGCAGGCCAAGCTCGACAGCCTGCAAACCCGCATCCAAAACACCCAAGCCCAAGCCGCCCGCCTGCTCAACAGCCGTTATCGCAACCAGCAGCCCAACGCCGTAACCCTGTTTCTGCAAAACGCCGACCCCCAGCAGAAAGGCCGCCACCTCGAATACCTGCGCCACCTCAACCAAGCCAACGCCCAGGCTCTTACCCAGCTGCAACACAACCGCCAAGAGCTCAAACAGCAGCAAGACAGCATCAACGAACAGCTCAAGCGGCTCGACGCCCTCAAACGCCAACAGCAAACCACCGCCGCCCGCCTCGGCCGCCAACAGCAACAGCAGCAACGCCAACAGCAAAGCCTCGAGCAAGACATCAGCCGCGAAACCGCCAAGCTGCAAACCCTGCGCCAAAACGAAAGCCGCCTCAACGGCCTCATCGCCAGCCTCAGCCGCCGCTCCGCCCAACGGCAGGAAGCCGAACGCCAGCGCCGAGCCCAATCCCTACGCCAACGCCGCCAGCAGCAAGCCCAACAAGTCCAAAACGGCAACAAACCCATCCCTCGTCAGCAAAGGCTACCTGAAAGCGAACGCAACGAAGCCCGTCAACACGACACCCCAACACCAGAAAACCCCAACCGCAACACCCTCACCGCCGAAGACCTCGCCCTCGAAGCCCCCGAAGTCCAAGAGCCGCAAAGCCATGGCTTCAGCCGCATGCAAGGCCGCCTGCAACGCCCTGCCAGCGGCAGCATCCGCGGCCGCTTCGGCCAAGCCCGCCCCGGCGGCGGCACCTGGAAAGGCCTCTTCATCAGCACCCCGCCCACCGCCGTGCGCAGCATCGCCGAAGGCGAAGTCGCCTACGCCGCCCCCCTGCAAGGCTACGGCAACACCATTATCGTCGACCACGGCAGCGGCTACCTCAGCATCTACACCGGCCTCTCCCAAATCAGCGCCGGCGCAGGCAGCCGCGTATCCGCCCGCCAAACCATCGGCCGCAGCGGCAGCCTCCCCGACAGCGAAAACGGCCTCTACTTCGAAATCCGCTACCGCAACCAAGCCATGAACCCCGCCTCATGGGTAAACTAGCCAAACCGGTGAGCGAAAATTTCAGGTAGCCTTTAATTCGCGTCAAAGGCTACCTGAAAAT
>ERZ772764.761-NODE-761-length-21571-cov-4.162670_pt1 | contig 21571 bp, 18 predicted proteins | sample MGYA00512163_ERZ772764 | MGnify/ENA primary metagenome ERZ772764 (study PRJEB29015, sample SAMEA2737903) | human oral metagenome | biome: human oral; feature: human-associated habitat; material: dental | place: China | collected 2094 ... | reverse complement strand
ATTTTTTCTGCGCCCGAGGGTCAAGCGTCAAAAAACAATGGATTTTTTCTGCGCCGGAGGGTCAAGCGTCAAAAAACAACGGATTTTTTCTGCGCCCGAGGGTCAAGCGTCAAAAAACAACGATGTTTTCCTGCATCTGGGAAAAAAGCGCGTTGGTGAACGCGCATCTAATCCGTTCCCGAGGGGAAAACAGGCTTTGCACGCGGCGGAATGGGCGTTTCGCCACGCAGTTTTAGACAAAAATGGACTATGTTTAGACGATTTCGAACCCCGGTTTGCAGAATTTCTCCCTAACTTTGCAGCGGACATTAAAACTCCAAAAACCATTTGTTTTATCAATCTATCTTTACATCATCATGACATGAGAAAAATTATACTGTTATTGATCTCCATGATTTTTTGCTGCTCGGTCTATGCGCAGCAGAAAAATCTCAGTGGAACCGTGAGCGATGCCGACAGTGGCGAGCCGCTCACCGGCGTTTCTGTGAAAATCAAGGGCACGAGCCAAGGCACCGTGACCGATATTAAAGGACAATACCGCATTGCCGTGGGTGCAGGCCAAACGCTGGAGTTTTCGTTCCTCGGCATGGCCACGCAGCAGGTGGTGGTGAAAGCATCGTCGGGCAGCAGGCTCGACATTGCGATGCGTCCCGACCAGCTGGCGCTGGAAGATGTGGTTGTGGTGGGCTATGGCGTGACGAAGAAGCGCGATTTGGCCGGCGCCATCACCTCGTTGAAACCCGACAACATTCAGGCGGGCGTGGTAAGCGACATGTCTCAATTCCTTAAAGGGCGCGCCTCGGGCGTACAGGTGAGGCAGAACTCCTTGGAACCCGGCGGCAGCGTGTCGGTGAGGGTGCGCGGAGCCTCGTCAGTGAGCGCCGAGAACGAGCCACTCTATGTGATCGACGGTTTTCAAACCGACAACATGACGCAACTCAACGTCGACGACATCGAGTCGATTGAAATCCTCAAAGACGCCTCCACCACCGCCATTTATGGTGCGCGAGGTGCGAACGGCGTTATCCTGATCACCACCAAGAAGGGAAAGGCCGGCCAAGTGCATGTGGAATATTCCAACAGTTCGGCCGCCAAGCTGATGTATAACCCGTGGGATTTGCTCGATGCCGGCGAAACAATTGCGTTGGAACGGCGCTTGTATGAGCAAGACCCCACGATGACCAGCAGCCGGTGGACGGCCGAGCAGGCAAAGTTTCGCGGTCGCGGCACCGACTGGGTGAGAGAAACAACGCGCAACACCGTGACCAATTTGCAGCAACTGTCCGTTTCGGGCGGCAGCGATCGGCTCACAGGCTATGCGTCGGCCAACTATCTCACCGAGCCCGGCATTCTTCACAACACCGATTATCAACGATTTGGCGGACGCACCAACCTCGCTTTCAAACTCAACAACCGCATGCGGATGGGAGCAAACATCAACTTTGCACAGTCGAAAAAGAAATTCCTCGACATGGGCACCATCTCGTCGGATAAGAACATCATGTATCGCATTTTCAATCTCGAGCCTTGGAAAAACACCGAGGGCTACGATGTGTTTGGCGTGAAAGCGCGTCGGCCGGGTGTGTTCGACGAGATGAACGGTGCTTCGCTCAACCGCACCTTCACCACCGTCTATGCTACAGTGTTTGCCGAGGCCGACATACTGCCCACACTCACCATCAGCGGACGCTACACCTATGCTTACGACCATTTGAAGACGCAGAAATATTACGACCGATCGACCACCATCGGCCAGTCGTATGGCGGTCAGGCATTCATTGCGCACGAAGAGAATGCCAAGCATCAAATCGAAGGAGTTGTCACGTGGACACCGAAATTAGGCACCCAACATGCGCTGAAACTCATTGGCGGCACCTCCTACATTCATCAGAAAGGATGGGGCGACGAAATGCAGGCCTACGGTTTTGCCTCGGATGTGTTTAGCTATCGCAACATCGGTGCGGCCGAACATTTAGATTGGATTGGCTCGGGCGAGTCGATGCTGAAGAAAGCGTCGTTCTTCGGACGTGCCGAATATATCTTTGCCGGCAAATACATCGTCAATGCTTCGCTGCGATCCGACGGCTCATCGGTCTTCGGTGCCGATTATCGTTGGGGTGTTTTCCCAGCTGGCTCGCTGGCCTGGCATATTGGCGACGAACCCTTCATGGCCTTCGCGAAGCCGCTGTTCTCAAAAATTAAGTTGCGCACCAGCTATGGACTCAGCGGCAACGATGGCATTCGTTTTGGTCTTTCGCAGTATCAGTATGCCGTTCGTGATGTGCACATCAGTGGCAACGAAGCGCAAAAGGGCATGTATCCGTCGAACCCCTACAACCACAAGCTGCGGTGGGAAACCACACGGCAATGGAATATCGGTGCAGACTTGCTGCTGCTCGACGGGAGAATTGAAGCCAGTTTGGATTATTACATCAAACGCACGAAAGACCTTTTGAGTCCCGATGCCATCCATCCGTCGGGCGGTTTCCCCAACTATACCAACCCCGATGGGCGCCGCTTCGAATATACAGCGATGATGTTGAACGACGGCGAAATCGATAACCGCGGTTTTGAGCTGTCTGTTAAATCGACCAACATCAGCACCAAGAACTTCGTTTGGACCTCAATGTTCAACCTTTCGACCAACCGCAGCAAAGTGTTGAAGCTCAATAATGGGCAGGCGCGCTTCCAATATATTCGGCCACACGGCTCGTATGAAGAAAAAGAATACATCATTTTGAAGGAAAACGAACCCTTGAGCGCCATCTACGGCTATGTTTTCGAGGGCATCATTCAACAGGGAGAGCACTATAAACCGCAACCAAACTCCGTGGCAGGCGATCCCAAGTTTAAAGATCTCAATCATGATGGCATCATTGACGAGCGCGATCGCAAGGTGCTCGGCACCGGTATTCCCAAAACAATCTTGGGCTTGCAAAACACGTTGACTTATAAAAATATCGATTTTTCCATGTTTTGGGAGGCCTCGTTGGGTGCAAAGATGCTCAATCTGACGCGCATCTATTTGGAAGATAACAACCGCATTCGGGAATCCATGGACCGATGGACGCAAGGCGGGCGCAACATGACCGATGCAAACGGTCACACGTATGCAACTGCCGGAAATCCTTCGACGTCGGTTCCACGTAAAGGCTACACACGAAAAGCCGAAGTGCAATACGGCTCGTATATCAATTCGCGATTCGTCGAAAATGCCAACTATCTGAAATTGCGCAATGTCGAGCTGGGTTACACCTTGAAAGGCAGTTCGTTGAAACTCAATTTCATCCAAACCATTCGCTTGTTCGTGGGTGCGCAGAACCTCTTCACAATTACTAAATACAAAGGTTTCGATCCCGATATCAGCACCAATGGCAGCAGCGCTGTTGCGCAAGGGTTAGACCTTAACTCCTATCCAGCCTACCGAACCTTTAACTTCGGTGGCAAAATAACATTCTAATCATAAGATAATGAACATGACTTTTCAACATAAAATGGCAAAGTTTGCTTGGTCGGTTATCGTGACAAGCAGTTTGTTTGCCTGCAATTTAGATGAGGAATTAACCTCGGTGTACAATGCCGACAATGCCTATGTGACCGAGCAAAACGCACAAGAGGGCGTAAATGGGATTTATCGCTATCTCAAAGGAGGCACACATCCCGCAACGTTCTATCTCAATGATGTGTCGACCGATGCAGCTTACAAGGCCGGATTGGACTACGAAATCATGAACGACAACAACCTTTCAGGCAACGTAGACGTTGCACGCGCCTACAATGGCAACTTTCAGATGATTGGTTGTGCCAACTCGGCCATAGACAACATCACCCCAATGGCAGAAAGCAAGTTTAAGGTTGCCGCCCATAAAAAGGAGCTTTTGGGCGAAGCCCACTTTATGCGGGCATTCGCCTACTATCAACTCACCAACGCTTTTTATCGCGTCCCGCTGATTACAAATGGCTTTTACGATGCCATCTCGTCGCCGGTATTAGCCTCTGTGGAGGAACTTGACGCACAGATGGAGCAGGATTTGTTGATTGCAGCCTCCTCTTTACCCGACACATGGGATAAGAAAAATGTGGGCGGCGAAGGTGGACGCCCCACTTCTGGCGCGGCTTACGGCTATCTGATGCGGTTGTATATGCGCAAAGCGGGTTATCTCCGCGAGCAGGGAAAAGATGCTACCGCAAATTGGAAATTGGCATTGAATTATGCCAACCGTGTCATTGCAACGGGGCATTACGCGCTTCAGCCCACCATTTGGGATGTCTTCGACCCGACGTCTGAAAAGAGTTTGTATAACAATGAGATTATTTTTGCAGTACGTTCCAGCGAGCGAGTGCCTTCGGGAAGCTCGGACATCGCTTTGTATTTCACACCCTGGAGCTATAACTACGGATGGGATATTTTCAGCATACCCTTGGAACTGTATTGGAAATACGACCCGACCGATGAGCGTTTCTCAAAGCTCTTAGTGGGCGAATACACCGATGTGTATGATGCCAACAAGAAATATAAAGTGCCGACACGTGCGCAGGTGGGAACGCTGAACAACGAGTTGAGCAGCCCGGTTGTGGTGGAATTGGCACAGGCTTACACCAACAAATATTTTTATGAAAAGGCAGGTACCTACAATTACAACACGCCCAACAATTTAATTCTTTTGCGCTATGCCGACGTACTGTTGTGCAAGGCCGAGATTCTAAACGAACTGAATGGCGTCAATCAGACTTCCGTCGATTTGCTGAACCAAATCCGTGCGCGTGCTTTCGGCAACACAAGCCACAACTATTCCCTCACCGACTTCGCCACACCTGACGATTTTCGCTCGGCACTTTGTGACGAACGCCTGCTCGAACTCAACAACGAGGGTTGCCGACGCATTGATTTAATTCGCATGGGACTGTGGAAAAATCGGATGGATGCCTATATGGATGCCATCAAAACCAAGGTCGAAACGAAAGAAAGAAACATGGGGTTGGCATCGGGTGCATTGCGTGCGGAGTGGTCTATTTACCCCAAGTTTTCCACAACGCCACTCAAACGCTTTGACAAACGACGCTATTATCCCATTCCGAAAGTGTACAGCAGCAAATATCCCGACCTGTTGAACAACCGCAATTTTAAAGAAGAATAATTGTAATCCCCGTAAAGACTGAAACGTATGACAAATAATAAAATCAATCTTATTTTTATGGCTGCAATGCTGATACTGGCCGCATGTGACAGCGAAGGCAAGGACAGCCGCTTCACCGACAGTCAGATGAGCCACATAACGGCTCCCGAAATCGGAACATTGGCGAAAGATAAGCAGACGCTTTGGAACTTCGACACGATGAAAGATTGGGTGGTTGCCAATCAGGGAAACGACCCCGATAACCACGCTTCAATTGAAAACAATGCACAGTGCAAAGACGGCAAAGCACTGAAAATATACACCAATGCCAACACGCAGCAGCGCAAGAAAGTGCATACCGTGCAGCAATATGGCTCAGGCCTCTATACCTGGCGCACGTATATCGCTGATTTGGGCGAAGTAGAACGCACGAGCATCGGCTCATGGTTGTGGCATGACGACAAGCACGAGCTCGACTTTGAAGTGGGTTCCGGCACGGCAGCCGAGCGAAATGCACTCGGACTGGCTTCCGATGAAGTGGTGGCTTACATCACGAGTCAGGATAATCCGTGGATGCAGCAAAAGGTGGGTATCAAGAAGAATGCCTGGCATGAATTTCAAATGGATGTGAAATTGGTTGATAAAAAGTACTTTGTTACTTGGTTAATTGATGGAAATCCTTATGCAATTCAGCAGCTATCGTATGGCGAAGAGGTACCTTTTTATATCTTTTGCAGCACCGAAAATCTGAAGTTTATTGGCGACACGTGGCCCTATCAAACCAACTATGGTCTATGGGACTATGTTTCCTACACACCCTATAGTTATTCGGCGGCCCCAGTTACGCCCGAAAAGCAGGTTGATCCGGTTGATCCGGCGCCTGAACCCGACGAGGGCGAGATTAAGAAATGGACCTTCGACACCATGCCCGAAGGCTGGAACGTTTGGACCAATGTAGGGGCTGATGGAGTAGGTTACTATGGTGTGAGCAACGGTCGCTTAGTGCTTTCCAACGACAGCTACTGCACAACGTCGAAGATTGAATACTCTTCGCCAGTGGGCTTTGGCAAATACGTTTGGCGATTGCGCTTCCCCCATTTGGCAGGTGCTGAAAAATTCATGGCCGGCGGCACACTCTACACGGCCAATGAAGCCAATGGATTGCACACGTTGACCATCGTCGGATGGTATGGTCCCGATGCCGAGCGCACACGTTTGGGTGCTCAACCGAGCGATTTGCTGTTGCGCATCTATTCGGAAATTCCAGCTTTAGACCGATGTGTAAAGGTGTTGAAGCCTGACACCGACTATAAGTTGAGCATCGAATTGAAGAAAGTAAACGGAAAATATGTCATTGTCTATGCCATCGATGACGAAGTTATCCAGACGCTACCCACCAATTATGGCGCCGACTTGGTGAAATTCCTGCTCATCGCCTCCGCCGAATCCAATCGCGGTTGGATGCCCGGCAATCCGCTAACAGCAAAATATGCGGCCAAGTTCGACGAGATTGAATACACCGCTTATTAAGCCAACAGATGAAGAAAATTCTATTCTTCGCCATCAGTGCCGTGTGTCTGCTCACTGCCTGTCAGGGAGAAGACCACGGACGTGACGGCGATTCGACAACGGAAACATTTAGCGTGCAATTAAATACCGACAACACTTTGCGCGCCGATGTAACCATCAACCTGCAAGCGCCAACGACCTATCACATTGAATATTGGGAGGTCGCCGACCCCACGACGCTGAAAAAGACGCAGCCGACAGAGGCAAAAGGCCACGTGAAGCGCACACTCATCCTGCTGAAACCCCGCACGCAGTATGCCTGCCGCGTGGTCTATGCCAACGGAAAAGAGTCGCCTGTGCGCACCTTCACAACGCAGTCGGCACCCGATGAAATTGCCCATGTAACGTTGCTGACCGACGATATGCCTCGCGAGTTGCCCGGCTATCTGTTGGTTTACATGCGCAAATCGCCGGGCTTCGTCTACCTGCTCAACGCCAAGGGAGTCCCAGTATGGTATCAATCCATTCCCGAGGGCGTGTTAGTGGCCAACTTCGAACCGCGCACCCACCGGCTTTATATGATTACACAGCCCGTGCAAAACGATTTCAACGAAGCCTACACCGGGCGCATTTTCAAAGTAATCGATCTGTGGGGAAACACCGTTGTCGAGAAAAAGTTGGCCACATTGCCCGAAATGGCCGGCCGCAAAGCGCATCACGAATGCCGCCCGTTGCCCAACGGCGATGCTATTTTGGTGACTACAGTCGACCGCAAGTTCGATTTGCGCGCGCAGGGTGGTTCGGCCAACGAAACCGTTACGGGAGACGGCTACGTCATCATCAACCTGAAAGGAAAGGTTGTCAGCCAGTGGGACTGCTTCGGAACACTCAACCCTACGGCCGATCCGCAGGTCATGCGCACGAAAGAAGACTGGCTACACGCCAACTCCATCAACTACGATCAAGCGGGAAACTACTACATGTCTTTCAATCGTAGGAGCGAATTGTGGAAGATAAACCCCGCAACCGGCCACGTGATTTATCGCTTGGGCAGCACGGGCAACGTAACGATGCCGGCCGAAGGCTATGCCGACGGCATGCATTGTGCCAATCCTTCTGCGCCCGACGATGTACTGGTGTTAGACAATGGGCGCAACAATGCCCACGGTTCGCGGGCGTTGCGCTATGCGATAGACCCGGTGACGCAGCGCGCCCGGCTGTTGCTCAACTGCGAGGTCCCGCGCCAATACAGCACGCCCAACCGCGGCAGTGCACAGCTCATCGACAACAATATGCTCGTGTTTGGCATGAGCGTGAAGAATTTAATTCTCTTCACCGATTGCAGTAGGCAAGCACGCATCTACCGCATTTTGTCGCTCTCCCATCTGCCTTACCGCGCAGAATATATCCCTTCAATTGAATATTAGTCCGCATTGCAGGCTATTCTGATAAAAACAGTCGTTCAGCATCTGCCGAACGACTGTCTTTATTTGCAATTCACAACAGTGCTATGGCTGAATAACTACTGCATTCTCGCACCGAGATAATCGATAGCGTAGCAATGTTGCCCTAATAAAGGCAGAACTTGCTACAATAAAAACAACAATATCGCGTTAAAGATAGCAGATGAAGAGAAAACAGTTTCTGACTACCTGCCTCGCATTGGGCTTTACACTGGGGCTACAAGCGCAACGCCGGACGGTGCAAAACAGGCCCTATACCGATTTGCGCCCTTGGCATCTTGGCATCGCGGTGGGCACGCATGTGCAGGATGTGACGTTGAAAAATGTGGGGCCACAACAGCTCACGGCACCCGATGGCACCAACATTACAGCCGACATTGCCGTCGACCAAGACCGCTGGGATGCTGGTTTTCAGGTGGGTGTGCTGGGCGAGGCGCGCTTGTCCGCGCATCTTCAGCTGCGCTTAACGCCTACCCTCTATTTCGGTTCACGCCATTTGGTGTTCCACAACCGCATGATGCCAACCCCAACGGGGCAGCCCACCGCGCAGCAACAAACGCTGAAAACAGTGTATGTGGCCGCACCCGTCGACCTCATCTTTGCCGCATCGCGTCTCAACAACCATCGTCCCTATGTGCTGGCAGGCCTTGCTCCGGCTTTAAATCTGAGTGGACGCGGCAACGATTATGTGCGCCTGAAACCCTACGATGTGTTCTTCGCCGTGGGTTTAGGCTGCGATGCCTACCTGCCTTTCTTCAAAGTGAAGCCCGAACTCAAATTCATGTTCAGCCTGTTGGACGTGCTCGACCGCCAACGGGGCCGCACCTTGGAAGACCATCAGATGCTGCCTTATGTGAAATCGGTGTCCTCGGCCCGCACACAACTCTTCGCCCTCACGTTTTATTTCGAATGAGTGGACGAAGAACGGAGTACCAAAATTCCCCAACAATTTTCTTGCACGCGCCGCTTTGAGCAGCAAACTAAGGAAGATTATTAATCCACGAATTGGGCGGTTAATATTTCCTCGAGGATTTGTTAACCCACGAACTGTTGGATTATTTCTCCCGTTGGTTTTATTAACCCACGAACTGGAGGGTTAATTCTATGCATGGATTTGAACGCATAACATGAAGAAAGCGCCACAGATGGGCGATTTCTTGTTCATCTGCGACGCTGAAAGGGGGCAATAGTGAAAGACTTACTGCCAGCACACACCCCATTTACATAGAAGGCTTGCATGATTGATGCTCGCCTTCTGCATTTATCTATTTACTTTTTGATACCAATTTAGTGGGCAAACACTACCGAATTGGCTTGAAATGTAGCTGCATTTTGCCCACAAAAATGGCGTTTTTACCATTGTGATCAACGGGCACTTCATGTCCGTCTAAATCTTTTACATAACGCAGCGTCGTGAAAAAGCTGTGTGAGTGGCCACCCAACACCAAATCGACACCACGCGTTTGGGCAAACACTTGTGGGTCGCCATCGCCCTCACGCAGCCAACCCAAATGCGAGATGCAAATGACAAGGTCGCACTTTTCACGCCCCTTGAGCAGCTTCACCATGTCGTTGGCCACACGCACGGGGTTGAGATATTTTATGGGCAGATAGTTTTTGGCCACCACCAAACCTTCCAAAGGCGGGTCGAGGGCAAAGACACCAATCTTCAATCCCTTGCGCTTGATGATGGTATAGGGCTTGACCACGCCATCAAGCGGTGTGCCCGTGAAATCATAATTGGAGCAGAGAATGGGGAAATGTGCCATCTTGAAAATGCGCACCATGTTGTTAATGCCAAAGTCAAACTCGTGGTTACCAATGGTTGCTGCATCATAGTGCATACGATTCATCAACCCTATTTCCACTTCACCCTTGAAGAGTGTATAATAAGGTGAACCTTGCGAGAAGTCGCCACTATCGAAAAGCAGCAGGTCTTTATCGGCCTTGCGCTCTTGTTGCAGCATGCTTAGACGGCGCACGAAGCCGCCACGACCGGCCCAAAGCGTATCGGCCAGTTGCTCACTCAACGGCATAATGCAGCTGTGGGTGTCGCTGGTGTGAAGAATGGTGAGCTGTTTTTGCGCCATCAGCGGCCATACCATGCACAGAAGCACGGCGGCCATCACCGCGCGCAATCTCGGGATGCGTAGATAGAATAATGTGTTCATTGTTTGCTAAGAAAAGAAAAAACTTATTTTTCAACCACGATGCGCCCTTCAACCTGGCTGTTCACCGGCTCGCCCTGCGCCATTTTGTGGCGAAAATAATTGGTAATGATGAAGCGGGTGTCGTTCTCTTGCGTCTTCGGCGAATTGAGATTTGTGCCCGATTTGAAAGCCGTGAGCTTGTCGTTGCCCTGTGCCAAATAGTCGATTGTGGCAACGCGATAGGAGGCTTTGTCGTCGATGGGACGGCCGTTGAGCGCACAGCTGCGCAGCTTGCGGTCGTTGGTAAACACGAGTTTCACGCCCTTGCTCACCCCTTCGCCACCGGTGTAGGCCATTTCGGAAAAGAGTTCTTTCACTTTGTCGCCCGAAAGCGTCAGGAAACAGATTTTGTTTTCAAAGGGAGCGATGTCCACGATGTCGCCAAAAGTCACCTTGCCTTTCTTCAACGCCGCACGAATGCCGCCCATGTTGTAGACCGCAAAGTCCACCTGTTCATTGTAATCCTTCGCTGCCCAGCACATGATGTCGGCCAGCAAATTGGAGAGATCGCTCTCGGGACGATGCACCGCCATGTCCTTAGCAGCCTCACCCACCACGGGACTCATGATGCTATCCACCACGTGCCGATAAGGTTGCAGAAAAGCGTTGGCTTCAGGTTCGGGCGTGGCATCATAGCGCTTGTCGATGAGTATGCGGCTACGCGTCACGTCGGTCAGCACATAATGTTGCCGACACGAAGCCAAAGTCAGCAGCAAGGGCGCCATCCATAAAAAAGTTGTTTTGCAATTCATACGTTCTGTTTTAGGCATACAAAGGTAGCGAATTTGCAGAAAAATGCGAAGTAATAGTGTTAAAAACAAAAAAAACAAGTGCGCAATAGCCGCCCACCACATTGTTTTTTGTACCTTTGCACCGCTTTACAACGTAACCGCTGCTGACAGAAGAGTTGTACAACATGTTGCGTTGGGCAAGAAACAAATTTAATTTTATAAGTAAAATGGATTTAATTAAAGTTGCTGAAGAAGCATTTGCAACCGGAAAACAGTTCCCAACCTTCGGTCCCGGTGACACCATCACTGTGGCTTACAAGATTATCGAGGGAACGAAAGAGCGTATTCAGCTTTATCGCGGTGTTGTGATTAAGATTTCGGGACATGGCGAAAAGAAGCGCTTCACGGTGCGCAAGATGTCGGGAACGATTGGGGTAGAGCGTATCTTCCCACTTGAATCGCCCAACATCGACTCCATTGAAGTGAACAAGCGTGGTAAAGTTCGTCGTGCGAAGTTGTATTATCTCCGCGCACTCACGGGCAAGAAAGCTCGTATTGTTGAAAAGAGAAACAACAAAACCGCAGCCGAATAAGCCCTGTTGCTTTTCACAAAGAAATAAAAAGAGGTGGAACACGTTCGCGTGTCTCGCCTCTTTTTTGTGTGCTATGCGCCCAACAGCAAAGCTTTGCCGCAAGCATCGCCCGGCATTCCGCCATGCGCACGCCGCCTTTGCGCCATTCATTCCTGCGGCATCTCCTCGTCTAAGAACGTTTTTCGCAAACTTTCCCAATCCTGAAAGCCCGCAAAGAGCGCCAAACGATTTAAAAATTCTGTTGAAGGTTTTTCATGCCCCGTCAAATAGCCCCACAGCCGTTTCAGCGAACCTGCCGATAAATGCACGTGGTTATGGGCCAAAACGGTTGACGCTTGTTCAAAATCCTTCTGAGGTTTTGCATGTTCCACGAGCCTGTTCCCCACAACATGCAGCAGCTCATTCCATCTGCGTTTCATAACCTTTCTCGAAATATAATTCAGTGGTGCAAAGGTAATCATATTTTTTTATTAACTTTGCAAAAACAAAAAATAAGCCCCCCAATGAAAGAATTAACGTTGAAGTATGGGTGCAACCCCAACCAAAAGCCTTCGAAAATATTCATGGAAGAAGGCCAACTCCCCCTTGAAGTGCTCAACGGCCGCCCAGGCTACATCAACTTTTTAGATGCGCTCAATGCGTGGCAGTTGGTGAAAGAATTGCAAGATGCCACGGGATGGCCTGCCGCAGCCAGCTTTAAACACGTCTCGCCTGCCGGTGCTGCCATTGGTTTGCCACTCACCGACACGCTCAAGAAGATTTATTTTGTCGACGACTTTGACGAGCCCCTCTCCCCCATTGCCAGCGCTTATGCACGTGCACGCGGTGCCGATCGCATGTGTTCGTATGGCGATTTCGTGGCCTTGAGCACCACGTGCGACCTGCAAACGGCACTGCTCTTGAAGCGCGAAGTGAGCGATGGCGTGATTGCACCGTCCTACACGCCCGAGGCTTTGGCCGTGTTGCGGGAGAAACGCAAAGGCACTTACAACGTCATTCAAATCGACCCCACCTATGTTCCGGCGCCCATTGAGCACAAACAGGTGTTCGGCATCACGTTCGAACAAGGCCGCAACGAGGTTCATCTGACCGACGACGCACTCTTCGCCGATGTGCCTACGCGCAACAAAACCTTTACACCCGAGGCGAAACGCGACCTCATCATTGCACTCATTACCTTAAAATATACGCAGAGCAACTCGGTTTGCTATGCAAAAGACGGGCAGGCTATCGGCATCGGAGCAGGCCAACAGAGTCGCATCCACTGCACCCGGTTAGCGGGTTCAAAGGCCGACACCTGGTGGCTCAGACAATGTCCAAAGGTGATGAACCTACCGTTTAAGGAGGGAATTCGCCGTGCCGACCGCGACAACACTATAGATGTTTACATCAGCGACGACCATGATGACGTGTTGCGCGACGGCGTTTGGCAACAGTTCTTCACCGAGAAGCCTGCCATTTTAACCCGCGAAGAGAAGCGCAACTGGATTGCACAAAACACGAATGTGGCGCTCGGCAGCGACGCCTTCTTCCCCTTTGGCGACAACATTGAGCGTGCCCACAAGAGCGGTGTGCAATACATTGCGCAGGCAGGAGGCTCCATCCGCGACGACAATGTCATCGAGACCTGCGACAAATATGGCATCGCCATGGCCTTCACCCACGTGAGATTGTTCCACCATTAAGCCACCTTTCATGAGCGATATTGACGAAATCATCGAGACGGGCTTGGTGTTTCGCGCAGCACCCAAAGCGCAATCGGGCAACCAGAAAGTGAAAACCAAAGCCAAAAAGAAAAAATATATCACGGGCGCGCACGGCTCGGGCAGTGCCAAACAAAAGGCAAAATACCGGGAGCAGCGCACCAAACGCCACCGATAAGCCCAACACGTCGTCCGCGGACGACGTGCTTTTTTCTTCATATTTCGGCTGTTCGTCCACCGGCGAACAGCCATTTTTATCGTTTTTCGTTGTTCGTCCACGGGCGAACAAGCATTTTCCTTAAAAACAAGCGTTCGTCCACCGACGAACAATCGTTTTTATCAAAAACAGACGTTCGGCACCTGCCGAACAAGCATTTTCATCAAAAACAAGCGTTCGGCACCTGCCGAACAAACATTTTCATCAAAAACAAACGTTCGGCACCTGCCGAACAAGTAATTTTCTTAAAAACGAGTGTTCCGCACCTGCTGAACACCCGTTTTCATCATTTCTCGTCTGTTGCACAAGCGCAACAACGTGTGGTTGCCTTAGAAATAATAGACCATGCCCACCTGCCATGCATTGGCACGTCCCTTTTTCTTGCCCGAAACATCGTTAAACACACGGTTGGCAGCCGAATTAAACGTGACCTCTCCCGTTGTGCCACACGCCACATTGTAGTTGGCATGCACCTGAAAATGCTTCAGCAACATCACGCCAAAGCCCATGTTCACGCTGAAAGCCGACGTTTTTAAACGCCAGTTGGCGGCGTTATCGTAAAAACTTTTACTCTTGTCGCCGATGTTAAGACCAATCTGTGGCCCTGCAAAAAGAAAGAAAGCGGCTGCATCAGCCAATCCTATCTCATAGCGCAAATTCAGCGGAATGGCCACCTGTTGTTGCTGCAGGGTGATACCATCGCTCTCGTTATAGAGCTTGGCTTGCCGCTGGTCATAAAGCGCCGACACATCAAATCCCCATCCGGTGACGGGCGATGCCACGCGCAATGTGGGACCAAAGAAAAAGCCTTCTTGGTTATCTTTCTTCAACACGCGGTTCTTGAGCCAGAATTTTGTCACGTTCAAACCGCCTTTAAATCCAAAAGAAACATCGGTTTGTGCCTGCATGCCGGTGCTCATTCCGAACGCCAACAATGCCCATAAAATCATTTTCTTCATAAGCTAATACTTTTTATATGTTGTGATTAAAAGTTGAGTATTCATTTAATGCCGTTCCCGGCGCACCGAAACGCGTGCCGGTGTGCTGCCCGCTGCCTTTTGACTCGCCCCACGACGCAATCTTTTGGGTGCCGCAACGGGCTTGCGCTCCTCACGTTTGCGACTCGCTTTTGCTGTTCCTTGCTGCTGCGCCGCCATGCTATCCACCGAATCTTTGCGCGCTGGGTCACCCCAAATCCGCGATTCAAAGGCCGCAATCTCCTGCTCTATGCGGCGCTGCTCCTGCGTCAAAGTGCTGTCGTTGCCCAACGATGGGCGCGTTTGTCCCAACAAATTGTCGGTCTTGTAAATCTTTCCACGATAGAGATGAAGTGTGAAAAAGTCGGCTAAGCTCATCGTCTCGGCCTGATTGAGCGCACTCGTCCTCACCCGCTGTTTCGCCAAAGCCGGTGCAACATCATCATAGCGCACCCAAAACAAGGGGTAGCTCGTCGTGCCATGGCCGAAATCATCGTCGCGTTCTAAGATGGGACACAGCGCCACCACCTTACGATGAAACGAAGCAGTGGTTTGGTCATAATAGGCACTCTCCTTGATATAATAGCGCTTCACCTCGGCCGAAGGGATGTCGCTGTTATCAATATGCACGCCCTTGTCGGTCTTTTCGTAAAAAATATGGTGGTCGTCGAGGAACGTAAGTGGTTTGATGCGCGCATCATCGGCAAAGCGTTCCTGCCCATCCAACCGATATTGATACACGTTCACACCGCCACGTGTCGGCCCTGCCATCATGAGTTTAAAGAGCAAGGTGAAGAGGTTCATGTTGCCATCCGTAGGCACCACGGGATAAGCCAGCCCCACATTGGCGGCATCATCCAATCGAAGCTCGCGATAAACATCGCGCCGCCACACCACATCTTCACTCACCGGATTGGTCGTTGGGAACGTCAATTTTGCCCGCAACGTGAGGTTGTTGGCATTCGTTTTCTGCACTTTCGCAGCAGCCTCAGCCCGCCTTGCCGGCGGTTGTGCTCCCCCTGCGGTGACCATCGTCAGCAACAAGGCCAACAACAAGTATTTCTTTCTATTCATCTTACTTCACTATAATTTCTAAAGCACCCTGCAATGTGCGCACCACTCCATCGGGCCCCACTGCACGAACATGGGTAATATAAAAACGACGGTTGCGCGAAAGACCTCGGAAGGTTTCACGCTGGCGGTCGGAAAAATCGGCTCCTGCCGACGCGATGGGCACGGCATTGCCCAAGGCATCGAAGAAAACGGTTTCAAAACCCAACACCCGGAAGGGAATATCCAAGAGGCCATCGTCAATAGCTGCCTGCACACGTGTGGCCGAAAGGAGCGCACCTTTGGGCAGACTGCCGCCCTTAAACCGATTGGTTCCAAGGCCGAGATAGGCCGTTGGGTCGGGCAATTTGCGCACTTGGAAAGTCGTTGTGGGCAACGATCGTTGCTGTCCGTGGTCCATCGCCCGCACGGAAATGGTCACCGGCAGCCCCACAGCATGCGGCGTCAGCACATAATGGCCGTTGCCCTTCGCCTGCAATCTGCCTCCCGTTGCCGTCACTTGCACCGCATTGGTCGGCACACCGGGCACACTGACACTCATGGGATTGGGATAACCGGCATACAACACATTCATCATGTCGGCAGCTACGGTCGCCGCATGAGGCGCAGGAACCACACGATAGGTTTGCGTAAACGGGCGGCGAAGCCATTCTCCCTGGCGATTGCGCACGGCAATATAACCCGAGAAAGCGTGTTCACCGATACCCGATACCGTGAAAGCATATTGCCCATTGGGCGTGGTTAGCGGTCGACCACCCACGACAATCTGCGGTCGCTGCGTCGTGTCAACCGCCGCCATCACGATAGAAGCCTTGAACGATTCGCCGGGATAGAGGGTGGTTTTCTCGGGAATGACACAGGCCTTCAGCTGATTCACCCGCACATCGTGCACATCGATATTTGCCACCAACGTATGCAACACCTCGCCTTCCGCGTAGCGCACGTCGCTTTGCAGCTTCGAAAGCTGCGTGACAGCAGCTGCTACAGGCATATTTTCAAAACAATATTCCTGCCAGTTCTTGCCTTGCCGGCGTGCCTGCTGTGGCACCGTTGTGGCCAAATTGCTGCTGATGATGCTGCGTTGTTGGGCATCATCGACCATCGTGAGCAACTGATTTCGATATTGATTGATGGCGTTAAAAAGTTCTTTTCCACGACCTGTCCCTGGCGCAAGCATCACGATGTTGGCCGCTTCTACATTGTCTTTATGGCGAATAGCCGTCACATCGCCATCGCGACCATCGGCCTGTTGCACCAAAGCCACCTTCAAATCTTGCAGCAAGTTGTAGAGTGAGTCGCTGGCCTCCTTCACCTGTTTGGCTTGTGCAAACCATGCTTTCACCTTTTCGGGCTGCTGACTTAAGGCTGCGGCAAAGTCGTGATAGAGCGCCACATTCTCACGCGAAGCATTGGCTGTGGTGCGCCTTAATCCCGCATCCACCAACGAGAAGCCGTCCAACACCTCGGTAGAGACGTTGAGTGCCAACATTGCCAGCAAGACGATATACATGAGGTTGATCATCTTTTGGCGTGGTGAGATGAGCCGTTTGCGAATAGCCATTATGGGGTTTGTGTGGGTTGTGATGCGGCAGCGCGCATGTTAGTGGTCATCGCCTCTATCATGCGGGCATAGATGCCATTCAACTGTTCGATGTGTTGTGCCAGCAACTTCGTTTGCATCTGAATGTCATCGATGGTGCCCATCTGCTGACTGGCACTCTTCAACTGCATTTCATACACCTTAGTGATGCCCGTAAGTGTGCGGTTGAGATTGGTCATTTCTTCACTGTCCTGTGTCAAGCGCTGGCTTTGCTCGCCCACCTTTTTATATAATAGCGTGAGCTGCTGCAACGCCTCCACATATTGTTGTTGTGCCTCGGCCATCCCTTCGGGTGCCGCTGCGGGTGGCACGATAGCCGAAGACAAAGGAGTTTGCATTACAACGCCGTGCGTCTTCTCCACAGCCGACTGAGCAGCCGAGGCTGTTGCAACACCAGACTTTGCCGCGGCAGCAACTTCTTTCTGTTTCGCTTGATGGGCATGCGTGGTGAGTTCCATGCCATCGGTGGTCTTATCGAAAGGCCGATCGAAGGCCGAAAGGAAGAACACCACCACCTCGGTACCCATACCTAAGATGAGCATCACATCGGCTCCCGGCAGATGAATAAGCTTAAACAGCGCACCAAGCACCACAATCGCCGCGCCCCAACTGTAGGCATAGTTCAGAAAAGTCTGTCCTGCCACACTGTCCATCCACTTTTGCAGCCGATAGACCACATTGATTTTGCTATATTTTGTCATCGCTTTTTCGTTTGATTACTACTGGGGGTATGGGCCAAACTACGCACACAGCGGAATCCAATGTAGCAACGTGGCCGGTTTTGATATTCCCAACTGCGCCACGCCGAACGAATGAAACTCTCGGGATCTTTCCACGATCCGCCGCGCACACTCTTCCTCTTCAACGCGTAAGGATCCTCCTTTGCAGCCTGATAGGCCAACTGTGGGTTCAAATCGTCCATGCCTTCAACCCCCGACTCGGTGTAAACGGTGCTCGTCCACTCGGCCACATTGCCTGCCATATCAAACAATCCGTTGGAGTTGGCACCATAGATGCCCACCTTGCTTGTGATGAGATTGCCATCTTCGGTATAGTTTCCGCGGTCGGGTTTAAAGTTGGCATAGAAACAACCTCGCCCATTTTTCATCTCTTTATTCTCCCAAGGGAATTCATTTCCCTGCTTTCCTCGCGCCGCATATTCCCACTCGGCCTCGGTAGGCAGACGGTAACGCTGCACATAACGCGCCTCCGAACCCAAACCTTTCAGCAGATAAGCCGTGCGCCAGGCACAGAAAGCGTTGGCCTGTTCCCACGTGACACCCACCACAGGATAGTCGTTATAGGCAGGATTGCTGAAGTAATTGCGCAGATACATCTCGTTGTCGGCATGCTTAAAATCGTTCACCCAGCACGTGGTGTCGGGATAAATGTTGACGATGTAGGTGTTCAAAAAGTCCCAAGGCCCTGTGCGAGGACGATCGATGGTCTGCTGCACAATCTGCCCATTGTCATCGATATAGGCCGTATCTTTTGAAATCATCACCACCTCATCGGCAGGCTTCACATCGGTGTTAAACTGACGTTCGGCAGGATTCATGCGGTTTTTGCGCAATGCCGCCGCCGTGTAATCATAGATTTCATAACGATAATTCATCTGCCGCCAGTCCAAAAGTTTCTCGCCCGTCACGGGATTGGTGACATAAAGACTTTCAAATGCCCGCTGCTCCTCTTCGTTAGGATGGCGTGGAAGCGGCTTCTTCCAGTTGATTTGTGGTGCAATAGCATTGCCGTCTTTGTCCTCGGTTATCAGATAACTCTCGTCACCTCCGTAGGCAGGATCGGCCAAACGCGTGCGCAAAATGCTATCGCGCACCCACATCACGAACTGCTTATATTTGGCGTTAGTCACCTCGGTTTCGTCCATCCAAAAGCCATCTACCGAAATATCTTTCACCGGAGTGTTGCTGCCCCACAACGAGTCTTGTTGCGCAAGTCCCATGTGGAGGAAGCCTCTATCCACCTTCACCATGCCATAAGGTGCAGGTTCTGAAAAGGGTTTGCCGCCGCCCACGCCCACGACTTCGCCGCCGCGGCCTGCCAACGACATCGACCTGCCGCCGAAACAGCCCATGAAAGCCATTGCGATGAAAAGCAAACACCCTGTTCGTATCGTTTTATAATTCATATCCTTTATAATATTCTGATGCTCTGATGGCGGCCTCTGCGCTGCGAGCCCACGTTAATTTCGGTTTGATAGCCCACAAAACAGCCATGCCGTCCCTCGCGCAAATTGCTGCCCGAGGTGTAATATTCGTAATGATAGCCCAACACCACGCCATGAAATGTGCCCCCAACAAGGGCGGTAACGGCATGTGTAGGACTGTAGGTCAGGCCGCCATAAACCTGTTTTTTGTCACGTTGATAAACCATGCGTGCGGTGACATCGGCACGAAATTTCTTTTGTGTGGCCTGCAAGAGCGCCGACGTTTTAAGCGTCAAATGGGGGTTGCGAAAGCGCATATCATAGCCACCCACCAACGAATAAAGGGGCTTATGGGTCACCGCATAGGCGGGGGTAAGTTGCAACGTGGGCGCATTGAGCGCATGAACCGCAAATCCTGCAAACCACAATGGCTGTGCATAACACACACCAACCCCCATCGTCATTGCATGTTCTGTCGCTTTTGATGTGGGCCAGGCAGGGTTATGGGGTTGACTGGGGTCGAGCTTTTCGCCATCAAACGTTTCGGTCAGCAAGCCTATCTGTGCGCCTGCGGCCAGCGTCCCCTGTCCCAACGGAAAGTGATAAGCATATTGCAACACCACCTGTTGCTGTGTGGTAAGATCCAACCGGTGACGCATCCATTGCACCCCCACACCATGTTGCTGGCGGGACAGCGGTAAAGGGGCATCAGCAGCCACATAGAAAGTGCGCGGATGGCGCTGCGCTCCGGCAAAACTCAAAGTCCCCTCGGCACGCAGATGCAACAACTTATCTGCACCTACAGCCGCAGGGTTGACCACAGACTGCAAGTCAAAGTAATGGATAGGCGCCTCGTTGAGTTGCGCCTTCAGGGGCATTTCACATGTCCAAGCCACCATGACCACTATGATTTTAAGCTGAAGCCTCACTTGTTTATAACGTTTTTTCCGTGCTTTTATTGTCCTTTTAAAAAGCCATTCCTCGTCACGGGCCGTACCATTGGCACCAAGTTCCGTTTTAAAAGCGATGGTTTTGTGTGACAATGTAGCGCATTTTACAGCGTCATCTCGCACAGATTATGGTGCAATCACGCCCACTTTTGTTTGCCCTCGAGCAGCAACCAGCTAACCTCCTGCGTTACAACAGCTAACAAGCAACCATACAAGTGCTGTTATTCATAGCCGTTCCTCCGTACGAGAGCTGGCATAACCCATGAGGATAAGAACAGACAAAGGCCGCCCTCAGTGTGCGACCTCTGTTGCTTCTATTCCTCATCGCCGGCCGATGAAAGTAAGACTAATACTCGTCATCGTTCCAAAGGAAATCGTCCTTCGAAGGATAATCCGGCCAAATATCTTCAATACTCTCATAAATATCGCCCTCATCTTCTATCTCCTGCAAATTCTCCAACACTTCAAGCGGAGCACCCGAGCGAATGGCATAATCTATTAATTCGTCCTTTGTTGCAGGCCATGGTGCATCTTCTAACTTTGAAGCTAATTCAAGTGTCCAATACATAGGATTTCGATTTTTATTAGTTGTTACAATTTTTGGGTGCAAAAATAATCATTTATCTTGTATTGGCAAGAAAAAGCACTTATTTTTTCTTTTCCTTAGCAATTTTGTTGCGCAAAGTTCTTTTGTAAATCCTATAGATATATGTGATGCAAAAAAGATACTACTACAAAACACTTGCTGAAAAATACTTTCTATTTCACCGATAAAAGGTACAGCCTCTGCGTCTCCATTTTTCACCATTAGCCCTACTTCTTGTATTATACTGTTAAATATTGTTGCAAAACGAGCATTCCGTTGCATTTTTCTTTGTCAATCAAAAAAAAACACATATGTTTGTGGAGTTAATTTTAAAATATAAAAAGATGAAACAGAAAAGAAAATTACAGGTACTTAACCCTGCAGAAATGAGACCACTAACAGGTGGTGGTACTGTATTCAAGTGCAGTAAAACTGGTGATACAATTTTATGTAATTGGATGGCTGATGTAACAGCATGTAAGAGTTTTGAAGCAAAATGTCCCTCAGGATTTAGCTCTCAATGTTCGCTCTCATCTAGCATTGCAATCTCTTGCTCTTCGAGGATTACTATTGGTCCTAAATAAAATAGCATCCATTTACTTTTTACCTTCATGTGGTCATACCTATTAACTTGGTATGACTACATGTTACCTAAATTTTACGTTATGATTTTACCTAAA
>ERZ772764.758-NODE-758-length-21587-cov-5.385241_pt1 | contig 21587 bp, 20 predicted proteins | sample MGYA00512163_ERZ772764 | MGnify/ENA primary metagenome ERZ772764 (study PRJEB29015, sample SAMEA2737903) | human oral metagenome | biome: human oral; feature: human-associated habitat; material: dental | place: China | collected 2094 ... | reverse complement strand
CCCCCAGAAGGATGGGAGAAAGGTACGTTCATGTTGGAAAGGTACGTTCACGTTCGTCCGCGCCCCAGGCGGGCGTCCGGGTCCCGGGCGCTGCGCAGGTTGTCGGCAGCCGGCCAGTTGTTCCCGGCCTCGGGCGCGGGGCTCATCGGTGGGCGGAGTCAGTGCTCTGGCGGCTATCCACGTGATGTGCCGGCATGAGGCGGACCACTTGGCGCCGCCAGCGACGGGCCGGACCGTGCGATACCGGGCGGGACCGAGTGGCGCGGGCGTCGGCGGCGCCGAACGACATGGCCGTCGGCGGCGCCGAACGACACGGCCGTCGGCACGTGCGCCGCGGCTCTCGATGTGAAACCGGACCGATCTCGGCGCGGGCGTTGGTGGGGGAGAACCTCGGGGCGCTGCCCGGGCTGCCCGGGCTGCTCGAGCTGCCGCCCGGCCCCGACCGCCGGGCAGCCGGCCCCTCGCACAGCCGGCTCCCAGGACCGGGCCCTAGGGTGCCGGCATGACCGCCCTTCCTCTCGCCGTCCTGGCGAGTGCGGCCCTCGCACCTGCTGTGCGGGCGACCGCTACTGCCGATCCCTCCACCGATCCTTCTCCTTCAGCCCCCCCGACCACCGACGTCACTCAGACCGTTGAGGCAGTCGCCGCGACCACGGTCGACGTCTTCTCCATCGCCTGGCGAGCGGGTCTGGGGACCATCGCCGGCATCGCCCTCGCGTTCGTCGGCATTGTCGTGCTGCGCACGCTCGGACGTCGGCAAACCATCTACGCGGAGATAAGCCGGTACACGCGCAACGCCCTGTACGCCCTGGGCGGGCTCACCGGCGCCTACTTCGGTGCGCAGCTGGCGGTCTTCGCGGTCGCCACGCCCGACTGGGCCCAGTACGCCCTGCAGACGCTGCGCATCTGCATCATCCTGACCATCGCGTGGGTCGTCGTCGGCCTGGTCAAGGCGCTGGAGGCCAGCATCGTCAGCGGTGTGCGCTCCAGCGGCGACCCCGGTCGCGCCAACCGCGTCACCACCCAGGCGCAGATCCTGCGGCGCGTGGCCGAGGCGATCATCATCATCTGCGGCCTGGTCGGCGCGATCATGACCTTCCCCGGGGCCCGCCTGGCCATGGGCTCCCTGCTCGCCTCCGCCGGTCTGGTCTCGGTGATCGCCGGTCTCGCCGCCCAGTCCACGCTCGGCAATGTCTTCGCTGGCCTCCAGCTGGCCGTCACCGACGCGATCCGCGTGGACGACGTCGTCGTCGTGGACGAGGAGCAGGGCTACATCGAGGAGATCACGCTCACCTACGTCGTCGTGCGCGTCTGGGACGACCGCCGCCTCATCTACCCCTCGACCTACTTCACCAAGACCCCCTTCGCCAACTGGTCGCGGCGCGGCACGCAGCACACCGGCACCCTCACCCTCGACCTGGACTGGCGGGTGCCGGTCGCCTCGGTGCGCGCCGAGCTCGCCCGCCTGGTCGCCGCCTCGCCCATCTGGGACGGCCGCACCGCCAACCTCGACGTCACCGACACCGCCGGCGGCACGGTCACCCTGCGCATCGCCGTCTCCGGCAGGAACCCCTCCGACGTCTTCACCCTCCAGTGCTACGTCCGCGAGGAGATCGTGGCCTGGCTCCAGCAGGAGGCGCCCTACGCCCTGCCGCGCACGCGTGTGGAGATCGAGCAGGTCTCGGTCACCCACGACCCTCAGCCCGAGGAGGTGGCGCGCCTGGCTGAGGAGCTCGTCGCCCTTCAGCACGACGACGGCGCCGGCGTGGGCGCCGAGACGACGGCCGTGCGGCTGCCCAAGGAGGACGATCCCATCGAGGACGCCCGCGTGCGGGCCGCCGCCAAGGGGCACTCCCGGCTGCGGCGCACGCGGCGCGAGAAGGTGCGCCGACGCCGGATCCTGGCGCGCGACGCCGAGTGGCGGGGCGAGGAGGCGCCCCTGCCCCGGCACGAGGCCGACACCGCCACCGGGCAGTCCACGAGCATCATCTCCACCAACGAGCAGAAGAAGTACCTCGAATGATCCGGGGGCGGGTCGGACCGGCGGCGGGGAGCACCGCCGGTTCGACCGGGTGACGGCGGCGGAGGCCTCAGGGGCGGCTCGGCGGCGGGGGCACCGCGCCGCCGAGCCGCTCCGCACTCCGGACCGGCCTACTGCGGTTCCGCGCGCTGGACCGCCTCGATCGCCGCCCCGCCCTCCTGGTCGCCCCGCAGCCGTTCCGTTCGCCGCCCCGTCACGCCTCCTTCCCGCGTTCCCGGTGCGTGAACGCCGCTCGCGCCGGCGCCCGAGCCGGGCCACCATGGGACCGTGACCGCCAACGCAGCCAACGGAGCCAACGCAGCCAGTGCCGCCAGCAGAGCCGACGCAACCAGCGCAACCGACGGGGACGGCGCGGAGGCCGCCGCGACCCCCCGACTGGACCCGGCCGCCATCGCCCGCACCGACGCCCAGTGGCGCGCTCTGCTCGACCCCCTGGAGTACCACGTCCTGCGCGAGGCCGGCACCGAGCGCCCCTTCACCGGAGACCTCCTGGACGAGGAGCGCGAGGGCGTCTACCGGTGCCGCGGCTGCGGGGCGGAGCTGTTCCGCTCCGTCGCCAAGTTCGACTCGGGGTGCGGCTGGCCCTCCTTCTACGACCCGTCGGACTCCGATGCCGTGACTCTGCGCACCGATACCAGTCACGGGATGGTGCGCACCGAGGTCCGTTGCGCCGCCTGCGACTCCCACCTCGGCCACGTCTTCGATGACGCGCCCGGCACCCCCACCGGCCAGCGCTACTGCATGAACTCCGTGAGCCTGACCTTCGATGCCGACGCGTCGGGCGCCGCCGGCGGTGCGTCGGGCTCCGGTGCGCAGGAGGGGTGACATGCTGCGCCTCCTGAGCCTCAACATCCAGCATGCGCTTCCCGGGGCGGGGGCGGACGAGGCTCCGGGCCCTGGCGTCGCCGACGCGGACATCCGCGACCCGACGGCGGCCCGCTCCGTGCTGGCGGCCCTGGCCGAGCAGATCCACGAGCTCTCCCCCGACGTCGTCGCCCTCCAGGAGGTCGACACCGGGCAGGCCCGCTCCGGCTTCCTCGACCAGACCGCCGTTCTGGCGGAGCTGCTCGGCTGGGAGAGCCACCGCTTCGCCGCCGCCTACGCCGGGCCCGTCGCCGGGCTGCGTCGACGCCCCCGGCGCTCCGCCCTGACCGAGCACGCCGACGACGCGCTCGGCCTGGGCCGCGCCCTGCTGGGCCGCCCGCCGGCGGGCTTCGGCAACGCCCTGCTCGCCCGTCACCCGGTGACCGCCTGGCGCGTGAGGCGCCTCGGACGCGGTCCGGCCACCGTCGCGCGCCGCGGCGACCACCCGATCTGGGACCCCCGTGGCTACGACCTGGCGACGTCCACCATGCGCAACCTGCTGACCGCCACGCTGGCCCTGGCCCCGGCGGACGCCGCGGCCGCGGGCGTCGATGCGCTGTCGGTCGGCACCACCCACCTGGCCACCCGCACCGATACGGCCGCCCGGCAGCTCGCGGCGGCCTGGGGCGCGCTCGCCACCCTGCCCGGCCCCCACCTCCTGGCGGGGGACTACAACCTGCGGACCGAGGAGCTGGTCCCCCTCGGAATCGGTCGTCAGGTGGGGGAGGGCCCCACCTATCCGGCCGCCTGCCCCGACCATCGCATCGATCACGTCCTGACCGACCCCTGGCCCACCGGCGTCAACGGGGCCCCCGCCTTCCCGGTGGCGCCCGCACCCGTCTGGAGCGGGCGCCGCTACCCCCTCCTGCGGGCCACCGCCTGGGGAACCCGCACCTTCGTCGTCTCCGACCACGCCGGCACGTGGGTGGACCTCGAACCGGTCGGCTGAGGCGCGCCCGTGGGTGATGTCGTCGGCGGTCTCGCCGTCTTCGCCGTCGTGATCGGCGTCGGCTGGCTGCTGGTGCGCACCGGCGCCGTGCCCCGCGACGCGGACGCCGTGCTCACCCGCGTCTGCTTCTTCGCCGCCACCCCGGCGCTGCTGATCGGCACCCTGGCGGACGCCGACCTGGGGGCGGTGGCCAGTCCTGGCGCGCTCGCCGCGCTGGCGGCCGAGGTGCTGGCGATCCTGAGCGCCTGGGCGCTGCACCGCGTCCTGCTGCGCCGCTCGACGGCGGAGGCGACCATCGGCGCGCTCGCCTCCGGCTACGTCAACGCCGCCAACCTCGGCATCCCCGTCCTCGTCCTGGTCCTGGGCGACGCCGCCGCCATCGCCCCGGTCCTGCTCCTCCAGCTCCTCGTCATCACCCCGACGACCTTCGCGATCCTGGACTCCGTCACCCATCGCGGCAGTCCCTCGCGTCTGGCGACCCTGACCGTCCCGCTGCGCAATCCCCTGCTGCTGGCCGTGGTGGCCGGGGTCGCGGTCAATGCCGGCGGGGTGGACCTCGATGGCGTCGCCGGCGGGCACCTGCGCGAGACCCTCGATTCCCTCGGGCGCATCGCCGTGCCGCTCATGATGCTCTCCCTGGGCATGAGCCTGGCCGCCTCGCGCATGCGCGCCCCGCTGCCCGACGGCGCCCCGGCGGTGCCGCCCGAGCCGGTCCATGACGCCGCCAGTCGGGCGGCCCTGCGCTGGGCGGTGGGGTGGAAGCTGCTCGTGGCGCCCGGTCTGGCGGGGGCGCTCGGGCTCGGTCTGGGCCTGCGCGGGGCGGAGCTCCTGGTGCCCGTCACCACCGCCGCACTGCCGACCGCCCAGAACGTCTTCATGTACGCCTCGCGCTACGGGGCGGCCAAGCCGCTGGCCCGTGACGCGGTCCTGGTGACGACCGCCGGCTTCGTCCCGGTCGTCCTGATCGCGGCCGCGGTGCTGGGCTGACGCGCGCCCGGGACACCGGGGACGTCGCGGCGGTAGTATCGGTGATCGACAACGATGTCGATCGACGTCGCGGACGTCGATCGAGGAGATCGCGTGAACACCTCCGTTGAGCACCTCATCCTCATGGGTGTGGCGGGCTGCGGCAAGACGACCGCCGCCGACAACCTCCACCGCGCCCTCGGGTGGCCCGTCGCCGAGGCCGACGACTTCCACCCGCCCGCCAACATCGCCAAGATGAGCGAGGGCATCCCCCTGACCGACGAGGACCGATGGCCCTGGCTGAAGTCCCTGCGCGACTGGATGAGCGCGCGCGCCGCCGAGGGGGTCAGGACCATCGTCACCTGCTCCGCGCTCAAGCGCTCCTACCGGGACCTCCTGTCCGGTGCCGACGGCCGCGTCTTCTTCATCCACCTGACCGCCCGCCCCGAGGAGCTGCGCGAGCGCATGGCCCTGCGCGAGGGCCACTTCATGCCCCCCGCCCTGCTGCCCTCCCAGTTCGCCGCCCTCCAGCCCCTGGACGACGACGAGGACGGCGTCACCGTGGTCTCGCGGGGCACCCCCGAGGAGACGCTCGACGCCATCCTCGCCGCTCTTGAGCACGCCTGACCCCTCACTCGCCCCGCTTCCGGCGACCCGTCACCTCGCAATCCGGAGACGACAATGACGTTCACAGCCATGCTGGCCCTTCCCGCCGCCGACGCGGTGACCCATTCCGACAGCAGCACGCGGCTCATCATCGCGGCCGTCCTCGGCGTCGCCGTCATCATCGTGCTCATCGTGTGGAGCAGGATGCACCCCTTCCTCGCGCTCACCCTCGGCTCGGCGGTGCTCGCCGTCGCCGCCGGCATCCCGCTGACCGACACCTTCAAGGCCTTCACCCGCGGGCTGGGATCGACCATCGGCGACGTGGGCGTGCTCATCGCCTTCGGGGCGATCATCGGCAGGCTCCTCATCGACTCCGGCGGCGCCGACCAGATCGTCGATACGATCCTGGCGCGCACGTCCGGTCCGCGGCTGCCCTGGGCCATGGCGCTCATCGCCTTCGTCGTGGGCATCCCGCTGTTCTTCGAGGTCGGCATCGTCCTGCTCATCCCCGTGGTCATGATCGTGGCGCGCCGCGCCCACCAGCCCCTGATCCTCGTCGGCGTGCCGGCGCTCGCCGGCCTGTCCGCCCTCCACGGGCTCGTGCCCCCGCACCCCGGCCCGCTCATCGCCATCGACGCCGTCGGCGCGAACCTCGGGCTGACGCTCGGCCTGGGGCTGCTGGTGGCCGTGCCCACCGTCATCATCTCCGGCCCCCTCGCCGCGCGCGTCATGGCCCGGTGGGTGCCCATCGAGGCGCCCGCGCCCCTCGGCGGCTCCGACGAGGCCCACGAGGGCCCGCGCCCCTCCTTCGCCACCTCGATCGCCGTCGTCCTGCTGCCTGTGGTGCTCATGCTCCTGCGCACCGTCGTGGAGACCGTCGCGCCTGGGGGGACGAATGCCGCCGTGCACGCCGCCCTGTTCGTCGGCCAGCCGGTTGTCGCGCTGCTGGTCACGGTGCTGGTGGCGATGTACGTCTTCGGCACCCGCCTGGGCCTGCGCGCCGACGAGGTGGCCGGCCGGGTGGGCGCCTCCCTCGGGCCGATCGCCGGGATCCTGCTCATCGTGGGCGCCGGCGGCGGCTTCAAGCAGACCCTCGTCGACTCCGGCGTCGCCGACGTTATCGCGACCTGGATCCAGCAGGCGGCGGTTCCGGCGCTCCTGGCCGGCTGGCTCGTCGCCGTCGCGGTGCGCCTGGCCACGGGCTCGGCGACCGTCGCCACCATCACCGCGGCGGGGATCATGGCGCGGCTGGCGGCGGACATGCCCCCGGCCGAGATCGCCCTCCTCGTGCTGGCGATCGGGGCGGGCTCGGTGTTCCTCTCCCACGTCAACGACGCCGGCTTCTGGCTGGTCAAGGAGTACTTCGGGTTGACGGTGGGGCAGACCTTCAAGACCTGGTCGCTCATGGAGACCATCCTGTCGGTGACCGCCATGGTGGTCATCGGCGTCATCGCGCTCGGCCTCGGGGTGCTCTAGCGGCCTTGCCGCGCGGCGGGCGGGCTCGGCCCGCGGGGCCCGGGCGCCCGCCGACCCGGCCTCCACGTCGGACGACGGGACGGACTCGGCCCGCGGGACCCACGGGTGAGGCGCACGTCATGGCGCGGAGCGGCGGTGCGTGGAAGAGTACGTCCTCGGCCCGGCAGCCCGCCGTGGCCCGGCTGGTGCCTCGGCTCCGGTGCGCGCACGTCCACTGACGGCGCCGCGCCGTCGAGCCCCGAACGCCGGCACCTCCACGCACCGACGCGCACGCCCCGACCGATCCGCGTCCGACGTGCGCCCGGTCCCGAACGACAGGACTTCCGTGCCCACCACCGTGCCCACCACGCGCACCCCTCCCCGCTCCGGGATGTCCGGAGCCGGCGGTCGCCCTGCCGCCTCCCGCCGGGCCCCTGCCCCGACCCGCTCCGCGACCCGCCGCGCCGGCGGGGCCTCACCGGCGGCCCCGAGCACTCCGACGACCCCGACGACTCCGGCTGCGACCTTCGCCTCTCTGGGCGTGGATCCGGACCTCGTGGCGGACCTCGGCTCCCGCGGTTTCACCGCGCCCTTCCCCATCCAGACCGCCACCCTGCCCGACACCCTCGCCGGTCGCGATGTGCTCGGCCGCGGGCGCACCGGGTCCGGCAAGACCCTCGCCTTCGCCCTGCCCCTCGTCCAGCGCCTCGCCGAGGAGGACGTGGCGCGCGCCGGCCATCCCATCGGCCTGGTCCTGGCTCCGACCCGCGAGCTCGCCGGCCAGATCGCCGAGACCATCAGGCCCCTGGCCGACGCCGTCTCGCTGAGCGTGACCACCATCTTCGGCGGTGTGTCCCAGAGGCCCCAGGAGAGGGCCCTGGCCGGGGCCGTCGATATCGTCGTCGCCTGCCCGGGGCGCCTCCTCGACCTCATGGGGCAGGGCGTCGTCAGCCTCGACGACGTGAGCATGACCGTTCTCGACGAGGCCGATCACATGGCCGACCTCGGCTTCCTGCCCGGCGTGCGCCGCATCATGCGCGCCACCCCGGCCCGCGGTCAGCGCCTGCTCTTCTCCGCCACCCTGGACAACGGCGTGGACAGGATCGTCGAGGAGTTCCTCCACGACCCGCTCCACCACGCCGTCGACCCCTCGACGTCCCCGACCGACATGGACCACCGCGTGTGGATGATGGCGGACAGGAGCGCCAAGGACGACGCCGTGAGACGCCTCGCCTCCGGCACCGGGCGGCGGATCCTGTTCACCCGCACCAAGCACTTGGCCAGGCGCCTGGCGCGCAGGCTCACCCGGGACGGCATCCCCGCCGTCGAGCTCCAGGGCAATATGAGCCAGAGCGCCCGTGAGCGGGCCATGCGCGCCTTCTCCTCCGGCCAGGTCCACGTCATGGTCGCCACCGACATCGCCGCCCGCGGCATCGACATCTCCGGAGTGGAGCTGGTCGTCCACGTCGATCCGCCCGCCGAGCACAAGGCCTACCTGCACCGGTCGGGCCGCACCGCCCGCGCCGGTGCCGCCGGAACCGTGGTCACCCTCGTGCTGCCCGAGCAGGGGAACGACGTCCGGATGCTGCTCAGGAAGGCCGGGATCCGGGCCGGCATCGAGCGCATCCGCCCCGCCGACGACGCCGTGACCGCGCTGGTCGGCCGGGTCGCGCCCCCGGTCGCCGCGGAGGACATGCCCGAGGGCGTCGCCATCAAGGGCGGTGTCCCGGGCGTGGGACGCCCGACGGCGTCGACGGCGCGCGCAGGCGGCCGCAGATCGAGCACCGCCCCGGCACCGGGTCGCCCGACGCACGGGCCCGCCGGGTCGGGAGGCGGCGATGGAACCGGGCACGGTGCGCCGCGCGGGCGGAGGAGCGTCGGTCGTCGGAGGAACGCCGGGCGGAGCGGCGCCGGCCGGAGCAGCCGGGGACGGAGAGGGGCGCGGGGGCGCTCCCACGGCGACCGTTCGGCCGTGCGCCGCTGACGCGCGGGGCCTGCCGTCTCCATCGATGCTCTTCCCTCCGTCCCGTCGCGGTGCGGGATCGTTCTCGGACGGCGTCCATCACCGGGACCGCCTGATGTCCTCGACCTGGCGCATCGCCGCGTCGGCGGTCCGCTTCAGGAAGTCCCGACGACGCTGCGGGGTGTCGTCCTCGCCCTCCATCCCGCCCAGGACGAGGCGCTGGGTCACGCGCATGCCGCAGTAGCCGAGGACGGAGCGTCCGACGCGTGCCACCGATCCTCCCGGTGCCAGGCGGGTCCACAGGGTCGGTCCGTGGGACGTCGTGATGATGGAGGCCGTGCGACCGTCGAGCAGCCGCTCGGGCATCAGCTTGCCGGGCCGGTATCGATAGGCGATGCCGGGGGTCAGGACCCGGTCGAACCAGCCCTTGAGAAGGGAGGGCTCGGCCGACCACCAGGTGGGGAAGGCCAGGGCCAGGTGGTCGCAGGTGATGAGCTCGTTCTGCGAGAGGGTGATGAAGGGGTCCTCCGGCATGCGCGTCCGGTAGCCCCCGCGCAGAACCGGGTCGAAGTCGGTCGTGGCGAGATCGATGACGGTGACGGCGGCGCCGGCCTGGCGCGCGGTGTCGGCGTACGCGCGGGCCAACGCGTGCGAGTAGCTCTGCGGGTCGGGGTGCCCGGCGACGACGAGGAGGCGGGGCTTGCGGGCAGCGGGTCGCGGCGTTGTGGTGCTCACGTCGGACCAGCGTAGGGAAAGAGTGCGGGGTGTGGGCATCGGGAAGTCCCCTGAGCGAAGGATTTCATTCCGAAATGTGAAGGCTTCTTGACATGAATGTCAAGGAAACCATACATTTTGCACATGACCGATTCCCCTGCTTCCGCATCCGAGGGTGCCCGTGCGCGCATCGTCGACGCCGCGGCTCCCGTCGTCTCCACCCCGTGGCCCCGGCTCGCCCTGGCCATGGGGCTGCGCCCCGCCCTGCTCATCGCCATCGGCGCCGCACTCGTGGCGGCGGGCCGCTCTCTGCTGTGGATGAACATCCTCATCATCCCGATCGACGTCGTCACGCTCCTGCTGGTCCACCGCCTCCTGCGCGCCGAGGGGCGCGGCCTGGCCGATCTTCTGCGACCTGTGCGGGGAGGCGACCTCGCCCGGGGTCTGCTCTGCGGGCTCATCGTCGCGCTCGTCTGGATCCCCGCCTCCTTCATCGCCAATCTCATCGCCTACCAGGGGCCGCCGCCGACGACGACGGCGTACGGTGCGGCGCCCCTGTGGATCGCCCTGGTCGGCGTCGTGATCATGCCGGCGACCATCGGGCTGGCCGAGGAGACGCTCTACCGCGGCTACCTTCAGCCCCGCCTCCAGGGGCGCGTGGGACTGACCGGGGCCGTGCTCACCGCCTCCGCCGTCTTCGCCCTCCAGCACATCGCCTTCGCCCCGTCCGACCCCCGGGCGATGGTCGCCGCTGTTGCCCGCACCTTCCTGATCGGGCTCATGTTCGCCGGACTGCTCCTGTGGCGCAGGCGGGTGGTGCCGCTGGTCGTCGGGCACTGGCTGCTCGACCTGCTCGGGCTCGGGCTTCCGCTGCTGCTCGCGGCGCTCGCGTGAGGGGGAAGACGAGACCGATGAATAGAATTCAGGGCATGGAGCCCTCCACTCGTCGTTATCTCGTCCGCTTCTTCGCGGCGATGGCGTCCTACTGCGTCCTGCTCCCCGTCGCCCTGCTCGTCGGACGCGCCCTCACCCCGCCGTGGCGGATGCTCAGCGCCCTCGTCGTGCTGCCCTCGATCGTACTGATCGTGCGCGCGGTCATGCTGCTGTGGCGAGAGGCGGACGAGCTCGCCCGCGGCGTCATGGTGGAGTCCCTCGCCATCGGATTCGCCGTCGGGGCGCCGGTCGTCCTGGTCGTCGGGATCTTCCAGGTCTTCGGTCTGGCCGAGCTGTCCTTCATGTGGGCCTTCGCGATTCTCATGGCCGGTTGGCTGCTCGGGGGCTACCTGGCCCGTCGGCGCTACACCTGAGCAGCGCCGGCCGCCCGCGATGTGGAACCGTGTGCGAGGGTTGCGCCGGAAGCGGCGCTGGACCCAGGCGGAGCTCGGCGAGACGCTGGGGGTCTCGCGGCAGACGATCATCGCCATTGAGAACGGCAAGTACGACCCGTCGCTGCGCCTGGCCTTCGCGATCGCCGCCGTGTTCGAGCTGCGCGTGGACGAGGTCTTCAGCCCCGACGACGGCGGTGCGGCCGGCGGCCGATGGGGCTGACGGAACGGGAGGAACCGTTCCGGCGCCCAGTGGCGTGCCCGGGCGGAACGGCGGTCGGGAAGGGGGGGGCGGAGAACTGTCCCGGTGCCCCCCGTGGGGCTCGAACCCACGACCGACGGATTAAAAGTCCGCAGCTCTGACCAACTGAGCTAGAGGGGCGTGCCAGCCGGGCGCGGAGCGGCCGCGCCGGATGCCATGGGTCAGCATAGCGGCCGTTCCTCGGCCGATGACGCGGACTTGACGAAGATATACATACATGTTTGCTTGTAAAGCGTGAGACGAACCGCTGCCGATGCCGCCCTGACCCGCCAGGCCATCACCCGCGCCGCCCTGCACCGCTTCGCCCGGGACGGGTGGGACGGCTGCTCGCTCGTCGACGTCGCTCGCGGCGCGGGGGTCACCCGCGGCGCGGTCTACCACCACTTCTCCGGCAAGATGGACCTGCTGACCGCCGTGCTCGTCGAGCAGTGGGCGATCCGGGCACGCGACCTGCTCGCCCTGCTCGACGCCGAGCAACCGGCCGCCGAGCGCTTGACGGCCTTCCTCGCCGACTACCTGCGCCGCCTGCAGGAGGACCGCCCGTTCCGCGACCTCATCGTCGTCTCGACCCTGGTCGCGCCCCGGGCCATGCCTCTCGAGTCGGGTCTGAGGGCGAAGCACGAGGGCCTGCGCCCCTGGACCGAGCGCATCGACCGGGCCCTGGAGGAGTGCGAGGACATCCTGCGCGCCTCTCGCGACGCCAGCCGTTTCATGATCATGACCGTCATCCACGGTGCCGCGCTCATCGCCGCCGTCTCGCCCGCGGAGCTTCCCGGGTCCGAGGAGAGCCGGACGATCGCCGAGTCCGTCGTCGACGGGCTCCTGCGCCCCCGTTGAACCCGGATGCCGCCCCGCCCGCCGCGGATCGGCCCGTGCCGCACACGACTGCCCCTTGTGAGCGGTGCACTGCGCCCCGCCCGCCGCGGATCGGCCCGCGGCCCCTGCCCGCCACCCGAGCCGGGCACCGCCCGGCCAGCGCCCTTGTCGCGCTCAGACTCAGAGGAGAACGAATGACAACCTCCAACTCGAACATCCCCGACCCGCCGGGCCCCTCGACCGCCCCGACTGCCCCGACGTCCCCGGCCGCTCCGGCGCGGTCCCGGACGAGTGCGCGCATGGCGGTCGTCGTCTCCTGCGTCGCGCTGTTCACCGACATGCTCGTCTACGGCATTCTCATCCCGCTCCTGCCCCTCATGCCCGCGGTCGAACGCGCGGGCTCGTCGGCGACCGGACTCCTGTTCGCGGCCTATGCCGCCATGATGATCGCGGTGACGCCCCTGGCCGGGCGGCTCGTGGACCGGCGGGGACCCCGCGGCCCGCTGCTCGTCGCGCTCCTGGGCCTGGCCACGGCCTGCCTGCTGTTCGCCCTCGACGGCCCCTACTGGCTGCTCCTGGTCTCCCGCCTGCTGCAGGGCGCCGCCGCGGGGCTCGGCTGGGTGGCGAGCCTGGCCCTTATCGCCGCCTCCATCCCCCTCGAGAGGCGGGGGACGTACCTCGGACTGGCCATGAGCATGGTCTCCATCGGAACACTCGCCGGTCCTCCCCTGGCCGGATGGATCTCCCGCGGCCACGGGCATGCCGCGCCCTTCGTCCTGGCGGCGGCGGTCCTGCTCGTCGACGGCGTCCTTCGCGTCGTCTTCGTCGGGCGCGCGCCCGTGCAGAGCGACGATCCGGCGACGGCCCTCGATGTGCTCCGCGTCGACGGGTCGTGGCCCGTCGTCGTCCTCATCGCCCTGGGCTCCGCGGTCACGAGTGCGATCGAGCCGATCCTGCCAGTCCGTCTCGCCGGCGGTCTCGGCCTCGACGCCGCGGGCATCGGACTGCTGTTCGCGCTGCTCGTCATCACCGGGGCGGTGCTCAACCCGATGGTCGGTGCGATTCTCGGCCGGGTCTCCCCGAGACTGCTCGCGTTCGTCGGCGCGGTCCTGGCCGTCGCCGGCCTGATGCTCCTGGGGATCGGCTCGCGCCTGTCCGTCGTGATCGCGGGGATTGTCTGCCTCGGCGCGGCCATCGCCTTCCTCGTCGCCCCGGCCAGCACTCTCATCGGCGTGCAGGGGGCGCGCACGGAGCCTCCGGCCCTCGGCGGCGCCTACAGCCTCTACAACCTCGCCTACGCCGCGGGGCTGACGCTCGGGCCCGCGCTGGCGGGCGCGCTCACCTCGGCGCTCGGTTACTCCGCCGCCTGCGCCGCCCTGGCGATCGGCGTCGCCGTGGTGGCGATCAGCGGCTTCGGCCGGCTGCCCCGTCGGCTGTCCGCAGGGGCGACCGGCGCATAGGACGGCGAGCCCGCCCTCGATTCATCCGGCCCCACGGAATCCCCGGGACGCTGCTGGATGTACCGCGGTGGTCCAGGCGCCCTACATGCGGTTCCCGCAAGCAACGGCATAACTCGCTCCGGTTGTCCACATCCTCGAAACCGGGGGAGAAGAAGCGCGCTAGCCTTTGTCTCCTTGCTTACGTGCGGGGCGCGTCGCGGCAATGATCTGGGGGCCAGCGGAGATGGCCGTTCCCAGGGCGGTCATCGCGGCCGCGCCGGATTCCCCGGCGATGAGCAGACCGACCGTTAGAGCGGCTAGCACCCAGGGAAGAAAGGAGACCGCCCATGATGCACTGACGAAGGCCCTTGCCTCAGCTCGTGCGATGACCTGCTGGTTCTCGATCTCCGCCCTCTGACGCTGCTCCGCCATGCGGAGGATTCGGTTCGCCGCTCCCGGTAGCACCTGCTCGAAGCCGCTGAAATCCGCTGGCGATGGCAAGGGGCCCCGGTAAGCCTGGTAGGAGCGGGTCAGTTCGAACTGCGTGATTCCTGCGAGCGGCGCTCCGTGTCCATCGCCGTCGACAGGCTCGCTCCCACCGAGAACCAGGCGGCCCTCGTCGGGTCCTTCCACGTGCTCCGGATGCGCTTGTAGTTCTCGATCGACGGGTTCAGGGCCAGGCTCGCCCCCCTGGTGGCTCCCGCTCGGATCGCTGCGCCCACTGTCGTGGTCGTCATGGCTCGCTCCCTCGTCACTACTCACGTACACATCATGGTATGCACTTGTGCCCCAGAGGTGAAGTTCTGCGAATCATGTGAGATGAGTCCTTCGTCAACTGAGGAATCGCGTGCTCCACCTCATTCTGCTCGGCTCAGAGATAGTGGGGCGCCCACTGCCCGGAGGGACCGGGCCCGGGGGTGGGGCCGGTGCCCGCATCGGTCATGATGCCTCCTGATCCGTCAGCTCGAGCAGCTCGCGGCGCAACTCGAGTGCCACGATGGTGCTGCGCACCTCGTCGGCCTCGAGCGCCTCGGCCGGCGCGGTCTCCAGGGTCACCAGGACCTGATCGACGGCTTCGGGCGCGCACCGGCCCGGCAGGACGGCGCTCAGGGCGCTCAGGGCGGACCGGCTCGCCTCGGTGCGCGTCGAGGCGGCCACCGCCACGATGCAATGGGCGGCGAGGAGGGAGTGCCTCGGAGAGAGCGTGAGCGGCCAGGCCTCGCATGTGGCGGCGACGTCGAGATGGCGCCCGGCGGTCACCAGCCGGTCGATGTATGCGTCCAGGTGCGAGGTGTCGAACAAGCCGAGGAGCCGCACCGAGCCCGGTGGCGTCGTCCGGTCCACCAGAGCGCGAGCGAGCCTCGCGTCCTCCCAACGCAGAGCCGCGCGTGTCAGCGCCTCGGACAGGTCGGCGGGCCGCCCCTCGTAGCGCACGTCCGCCTCCAGCAGCTCGGTGGCGGACAGGCCGATGAGGCTCCGCCACCGGTGGATGGGCACTCGAGAGACCACGTCGAGCGCGGCTGAGGCGAGGTGCCCCTCCGCCGTGTACTGGTCGCGGGTGAGCTCGTCGGTCGGCACGACGGGGAGCAGCTCGACCCGTGGCGCGCGCAGGAGCCGCCTGGTGACGACGACGTGCGTCCTCGCCAGGGCCTCGGCGCGTCCGATGAAGGCGGAGGAGGGCAGACGGCACAGCAGATCGGCGGAGACGCGGCGCACGCCCTCGGCGCGGTCGTCCAGGCACGTCTCCAGGAGGGGCTCGTCCTGAGGGCCCAGGCCCGTGGCCAGAGCGGCGAGGATCCGCTCGCGCTCGGAGTCCTTGACCTCGAGCCATGTGCCGTCCTCCAGGAGCGCGCGGCCCGCGGCGGGGTCATGAGCGCGCACGCGAGCGAGGTAGCCGGCGCGCTCCCGACCGCTGCTGGACTCCCAACGAGCAGGATCCGGCACGGCGGCGAAGCCCTCGGCGTCGTGGACGAGGCCCGCCCAGTCCTCGTCCATGGCGAAGACGGCGCGCGCTCGTGCGTCCATGAGGTCCACGACCAGCGCCCGGCTGCCGCTCGGAACCCTGCACGCCACCCGCGACAGGAGGATCGGCGGTAGACGCAGGCCCCGACGTCGGATCAGGCGGAGGGCGCGCGTGATGAGCTCATCCTGCCCGTTCAGCGTCAGCATGCGTGAGAGCAGTTCGCCCAGGTCGTCGGGGATGACCGGAGTCTGCGACGCGGCGGGCAGGTCCAGCTCGGTCACGGGTGCGGAGGGGATGATGCTGCGCTGCGCGAGGGCGTGGACCGCGGCCGTCTCGAGCGCGAGCTCGGGCCCGGCCGTGGCGCCGAGTGTGCACGCCACCGGCCCCGGCAGGGAGGCGGGGGCGAGGGGGCGACTGCGCGCCTCCAGGGCTGCTGAGCGCTCGACGTCGTCGATGCTGCTCATAGCGGCATCACCGTCCCCTCGATCACCAGGCTCAAGGGCTGCAATCCCTCGGGCAGCAGGACTCCTGCCACTACGACACTGTCGGACGCGGCGCTCAGCGCGAGTCGTCGATGCCGTCGGGACCCGCCCGCCAACGGCATCATGGAGGTGCCGTCGGACAGCGCGAGACGTCCGTCCTCATCGATGGCGAGCCGTCCGGCGACGATCGCCGGGCGGGCGTCCGCCCACGGGTCGGCGGCGAGGGCGTCGCGCCATGCCGCACGGGCCTCGGGGATCGACCAGGGGACGGGTGTCCAGCCGGTGACCGCTCCGGTCGCCGGGTACTCCTGCGTGGCCAGCGCGCGCAGGGAGGCGCCCGGGTAGAAGTGCAGGTGGTCCCTGACCTGGGTGCCGGCCGTGTAGGTCCGCGGGAGCGCGTCGCGCCTGCGCGCGTAAGCGATGATCCGCGCCCAACGGCCCGTTCGTCTTCCATACAGCCAGGAGTGTCGGGCCATGATCCGGCCCTCGGCCCGGTCCTGCGAGCCCGCGACCACCCAGTGGTCCTCGACCTCCGGCTCGGCGAGCACGATCTCGTTCCGCACGCTCACACCCAGATGCTGGAACACAGCTGCCACCAGGTCGGTAGGGAGGTGCGCGCGCTCCTGCCATGCGCGCACGAGCAGGTGCATGGCGCCGAACTCGGCGATGGCGGTCCTCTCCCAGTCCGAGCCCCGGTCGCCGACGTCGGTCGGCTCGGCCGGGCCGACCGGCCTGGCCGACTCGGCCGACTCGGCCAGGTCGGCCAGGTCGGCCAGCCGCGGGGCCAGTGCTGGCGCCTGGGCATCGACCATGCGGGCGGCGAGCCGGCGCAGGGCGGCGGGTAGTCCGTCGTCGGCCGTGGTGATGCCCCGCTCAACCCGCTCCGACAGCCAGTGGTCGAGCTCGCTCAGGCCGTTGGTGATGCTCTGCTCGCGGTGCGCTGAGATCCGGGCGAAGGCGGGGCGCTGGTCGGAGTCGGCCGGGGCGCCGTCGTCGCGCGCGGCTGCGCCTGTGGTATCGATCGCACCGGTTGCGCTTGCGGCACCGGCGACTGCGCTTGTGGTACCGGCGGCCGCCTCGTCGGTTCCGCCCGTTCCGTTCTCCCCCTGCTGCGTCCGGACGACGTTGGTGGGCTCCTCCTCGTCCACTCTGCCGTCGCGCCACAGGTGCAGCAGGCCGATGACGTGCTTGCAGGGAAACTTCTCGGACGAGCAGGAGCAGCGGAAGGCGGGTTCCGACAGGTCCGCGTGCACCTGGCAGGTTGTCCCTCCCGAACTCCGGTACTGGCCCCACAGTAGGTTCTCCGAGCGGCCGAGGCCGGTCCACGCGCCTGTCGCGGACAGCTTCAGGCCAGCGGCGGCCACCCGGTCATCGGGTGCGATGGAGGCGATGCGTGTCGGACTCCAGACTCCGGTCGTTGCAGTCATGATCACGGAGCCTCGTTCGGCTGGTCGGTCGGATGGGCGTGTGCCGTACTCATGAGTCAGGGGTTCCTCGAGGACGTCATTGGACTGTGAAGACTCGTGCCGCACCCGGAGCGGGACTCGTGGCGATGCGACAAGGCGTCGATATGACGACGAGCCACCGCAACCGTACGGTGCTAAATCACGATTCGGCAACGGATGGTAGTCCCCATGATGAGCATGACGCGGAAGCGCGCCGGAGTGGCGGTACCGGTGACATATCTCCATGCGGCGCACACGCGGATGCGGTGGGAGCCGTCCTCGCCCGACAGGCCCTCGAGGATGCGCCGGCCGGTGTCATCGGCACCTTGGCCCGGGATCGGGGCGTTCTGGTCCGGGGTCGGGGCGTTACGGCGCTCGGCTCGCCGTTCCGAGGACCGTCGCCCAGCGCGCGCCGGCGACGATCGAGGATCTGCGGCGCGACCTCGATCGGCATCGGGGTGGCATCGGGTCGCCTCGGGGCGGATGCTCGGGTGCCCGGGGACCGGGGCCCGGCTGGGGCGGGCGACGACCGGGCCCTGCGAAGGCTCGGGCCACCCGGGGTCGGGGGGGGGCGTTCGTCCCGACGTGTCCGATCGTCGTCGGCGTATCGTGGCCTCGACGGCCGAGGGCGCCGGGTACCCGCCGTGGCGCCGTTGGCGGGGCCGGTGCGCCTGCGCGTTCGACCGGTCGATTCTGTGATCCGGGGAGGATGTGCATCTGGCTCGAGGAGGCCGTCACGGCGTTCGGTCTGGAGACCTCGGGTGCACGCGGAGACGGAGGAGGATCATGACCGACGGGGCTGATGTGACTGAGCTGCGCGATCTCCCGGGCGTTGGTCCCGAGCTGGAAGCCGCATTGCGTGCGGCGGGCATCACCGATGCTGAGACGCTGCGGCGTACTGGCTCCGTAGAGGCCTGGTGGGCGGTCCATCCGCGCTTCACGTGCCTCCACTCGCTGCTCGCTCTGGAGGCGGCGATCCGTGGCGTCTCCAAGCGGGAGCTCGACGACGTCACCCGCGAGCGGCTCGGACGGGAGGCGGGCAAGGGCTGAACCCTGATGCCGCGCCCGAGCGGGGGCATTGTCATCCTGTCGCGACAGAACCTGCTCGTTCTGGCCCGGCCCTGCGCCCGAGCGAGGCATTCTCCGCATCGAGATCGGTTCGGCTCCGCGTTGAGATCTGGTCCCGCGCTCGAACGGACCGCCTCGGCGCGCCCTGCTCCGACTTCGCTTTCCGAGTGCGCCGTGCGCCTCGTCCCCGGCCGCGATGTGCTGGGCTCGCCCCGCGGGGAAGCGGAACCGGGGCCCTCTCATCGCCGGTAGGCGGCATGCCGGCTGCTCGCGCGACCATGTCTGGGCTCGCGCGGTCGTACGGCAAACTTTGTGGTCGTACCCGGAGTCTCGCGGTCGTACGTTTCTCCGCGCGGTCGTACCTTAGAAGGCTTCTAAGGTACGACCGCGCGAGCCCGGGTACGACCGCGCGGGCCCGGGTACGACCGCGCGGAGCCGATTCTTGCGACACGGGGTATCGAGTGACTCGGCTCACGTGGGATATGCGGAGTGATGCGGATCGGCACGTCCGACGGCGGGCGCGCTCCGGTCCGTGGTGGTCCTGCGCCTCGTGAGCCTCCGGTTCAACGTATGGAGGATCTGCGCTCCGGCCCGCATGGGGGGTGCGGGAGGTCGATGCGCACGCGGTGGCTGGCCCGCAGCCCAGCGAGCCTCGCGGGCGTGGGAATGGCCGTGCCGCACTATCTGCACGGAGAAGCGCGTCATCTGCGCGGAGAAGAAGCGGCGGCGCCTCCACCGATCGGCATCGCGGTAGCGTCGTCCCCATGCTCCGTGCCACCCGTTCCGATTGACCGGGTGCTCGGCGCCTCGTGGTCGGGGAGGCGGACGCGACGGCCATCCCCCCTCGCCCGTGGGTTCGCCGCCGCGTTGGAGGGCGCTCCCGTCCTGGTCCTGATCGATCCGCGCCGGTGGAGCCTCGTCCCGGTGGCCCTGCGTGGTGAAGAGGGGCTGCGCGCAGGCGTCCAGGGTGTCGGCCGCGCTGTTCCGGGCCCTGCGTGATGAGGAGGGGCGACGCGCATGACCGCGGAGTCCCCGAAACCCGAGACCGGCCGGACTCGGCGTCGAGCTCAGTCTCGAGACTCGAGATCGGTCCGGTTCCGTGTCGAGATCGGTCGTAGTCGGGGCCGAGGATGCTGAGGATGCCGAGGACGCCGGGGCTCCTCCGGGCACGTGGCACTGCGGATGTACGTGAGGATGCCGAGGACGCCGGGGCCGAGGAGGAGCCGTTGCACATCCGGGACGGCGGCGCGCGCCGTCCTCCGTCCGCCGGCCTGCGTGACAATGGGGGCGTCCGCGACGCTCGGCAAGGCGGACGGACAGCCGCCCCGCGTGAGGAGACACCATGACCCGCCAGTTCCACCGCCCCGCCCGCCTCGATCCGGAGGTCGCCGAGAGCATCGAGGGGGCCGCCGACACCGCCTCCTCCTCGGAGCTCGCCCACCGGGCCGCCCAGGCCCTCCTCGGCGGCCGGTCCCTCCCCGACGATTCCCACAGTTCCTATGACGACGGCGCATCCGACGACCCGGGCGAGTGGATCACCCGCCCCGGCGTCGTGGCCGCCGTCGCCGCCCACGGGGTCGACGCCGTCGCCGAGCTGTGGGCCGATTCCCCGGCGACCACCCTGCCGGGTGCCCTGTGGCGCCTGTTCCTCGTGCGCGAGTGGATCCGCCGCGATCCGGCGCTGATCGCCCGGCGCTACGCCACCGTCGTCGACCTCAACGGTGCCGGCGACACCACCCTGTCCCGCTTCGAGGCCGCGCGGGCCGAGGCGCGTCCGGTCCCCTCGCCCGAGGATCTGCGCGCCGCCCTGGACCGGGTCCTCGCCGGGGAGCTGGATGACGTCGTCGCCCTGGCGCCGGTCCTCCGGGTCGCCGCCGCATTCCTGCGGGCGCTCGCGGCCGGCTCGGACCCGGCGTGGATCGTCGACGACGCCGATGAGCTCGCCGACCGCGTCACCCGCCGGGACTCCGCGCTCCTGGCGACCGCCGACGAGCTGGCCGAGGCCTCGCGCAGGGCCGTCTCCGGCGGTCTCGACTGATCGCCGGCGGTTCCGTCTGCTCCTCCTCTCCGTTCCGGTCGGCGCGTTCCGGTCGGCGCGTTCCGGTCGGGCAGCGCGACGTACGAGATTCGCCCGCCGACGGCCTCCTCTTGGCGGCTCAGACGTGGGACCATGCCCTCATGACGACGCCTGACTCCTCCGAGACCGCCCAACAGACCGACCAACCGAGCCGCGCGCTGCTGTCCACCTTCCTCGGGGGCTGGACCCGCTTCCAGGCCAAGGGCGGAGAAGCCCGCTCCGAGGACGGCGAGTCCTCCGACCCCGCCGTCGACGCAGGGGCCCCGGACGTCGGGGCCGGCCCCGACGGCGAGGCGCAGTCACCGTCGTCCGCTTCGGATGATGCGGTCGATGCGGTTGGAGGCGGCGCCTCGGACGCCGGTGACGCCGATGCCCGCGGCGACGCCGCCGGGGGCGACGCCGATGCCGGTGCCTCCGAGACCGCTGCCTCCCCCGAGGGCGAGGTCGTTGCCGGAGGCGGAGCCTCCGCCGGGGGCGACGATCTCGCCGAGGCCGACCACCCCGGCCCCGCGGGTGACTCCGCCGGGGCCGACGACCCCGGCCCCGCCGACGATCTCGCCGAGGCCGACGACCTCGCGGACCTCGATGACGCCGACGAGCTCGATGACGCCGACGGTCTCGATGATCACGTCATCGAGACCGCGGATCCGCGCGACTTCGCCGATGACGCCGGTCCCCAGTACGAGGACGAGGACTTCGACGAGGTCGTCGAGGAAGACCCCGGCCTGCCGGGCGCCGGGCGCGCCGGCGTCGGCGTCGACCAGACGATCCCGGAGCCCGCCTCGGCGGCTTCCCGGGCCGGCGCGGCCGAGACGGCCGATGGGGGCGAGCCGTCGCGGACCGACCGGGCCGGGCGGGTCGATCCCCCGTCCCCGTCGTCCCCCGAGGAGCCGGATCCCGAGGACGGGCTGCCCCCGCTGGAATCCTTCGCCGACCGCTACACCGACCGCGAGCTGACCTGGATGGACTTCAACAGGCGAGTCCTGGAGCAGGCCGAGGACCGGGACCTCCCGCTGCTGGAGCGGGCCTGGTTCCTGGCGATCTTCTCCTCCAACCTGGATGAGTTCTACATGGTGCGCGTCGCCGGGCTCATGCGTCGCATCAAGGCCGGCATCACCCCGGTGCGCGCCTCCGGCCTGGACGCCAACCAGG
>ERZ772764.757-NODE-757-length-21622-cov-9.640608_pt1 | contig 21622 bp, 17 predicted proteins | sample MGYA00512163_ERZ772764 | MGnify/ENA primary metagenome ERZ772764 (study PRJEB29015, sample SAMEA2737903) | human oral metagenome | biome: human oral; feature: human-associated habitat; material: dental | place: China | collected 2094 ... | reverse complement strand
ACAGCACAGCACAGCACAGCACAGCACAGCACAGCACAGCACAGCACAGCACAGCACAGCACAGCACAGCGACAAATAACGAGTAAATTTTTTGAAATACTTAAAGAAGCGGCTGAAATTGCTGGCATTGATATAAATGATAAAGTTGAGTGGAAAACATTAGGAGAAATATCAGTTGGTAATTTGACATATGGCTCAGGAGTTTCAGCTATTGAATACGACGGAGAAGTAAGATATGTAAGAATAACAGATATTGATGCTAATGGAAATTTGAAAGAAGAAAAATTTTCTCCGAGTGAAATTGAAGAAAAATACTTTTTAAACTATGGAGATATATTATTTGCTAGAAGTGGAGCAACAGTAGGTAAAAATTATATTCATCAAAGTGGAGAAAAGTCAGTATATGCAGGATATTTAATTAGATTGATTGTTAATCAGAAATTGGCATCGCCAAAATATATTTATCACTACATAAATTCGACAGAATATTTTAAATTTGTAGAAAATACAAAGAGTAATGGTTCTCAACCTAATATAAATGCAAAGCAGTATTCTGATTTTAAAATCCCGCTACCTCCACTGCCAGTACAGGAATATATCGTATCAATTCTGGATAAATTTGATGCCTTAGTCAATGATTTATCACAGGGATTACCAAAAGAAATAGAATTAAGACAGAAACAGTATGAACATTACAGGGAAAAATTATTGAATTTTGAAAAATAGAGATTTAAAAGGGGGAGAATGTAAAAGGAGTGGATTTTTAAATGTCAGAAAAAAGTGCAGTTTATGAAACATCAACTATTGCTGAAATGACAAATGGGATTATTTTAGCTAATTATGAAAAAATACTACAAGTACAGGAATCTTATCAAAGTGAAGCAGAACTTGAAGAAAGTATGATAAAAAATCTTGTACTGCAGGGTTATGAGAAATTTAACGGAAAAACATCAGATGATTTGTACAAAAATTTAAAAGTACAGCTTGAAAAGCTGAATAAAGTAACTTTTACAGATGAAGAATGGAAACGTTTTTTAGCTGAATTTCTTGATTCACCAAATGACGGAATGATAGAAAAAACAAGAAAAATTCAGGAAAATCATATCCATGACTTTATTTTTGATGACGGACATCTGCAAAATATAAAAATTATTGATAAAAAGAATATTCACAATAACTTCTTGCAGGTAACGAATCAGATTAGGCAGGAAGGCATTCATAATAACCGTTATGATGTAACTATACTGGTTAATGGATTGCCACTTGTTCATATAGAATTGAAAAAACGTGGTGTAAATCTTCATGAAGCATTTAATCAAATCCATAGATACAGTAAGGAAAGTTTCAATGCTGAAAATTCACTTTATAAATATGTGCAGATATTTGTAATTTCAAATGGAACTTATACACGTTATTTTGCAAATACTACTGCACAAAATAAAAATCATTATGAATTTACATGTGAATGGGCAGATGCAAAGAATAGAGTTATCAGGGATTTGGAAGATTTTACAGCAACATTTTTTGAAAAACGTACAGTGCTTGAAGTGCTGACAAAATATTGTGTTTTTGACTCAAATAATACGCTCCTTATAATGAGACCTTATCAGATTGCGGCAACAGAACGTATTTTGTGGAAAATAGAATCTAGCTTTCAAAGTAGAAAAGCAGGAAAAATTGAAGCAGGAGGATTTATTTGGCATACAACAGGTTCAGGTAAGACTTTGACTTCCTTTAAGACTGCAAAGCTTGCTACAGAGCTTGATTATATAGACAAAGTGTTTTTTGTAGTCGACAGAAAAGATTTGGATTATCAGACAATGAAGGAATATCAGAAATTTCAGCCTGACAGTGTAAATGGAAGCAAGGATACAAAGGAACTTAAACGAAGTATAGAAAAACAGGATAATAAAATAGTTGTTACAACAATTCAAAAATTAAATGAATTTGTTAAGAAAAATTTAAATCACGAAATCTATGATAAACATTGTGTAATAATATATGATGAATGTCATCGTTCACAGTTTGGAGATGCACAAAAGAACATAAGAAAATCTTTCAAACATTATTATCAGTTTGGATTTACAGGAACTCCTATCTTTCCTGAAAATGCTCTTGGAGTTGAAACAACAGCAGGAATTTTTGGAGCACAGCTTCATAGTTATGTTATAACGGATGCCATTCGGGATGAAAAAGTTCTAAAATTTAAAGTTGATTACAACGATATCAGACCAAAATTCAAATCTGCTGAAAGTGAAACTGACGAAAAAAAGATTAAGGCAATTGAAAAGAAAATGCTTTTGCATCCTGAACGTATTTCTGAGATAACAGAATATATCTTAAAAGTGTATAATACAAAAACTCATAGAAATGAACAGTATGATTTGAAACATAGACGATTAATTGGGTTTAATGCAATGTTTGCAGTGCAAAGCGTAGAAGCGGCAAAACTTTATTATGAAGAGTTTAAAAAACAGCAGAGGGATATTTCTGAAGAAAAGAGACTAAAAATAGCGACAATATATAGTTTTACTGCTAATGAAGAACAGAATGCAATAGGAGATATTCCTGACGAAAATTTTGAACCAGGTGCGATGGATTCAAGTTCTAAAGAATTTCTAGATAAAGTAATATCTGACTATAATGGATATTTTAAAACTAATTATTCTACAAACGGGAAGGAATTTCAGAACTATTATAAGGACTTATCCCAAAAGGTTAAGGATAAGGAAATAGATCTTTTAATTGTTGTAGGAATGTTCCTTACTGGATTTGATGCTCCAACTTTAAATACACTTTTTGTTGATAAAAATTTGAGATACCATGGTTTAATTCAGGCATTTTCCCGAACAAACCGTATTTTAAATAAAGTTAAGACATTTGGTAATATTGTATGTTTCAGAAATCTTGAAAAAGCCACTGAAGATGCAATAAAGACTTTTGGAGATGAAAACAGTGTCAATGTAATTCTGGAAAAAAGTTACGATGAATATATTAATGGATTCACAGATGAAGAAACAGGAAAATCAATGAAAGGATACGTTGATTTATGTAATGAAATAGTTAAAAAGTTTCCAAATCCAGTAGAAATAGAACTTGATTCAGAGAAAAAAGAATTTGCAGAGTTATTTGGTGAACTGCTTAAATCAGAAAATATACTTAGAAATTTTGATGAATTTGAAAATTTTGAGAAAATAATATCAGATAGACAAATGCAGGATATAAAAAGTGTTTATGTGGATATTTGTGAAGATATAAGAAATACTGGAAAAAATGATGAAAATAGAAATGGAGAAAAGGAAATTGATTTTTCTGATATTGAATTTCAAATTGATTTGCTTAAAACAGATGAAATAAATCTTGATTATATTTTATCCTTGATTTTAAAGAAATCAAAAGAGCACGATGATATTGAAACTTTAAAGTCTGAAATACGTAGAATCATTAGAACGAGTTTAGGAACAAGAGCTAAAGAAGATTTAGTTATGAATTTTATTAATAAAACGGATTTATCTGAAATAAAAAATAGCGGAGATATTCTTGAATCATTTTATAAATATGCAAATGAAGAAAAGAAAATAAAAATCGATGAATTAATAGAAAATGAAAGTTTAAAGAAAGATTCAGAACGTTTTATAGAAAAATCTATAAATAAAGGATTTGTTGACTATGCCGGAGCAGAATTAGACAGTATACTTCCACCAACTTCACGTAGAAAGGGAGCAAGAGAGGCAAAAAAACAGACAGTATTGCAGAAAATAAGAAATATAGTGGAAATTTTTATCGGAATTTAAATTAGAGTTAGATGCGTCTATAATTTTGTGTAAACTCAAAATATAATATATGGTACAGGAGATATTGTCTCAGCTTTTTAATTTATGTGAAGAAAATAAATTTTAAACTAAAAAAGTGACTACCCTATAATTATAAAACAGTTTATATTTTTTTACTAAATTTTTCCTGAATTTTCAACTTTAGTATATTAAATCTTACTAAGTATAGAAATTTTAAGTACTTGAAAAGTTTTTATTATTTAAGTATAATGACTAAACGAAAAATACTAAGATAAATAAAAAACAGGAGATGAAAATATGGAAAAAATAAATCTAAATAAAGAAAATGAAAAATTAAAGAGTATTTTTACTACAAAAAGAGAAATAAGTCATGCATTTGTAACAGGAGCAACGGGGCTTTTAGGAAATAATCTTGTAAGGGCACTAGTTAATAGAGGAATAAAAGTTACAGGATTAGTACGAAATATAAAAAATGCAAAAAAACAGTTTTCAGATTTAGAAATTACTTTTGTAGAAGGAAATTTGAATAATCCAGATAGTTATAAAGAAGCTCTTAAAGGGTGCGATGGTCTTTTTCATACAGCGGCTTATTTTAAGGAAGCATATAAAGGTGGAGAAAATCACTGGTCGAAACTTTATAATACAAATGTGACAGGAACTATAGAGTTAATGACTGCTGCAAAAAAAGCAGGAATAAAAAACATGATTCACACTTCTTCAATTGCAGTACTTAAAGCAGAGAAAAATCAGCTTATTGATGAAACAATGTTACGTGATAAAGATGATGAAGAAATTAATGATTATTATCGTAGTAAGATATTAAGTGATGAAGCTGTTAAAAAATTTTTGAATGAAAATCCTGATATATTTTGTTGTTTTGTACTTCCAGGATTTATGTTTGGTCCTGGAGATATGGGGCCTACTTCATCAGGACAGCTTGTTATGGATTATGTAAATAAAAAGATACCAGGAATTATACCCTCAAGTTATAGTGTTGTAGATGCACGTGATGTAGCAGAACATGAAATAATGGCAATGGAAAAAGGAAAAAGAGGAGAATTGTACCTTGCAGCTGGAAAATTTATGACTATGAAAGAATTGTTAGAAGAATTATCTAAAGTAACAGGAATTCCTGCTCCTAAAAGGGTTATTCCTTTATCTTTTTTAAAAATATTGGCTGTATTTAATGAATTGATCAGTAAATTAACTAAAAAAGAGACATTAATAAATAAGGCTACAATACATGTCATCAAAAATGATTATATGCGAAATAATTTCAGTCATAAAAAAAGCAAAAAAGAATTAGGATGTGAATTTGGATCATTGGATGAAACTTTAAAGGATGTTATAAATTGGTATAAAGAAAACGGATATTTATAATTATCTAGAAAATATTGTTTTAAATATATAAATAAAGGGTTGTTTTAAAATAGAAAAACATATGAAAATAGTTAGTTTTCATAGTAACTTTTTGATTTTTTTGAAACAGCTTTTTATTTCATAAGTAAAATAAATTTATTTTTAATAATTATAGAACAACTAAATTAGTTAAATACTGATACATTTAAAAAAATTCCTTTTCATTTAAAATCTATATATAAAAATTAAACATTTTAAATTTTTTCAAGCCATGTATCTATTTCATAAAAAATAAAGATAAGCTTTTTACCTTTTTCAGTAAGGAAATAGTCTACATGAGGTGGTATTGAATTAAATTGTTTTCGTGATATAACACCAAAATTTTCTAATTTTCTTAATGTCGAAGATAACATCACGCTTGTTATTCCAGGAATCTCCTTTTTCAATTCTCCAAAACGTTTGATACTTTTTTTGTTAAGTATATATAATATATTTATTGTCCATCTGCCAGAAAGAAGTTTTAAAAAATCTTGAGTCTCTTTTAAACAGTTATCTTCTATTTCAGAAGTTACTTTACTTTGAATATATTTTTCTATAACCATTTTATTTTCCATTAAATTCTCCTTTAATTTTTATAGTGAAATTAGCTACAAAGGTATAGTTTTTTTAAAATTACTATATATAGTGAAACTATTTAAAAATCACATCGCTACGTAAATAATCAGTTTCAGTTACTCCCATTCTGACATTTATCAGGCAGGTAACAGTAAAAAAATAATCTGAAAGTCTATTAATATATCTTAATCCTGCTTCATTAACATGTTCTTCTGTTTCAATGAGTGCAACTATTCTTCTTTCCAGTTTTCTTGTAAAAGTTCTTAATATGTGAAATTCAGCAGCAATCTTGCTTCCCCCAGGAATAATGAAATGCTTAAGTTCAGGTAGCTGCGGAAGATATTCATCTATTCTGTTTTCAAGCCATTCTACATCTTTTTCTGTCTGTTTATATGGACGTAGCTCTCCAGAAGTTGCCAAATCACTTCCGCAATCAAACAGATGATGCTGTATAATGATACATTCTTTTCTAATATCAGATAATTCCGGATAATTTTCCATTTTTGCTACAACTGATCCAAGCAATGAGCACAATTCATCTGCTGTTCCGTATGTTTCAACTCTTATATGTGTTTTACTTACACGTTCACCGCCGTACAGTCTTGTATATCCCTTATCCCCGTATTTCGTGTATATTTTCATATTGCACCTCCAATAAATTATTTTTAAATTATATCATATCTAAATATTTTATTTTCTAGCTATACTTTTAGATAGTTTTCTAAGTAAAATAGATAATACAGATTTAAATTCTTATTTACTTTCTGTCAGTATATTTTTTCATGATATAAACTATTATACTTGAAAAAATTCAAAAAATCTATCTGAAAAGGCAAAAAGAAAAAATATTTTTAATAGAAAATATACAATTGATTTTTTTAGAAGATAAAGGTAAAATAGAACAAAAAGTTTAAAGTTGTCGGGAAAGGATAAATATATGAATATAAGAAAAGGAAAAATCGAAGATCTGGATGAGATAGCAGCTATAGAAGCTGAATGTTTTCCAGCAAGTGAAGTAGCAACAGAAGAATCATTTAAAGGGAGATTGACTGTATATCCTGATTATTTTTGGATTCTTGAGGAAGATGGAAAAATTGTAAGTTTTGTAAACGGAATGGCAACAGACAGTCCGAATTTATCAGATGAAATGTATGAAAATCCTTATTTACACAATCCTGAAGGTAAATGGCAGATGATTTTTGGAGTTAACACATTACCTGGCTACAGAAAAAGAGGGTATGCAGGAAAATTAATCAATGAACTGATTGAAGATGCGAGAACTGGAAAAAGAAAGGGAGTTGTCCTGACCTGCAAGGAGACATTAGTACCATATTATTCAAAATTTGGATTTAAAAACGAGGGAGTATCTGAATCTACTCATGGTGGAGTTGTATGGTATGAGATGAGGCTGATATTTTAAAATCTTATCTTAATGCAGTAATGAAATATATTAAATTAGACTGGAATAACACAGTCTTTTTTAGTATAATTATTATAAAATGATAAAAGATAATTTTTAAGAGGAAAGGAGAATAAAACTCTTCAGAACAATAAAAAATATAAAGAAGATACAGTGCGGCAAAATTATAACTGCTGAAATTCTGTAGGATATTATTTTATAATATTGGAAGAAGGTTTTAAGTCTAGATATGAATATTAATTTGTTAAATTTACTGGCAGAAAAACTGAACACAGGTTCGATGAGAAGCATTTATTTAAGTGCAATGCCTGGAAGATACAGGGCAAGAATGGATTTATCAGATTTTGATAAAATAGATATAAATTTTTCTAAAAGTTTTTTTGAGAATCTGTTTACAAAAAAAAGTTTCAGCATGAAAATCAGAATGACGAATGAAGAAAAAAATCAGTCTGTAGAAAGAAAAATCCAGTATCTTTTTAATGAAAACATGAATATTTTAAGGGAAGAAGGGATAAATAGCCTTGCGTTGGGATATCCTATTCTGGTGAAACAGAATAATAAGACAAAATCCGTTATGAAATCTCCTCTGTTTATATGGAAACTGGATATAACAAGATCTAAACTTGATATGAATGAATTTACAATTTCAAAAGATGAAAATTCTACTGCTGAAATTAACAAAGTTTTACTTATGCAGCTGCTTTCAGATGATAAGACTAACTTATCAGATGTATATGATTTAGGAAAAGATGAAGATGAAAGCATTCTCACATTTGAAGAAATAAAAAACATACTTTCTGAAATAAACAAAAAATTGAAAATAGAATATTCTGAGGAATTTAAAATAGAAAAATTTCCTGAAAATGCTGAAAAAATAGATGAAAAAGGAAAGGAAGCTCCGTTTATTTTTTATGGAGGAGTATTAGGACTGTTTAAACGTCAGAATGAAGGAATAATACAGGATTTCAATATTTTAACGGAAAATTTTTCCCAGTTTAAATTTAATGTGTCTGAAAGAGATGATTTTCAGCTGAATAAAAATACATCAATTTCAACTGATCCGAGCCAGCAGAATGTTGTGGAGACATTGACGGATACTCAGTATAAAATTATTCAGGGACCTCCAGGAACAGGGAAAAGCCAGACTCTGACCGCAATCATTACAAATTCACTTGAGAATGGTGCAAATATTCTGATTGTCTGTGAGAAAAAAACGGCACTGGATGTAATATATGAAAAATTGTCAGATCTCGGACTGGGAGATCTTACTGTAATGCTGAATGATCCTGTAAAAGATCGTAGGGATGTAGTAAAGAGAGTAAGGGATCTTGCAGAAAATCTTCCTAAAACTGAACAGTTTGATGAAGCAAAATATGAATATTCGGTAATGGAATATAAAAATCTGAAGGAGAAGTACAACAATCATCAGAAGGCTCTGAAAGTAAACATGAGAAATACAAACTTGACAGTAAATGATACAATGCTGAATCTTCTGGAGGGAAAAGAACATCAGAATTACTATCATGTGGATACTGAGAAAAATAATACTGACACAGTTTACAGAATACTTGATATTGTAGACAGACTGCTTAATACAATAGGAGCAATTGATAAAATTAGAAAATTTGAAGAAATATATAATGACAAGTTTAAAAATATACAGTCTTACGAGATATTTTTTGAAGAAACTTCAAATACATTGAATGACGCTAAAAAAATGATAAATTTCATTAAGGATAATATGTCAAAATATGGGAAACAGTTTGAAGAGTTTTTTGGTGTAAATAAACTGAAAGTTTCAATATTCTCGATATTTAATTCTAAAATAAAAAGTATAAAGAATGCATGGGAAGACATTTACAAAAATTCCGGAAAAATATATGAATATAATGACAAATATATAGACAGAAAATTTACTCAGCATGATTATGGAAAATATGAAAAGGAATTGGAAGAATTTTCTGGAATATTAAATGAAATTGTAGACAACAGAAATGGATTTATGAGTTTCATAGATGAAAAGAAAAGTGGAGAAGTAACAAGAGAAGAGGAAGCTTTCATAAATAATTTCATAAAATATGTTGATGAAAATAAAATTGAAGACAGGAAAGAGTTTCTGAAGCTCTCCTATTATTATTCATTATTGCAGAACAGTAATATAAAAAATGAAATGTACAGGGATTATTCAGTCAATATAGGAAAACTGCTTGAACATGATAAATTCATAACAGAGAACCAGAAGTATCAGATAAAGAAAAACTGGCAGGAAACAAGAAGAAGAGCGCTTGGTTCAATGGGGAAAGAAGACAACATAAAAATGCTGTATAATCTGAGAAAAAATGCAAAATATGGAAAAATAAATACTTTAAGGGAAATCATAGGGTCGGATGTGGAATTCTTTAAAAAGATTTTTCCTGTGATAATGACGGATTCTAATACGTGCAGTGCAGTATTTCCATTACAGGAAGGAATTTTTGATCTTGTAATATTCGATGAAGCCAGTCAGCTTAAACTGGAAGAGGTACTGCCTTCCATGATGAGAGGAAAATACAAGATAGTTTCAGGAGACATTCATCAGATGCCGCCTTCAAATTATTTTGGAGCAGAAATGGAACAGAAGGAAACTGATAATGAAGAAATAGATGAAGAATCACTTTTCCTGGCAGACAGTGAATCATTGCTTGATTATGTAAATAATCTGAATGAAGATGTGATCATGTCGTATCTTGATTTTCATTACAGATCAAAACATCCGAAGCTGATTAATTTTTCCAATGCGGCATTTTATGAATCAAGGCTGGTTCCAATGCCATCAAAGTCAGAATATACACCAATTGAATATTATAGAGTAAATGGAATATACAAGGCTAGAAAAAATGATGATGAGGCGGATAGGATTATAGAATATATTTTCAGCGATAAAATACTTATAGATGGAAAATTACCGAGTGTGGGAATAGTCACACTGAATCTGGAACAGAAGACTAATATCGTAAACAGAATAAATTCATATTTAAGGGAGAATGACAGCGAAGCTGTGAGAAACCGTTATAATGAGCTGCTTGAAAAAAATATGTTTGTAAAAAACCTTGAAAATGTTCAGGGAGATGAAAGAGATGTGATGATATTTTCTACAACTTTCGGAAAAAATGAAGATGGAAAATTTATACAGAATTTTGGTCCTTTGAATAATCAGCAGAAGGGATACAAGCTTTTAAATGTGTTAATAACAAGGTCAAAATATAGATTTGCCGTATTTACTTCAATTCCTGAGGAAAATATAAATACATGGGAAAATGAAATTACAAAAAACGGAAACAATGGTAAAAGTGTATTTTATGCTTATCTTGCGTATGCCCAGGCTGTATCGGAAAATGACACAGATAAGGAAAACAGAATTTTAGATGTTCTGGCTGTAAATAAGACAAAATATTCCAGTATTCCATATGAAAAAATTCAGGAAACAGACAGTAAAATTGTAAAAATAATTGCAAAGGAAACAGGACTGGGAGAAAACGAGGAAATAGTAAAGAACTACAGAATTGGTGGATTTATTCTTCCTTATGCAGTAAAGGATAAAGATGCAGATAAGGCCAAAACAGTGATAGATATCAATGATATAGAAACGTTTGATGGAAAGACTGCATACAGAGGACTTATATATAGAAAAAATATGTTTGAAGGCATGGGATATAAATATAAATTATTGAACATGGCAGATTACATATAGGAGAATTTCTTCTAATATTTGAAAATATTTATAATGAAAGGGAGAGTCTGAAATGAAAAGAAATGTTTTTATAACAGGGGCTTCCAGTGGAATAGGAAAGGCAATGGCCTATTCCTTTGGTAAAAATGGTGATAATCTTATTTTGTGTGCCAGAAGGCAGGAAAAGCTTCAGGAAATAAAGAAAGACATTGAAAGTAACCATAATGTAAGAGTGGATATTTATGAACTTGATGTAACAAAATACGAAAAAGTTACAGATACAGTAAAGGAAATAATTAAAAATTCAGGGAAAATAGATATTCTGATAAATAATGCAGGACTTGCGCTGGGACTGGAAAAATTTCAGGATTATAATATATCTGATATTGAAAGAATGATTGATACAAATATAAAAGGACTTCTGTATATAACGAGGGAAGTTATACCAAATATGGTGAAAAATAATAAAGGACACATAATAAATATAGGATCGACAGCAGGAATTTATGCTTATGGTGGAGCTGCTGTCTATTGTGCTACAAAGTCTGCAGTAAAATTTTTAAGTGACGGAATAAGAATAGATACAATTGATAAAAGTATTAAAGTAAGTACGCTGCAGCCGGGAATTGTTGAAACGGATTTCAGTGAAGTGAGATTTCATGGAGATAAGGAAAAGGCTAAAAAAGTTTATGAAGGTATAGAGGCGTTAAAACCTGAAGATATAGCAGATATAGCTTTATATGTGGCAAATCAGCCTGAGCATGTGCAGATATCCGATGTTACAATAATGGCAACAAAGCAGGCCATAGGATTTAATGTACATAGGGAAAAATAGAAGATAGCAGAGATATATCTTTTACAAATAGATTTTAATTCAATGTTTATATGAAAAAACGGAAGGGGAAATTTTAAAATGGAAAATAACACTGGAAAAAATCAATTGCAGAAAAAAGAACTGTCAAAAGAATTATTAAAAGAATCTTCATCGAAATATGAACTACCTGATAATTTACTAAAAAAAATAACAGAAATTAGACAATATCTTCATAAAAATCCTGAATTATCAGGTGAAGAATATGAAACAACGGAATTTATAAAGAAGTTTTTGACAGAACACAATATAAAAATTCTCCCTTTTGATTTGAAAACAGGAGTTATCGCTGAAATTGGAGAAGGTGAAAAAATAGTTGCGTTGAGATCTGATATTGATGCACTTCCTATAAATGAAATGACAGATTATCCGTATAAGTCACAAAATCCTGGAGTAATGCATGCCTGTGGGCATGACTTTCATACAGCTTCACTTTTAGGAGCGGCAGTAATATTGAAAAAAAAGGAAAAAGAGCTTAAGGGTAGGGTAAGACTTATTTTTCAGCCAGCTGAAGAAATAAATGCAGGAGCTAAGGAAATAATAAAACAAGGAGTTTTAAAAGGAGTTTCAGCAATTGCAGGTTTTCATAACAAGCCTGATTTACCGCTAGGAACAATTGGAATAAAATCAGGGCCTCTTATGGCGGCAGTTGACAGGTTTGAAGTAAAAATCAATGGTACAGGAACTCATGCGGCAGCACCTCAAAATGGAAATGATCCGATAGTGACTGCCAGTCAGATTGTGACATCTATTCAGTCTATCGTGAGCAGATATGTATCTCCTGTTGACATGGCAATAATCAGTGTAACAAAAATATCAGGCGGGAATACATGGAATGTGATACCTGAAAGCGTGATAATGGAAGGTACAATGAGAACCTTCAAGGAATCTGTACAGGAAAGAATAAAGAAACTGTTTGTTCAGGTTATAAAAAACTATACGGAAGCCTTTGACCAGAAATATGAAATTTCATGGGGAGATGCACATTCCTTTGTAGATAATGATAAGATTCTGGCAGAGGCGATAGGGAAAGAAGCTTCAATATTTGCAGATATTAAAATTCCTGAGATAACAACAGGTGGAGAAGATTTTTCGTTTTATCAGAAGGAAGTGCCTGGACTGTTTGCGTTTATAGGTACAGAATGTCCTTATGAATGGCATAATCCTGCATTTCAGATAAAAGACGAGGCTTTATATTTTTCAATAAACTACTATATAGCCGCTGTAAATATTATGTTGAAAAAATAAAGTATATAAAATAAGATATGTGAAAAACTATATTTATTGAATTATAGTAAATGAAATAAATATAGTTTTATCTATATATATAATTTATGTAATTTGTAAATTTTATATATTTGACTTTTACTACAGTATTCACTATAATGAATTTATAAATCAAAGAAAAGGATTTAAAAACAGAAAACAAAAATTAGGAGGAAAGAAAAATGAAAAGATTTAGAGAAGCGATGCATCATCATAGGTAAATAGGTTTGTGCTTTAAAATTTCAGGTACAGACTTATGTTGTATTGATAAGAATTTGTACCTGTGATGCTTCTAAATCTTTTATTAAATAAATAGAAAAGCTCTCAGGAAAAAACTGGGAGCTTTTTTTCTGGATTATAGAAGTTAAGGTGCAAATGAATTATTGAATAGTTATATCAGTTAAAGCGGCAAAAATAATCTGCAGAAAATAAAAAATGAAAGAGATGGAGGAACAGATTATGAAAAAAATAATAATTCTATTAGTAATGGCAATGACAATACTCATGTGTAGCGTGGAAAAAACTGAGAAGGAAGAAAAAAAGAATGAGGATAAGCTACTTCAGAAAGTGATTGTTGGATTGGATGATACATTTGCACCTATGGGATTTAAAAATGAAAAAGGGGAATTAGTAGGATTTGACATTGAACTGGCAAAGGCTGTAGCAGAAAAACTTAAAATAGAGGTTGAATTTAAGGCAATAAACTGGGATTCAAAAATAATGGATCTGAACAGTGGAAATATAGACCTGATATGGAATGGACTGACTATAACGCCTGACAGGGCAAAGGAAACAGAAATTTCAAAACCATATATGAGCAATAATCAGATAATAATAGTAAATATTAATTCTCCAATAAAGACTAAAGCAGACCTGAAAGGGAAAATTGTAGGGGTACAGTCACAGAGCAGCGGAGAAGAAAAGATTAAAAAGGAAAATGCAGACAAGGGATTTAAGGAACTTAAAACATATCCGCAGTATGATCAGGCCTTCATGGATCTTGGTATAGGAAGACTGGATGCAATAGTTGTGGATGAAGCGTATGCAAAATACATAAAAAATACTGAGGAAAAAGAGGCAGGAAAAGAACTTTACAGAATTTTAGATGAAAATTTTGGAATTGAGGAAATGGGAATAGCAGCTAAAAAAGGAAATAAAAAATTAATAGAAGCAATAGAAAAAGCAATAGATGAATTGAGAAAAGACGGGACATATCAAAAAATATATTCAAGATGGTTTAAGGATTAAAAATGTCACCGGTAAATATGTTCATTGAACTGCTGGAAACTCTGCCAGTAGTGTTTTCCCTATATGTCTGTACGGTAGTATTTTCTGTCCCGTTGGGAATACTTGGAGCATTGGCATATACAGGAAAAAATAAGGTTGTGAAGAGTATTCTTTCAATATATACATGGGTATTCAGGGGAACTCCCCTGATGCTCCAGCTGTTCATAGTGTATTACGGTATTCCGTTAATAAATTTCTTTGGATATAGATTGAAACTTGATCCATATTCTGCAGCAGTACTGACATTTGTAATAAATTATGCGGCGTATCTGATTGAGATAATGAGAAGTGGACTGGAAAGCATAGATTCAGGACAGCATGAAGCTGCAAAAGTTTTAGGATACAGTTACTGGCAGAAAATATTGTATATAATACTTCCACAGGCGATAAGAAGAGTTCTTCCGACACTAGGGAGTGAAGCAATTACCCTTATAAAGGATACTTCCCTGATTTATGTACTTGCAGTGACGGAGATAATGAAAAGAACAAAAGAACTTGCAAACCAGTATTATAACATAACTCCGTATATATGTGCGATTATTATTTATCTTGTGTTGAGTTTGGCTGTAGACAGACTGTTTAAGAATGCAGAAAAGAAAAATAAAATAAGAATTTAGGTGAAAAATATGAAAGAAAAAATAATAGAAGTTATTAATCTGAAAAAACAGTTTGGAAATAACCTTATACTGGATGACATAAATTTTACAATAAATAAAGGTGAGGCAGTTTCTCTGATAGGACCCAGTGGAAGTGGGAAATCAACAATCTTAAGATGCATTGCAGATCTTGAAACCTTGACTGGCGGAAAAATACTGATAGAAGGACATAATTTACAGGATAAAGGAATTGATAGGAAGATAAAAAAGGAACTTTTACTGAAAACAGGAATGATATTTCAGAATTTTAATCTTTTTCCACATATGACGGTTAAGGATAATATTATAAAAACATTGAGGATAGTAAAGAAAACAGCTGTGAAAAAAGCTGAAGAAATTGCGGAAAAAGTACTGGAAACAGTCGGACTTGCCGATAAGAAAGATAATTTTCCTAATGAACTGAGCGGAGGTCAGAAACAGAGGGTTGCAATAGCAAGAGGACTGGCGCTGGAGCCGGATATTCTTCTGTTTGATGAGCCCACTTCTGCACTGGATCCTGAACTTGTAAAAGAAGTTCTTGATATAATAAGAAAACTGAAAAAGGAAAGAAAAATGACAATGCTCATTGTAAGTCATGAAATGAAGTTTGTAAGGGAAATATCTGATGAAGTTATAGTAATGGAAAATGGTAAAATACTTGAAAAAGGTTCTGTGGAAAAAATATTTGAAAATCCTGAAACTCAGAGAGTAAAAGAATTTTTAAATACGATATATTAGAATATGCCTGAAAATCTAGGATTAAGAAAGGTATAATAATACTAAGAAAAAGAAGACAGAAAAGCTTAACACAGACTAAAGATAAATTTGTAAAGTAAAATATACTTGCAATAGATATGAATTCAAGATATAATAAAAAAAGTCAAAATTTTGAAAGTAAAATTAAGAGGTGAAAAGGTGTTTATTACAATTAAGAATTTGGTGAAAGAGTATAAACTAAGCAATAACAGGATTTTAAAAGCTGTAGACAATGTAGATCTTACAATAGAAAAAGGAGACATCTACGGAATAATGGGACTTAGCGGTGCTGGAAAATCAACATTGATAAGACTTATAAACAGGCTTGAGGAGCCTACTGAAGGTCAAATATATGTAGAGCATATTGAAACGGATGAGAAAAAAGGGGAAAATTTAACTGTAAAAAAGAACATTCTGGATTTTAATCAGAATGAACTGAGAGATTACAGAAAAAAAACAGGAATGATATTTCAGCATTTTAATCTTCTAAATTCCAGAAATGTAGGTGGAAATATTGCATTTCCTCTGGAAATTTCCGGATGGAAAAAGGAAGATATAAATAAGAGGGTGGATGAACTCCTTGACATAGTAGGATTATCAGATAAGAAGGAAAACTATCCTGAACAGCTTTCAGGGGGACAGAAGCAAAGAGTTGCGATAGCAAGAGCTCTGGCAAATAATCCGGAAATTTTACTTTCAGATGAGGCAACAAGTGCCTTGGATCCTAGAACAACAAATTCCATATTGGATTTGTTAAAGGATATAAATAAAAGATTTGGAATTACAATAATATTAATAACTCATCAGATGGAAGTCATAAGAAAAATATGTAACAAGACAGCAATAATGTCTGATGGAAAAATAGTTGAAGAAGGAACTGTAAAGGATATATTTATGCATCCTAAAACAGAACTGGCAAAGGAATTTGTGTCAAATATTTCTCATGAAAGTTTTGAAACAGTAGAAAATGCCAACTCTGTAAAACGTTCAGAAGGTAAGATAAAGCTGAAACTGAAATTTAATGAAGAACAGGCAGACAAGCCATACATTGCTGAAATAATTAAAAGATATGATGCAGAGATAAATATACTAGGTGGTTCCATAGATAAACTGTCAAACACAGTTGTAGGAAATCTGACAATAGAAATTTCTGCTGAAGAGGAAAAAATAAAGACAATAGTAAAGTGGCTTGAAATGAATAATCTGGAACTGGAGGTGTTATAATGAAATTTGATATAATAAAATTTTTACATTTTGAAACAATGCTGATTCCATTATGGGAAACTGTTTATATGGTGGCAATTGCAACGCTTGTTTCTTTAATTATAGGACTTCCGATAGGAGTGCTTCTTGTTACTTCTGAGCCTAAAGGAGTAAAGCCTAATAAAACGTTACATAAAATTCTGGATGTACTGCTTGTAAATATAACAAGGTCAATACCTTTTGTTATTCTGATAGTTCTTTTAATACCTTTATCAAGACTTCTTATAGGAAAGTCTTTTGGAAGTGTGGCATTTATTGTTCCTCTTTCATTAGGAGCTGCTCCATTTGTAGCAAGAATAATTGAAGGAGCATTGAAGGAAGTCGATGAAGGACTTATAGAAGCTTCTAAATCAATGGGAGCAACAACAAACGAAATAATATTCAAGGTAATGATACCTGAAGCTCTTCCGGCATTAATTCATGGACTTACTTTAACAATAATAAGTCTTGTAGGATATTCAGCGATTGCAGGTTCCATCGGTGGAGGTGGGCTTGGAAATTCAGCAGTTATAGATGGATATCAGAGGACGAATCCTACATTAATGTGGCAGGCAACAGTAACAATTATTTTACTGGTGCAGATAATACAGTTCATAGGAAATAGCATAGTGAACAGAATAAATAAAAGAAGAGTAAGAGGATAAAAACGTTTTTTGTTTTAATGATAAAACAAATAATTTAATACATAAAAAATTGAGGAGGCTAAAAATGAAAAAATTATTGTTAATTATACTATCAATAACATTACTTATAGTATCTTGTGGAGTAAATAAAAGTGAAGAGAAAAAACTTGAAAAGCTGAAGGTTGCAGCTACACCAATTCCAGCTGGAGAAGTTCTGGAAGTAATAAAGGAAGACCTGAAAAAAGAAGGAATAGAACTTGAAATAGTAACGTTTAATGATTATATACAACCTAATAAAGTATTGCAGTCAAAAGAAGTGGATGCAAATTTATTTCAGCACACGCCATATATGGAAAATTTTGGTAAGAAAAATGGTTTTGAAATGGTAGCAGTTGGAAAAATATATTTACCTACATTGGCACTGTATTCTAAAAGAATAAAGAATGTGAAAGAACTTAAAGATGGAGATACAATATTAATACCAAATGATCCTACAAATGCGGCAAGATCGCTAATATTGCTTGATAAAGGTGGAATAATTAAATTAAAGGACAATACAAAACAGGATGCAACTGTAAAAGACATAGCTGAAAATCCTAAAAATATAAAAATAGTTGAACTTTCTGCTGAACAGCTGGCGCCAAGACTTGAAGAAGTGGCAGCATCAATAGTAAACAGTAGTTTTGCATTAGATGCGGGATTATCATATAAAAAGGATGGAATACTTGCAGAAGATAAGGACTCACCTTATGCAAATGTTCTGGCAACTTTAAAAGGAAATGAAAAGGATGAAAAAATACAGAAATTATTAAAAGCTTTACAAAGTGAAAAAGTTAGAAAATTTATTGAAGAAAAATACAAGGATGTAATAATTCCAGTGTTTTAAGCAAAGTTATTAAAAGGTAATAGATTAAATAGAATATAAATTGTTAATTTATATATAAAAATAAAAAATAGGAGGATTTTAAATGAAAAAATTATTACTGGGACTTACAGCTGCATTATTTCTTGTAGCTTGTGGAGGAGCAAAAGAAGAAGCAAAAACTGATTCAAAGGTGGCAGAAAAGCCTGCAAAAGTTGAAAAATTAGTAGTCGGTGCAACACCTGTACCACATCAGGAATTACTTGAATTAGTAAAGGACGATTTAAAGGCAGAAGGTGTAGATTTGGAAATCGTTACATTTAACGATTACATACAACCAAATAAATTATTAGGAACTAAGGAATTAGATGCAAATTTCTTCCAGCACATACCATATATGGAAGAATTTGGAAAATCAAATAATCTTGATTTAGTATCTGTAGGAAGTGTTCACGTTGAGCCTATGGCAGTTTATTCTAAAAAAATAAAAAATATAAATGATTTAAAAAATGGAGATACTATATTAATACCTAACGATCCAACAAATGGTGGAAGAGCATTAATATTACTTGATAAAGCAGGAGTTATAAAATTAAAGGATAATAAGAAATTAGATTCAACAATAGCAGATATAGCTGAAAATCCTAAAAATATTAAGTTTACTGCATTAGCACCTGAACAGTTGGCACCAAGACTTGAAGAAGTTACAGCTGCAGTAATTAATGCAAACTTTGCTTTAGATGCAAAATTATCATTTAAAGATGATACAATCCTAGTTGAAGATAAAGACTCACCTTATGTAAATATAGTTACAGTTTTAAAAGGAAGAGAAAATGAAGAAAAAATTCAAAAGTTAATAAAAGCATTACAAAGTGAAAAAGTTAAAAAATATATTGATGAAAAATATAATGGTAGTGTAGTAGCTGCATTCTAAATCTAAACTGTAAATAGATTATCTTAAAAAATAAAAAATATTATTCTAATCCCTAACTTTCTAAATATTTTTCTGATTGAGATAATCTTTTTACATTAAGTTCATCACAGTTAGAAAAAATATTTGTGTGTATATTGATGATAATAGATAACTTTTAATTATTATGTGAGTGATAAGGAGACAATATAAAATGAATGAAAAAGAAAAAAATGAAAAATATAAAACTTTAAAAAGAAATATTATTGAAGATTCTTATTTTACGAAGGAAACAATGTTTATTCTGATTTGTGCAATGATTATAGCGTCAATAGGATTAAATACAAACTCTGTTGCAGTAATTATTGGAGCAATGTTGATTTCGCCACTAATGTCACCAATTCAGTCGCTAGGATTGGGATTATCAAATGGAAATTTAAAAAGAGTTTATGTATCACTTTTTAGATTGGGAATTTTTATATTAATAAGTGTAGTAAGTTCCACTTTTTATTTTTTAGTAAGCCCTATAAATGATGCAACACCACAGATACTAGCAAGAACTTATCCTACTTTATGGGACGTTTTAATCGCAATTTTTGGTGGAATTGCAGGAGTAATTGGAAAAACAAAAGAAGATGGTGGAAATGTAGTTCCTGGAGTAGCTATTGCAACAGCATTAATGCCTCCTTTGTGTGTAGTAGGATTTGGGATTGCTCATGGGAATCTGAAAATTTTTCTTGGAGCAGGATATTTGTTTATAATAAATGTATTTTTTATAATGATAGCAACATTAGTTGGCTTGATAGTTTATTCTGGAAATATTTTTGAAGCAAGAAATAAAATTTCAATAAAAAAACAAATAATATTTTATATAGGAAGTTTAATCATAATTATTCCAAGTATATATACAGCAACAACTTTAGTTCAAGATACAGCGAGAGAAAATTCATTAAAAAAATTTATTTCAAGGGAATTAAAAACTCATTATGTTTTTGATAATTCTATTAATAAAAAAGATAAAACTGTTACTTTAAAAATTGTAGGAGATGCCTTTAAAAAACAGGATATTGAGAAATTAGAAAAAAAACTGGAAAAATATAAATTGAAAAACTATAAATTAAAAATACAGCAGTTATCCAATGAAAAGTATTTAACAGCACAGGACTTATCAAAATATCTGAACGAAGAAAAAATAAAAGAAAATGCTGAAGATGTTTCATTACCGCTAAAAAATGAAAATCAAACAATTTTGGAGAATGATTTAAAAACTGTTGAAAATATTTTATATAAAAATTTTTCAAATAATATTAGCGAAGTTAAAATTGGAAAATTGATAGATGCAAATAATAATGAGAACTTTGTTGTTTTAGTTGTTGGGAATGAAACAATGACAGATGAAATTTCTGAAAAAATAAAAAATCTTGAATTTGATACTGAGAAAAAATATCAAATTATTATTGAAAAAAATAAGCAAGAAAAAGTTAATACATTATCTGAAGAGAATCAAAAATAAATTTTTGAAAAATTAAAGTAACAGAAATTCAATAAAAGTTAGAAAAAAATAAAAAATCTTGTGAATAAATGGAAAAAACATATTAAAGCCTTGACAAATGGCTTTATATTTATTATAATAGTTTGTATAAATGTGAAAAAATTATGATTTTTTATAATTATTTTTACAATATTGAATAAAGAAATTAATAATATAAAAATTAGAAAGGAGTCGATAAATAATGGCAGTACCTAAGAAAAGAACCTCTAAAGCGAAAAGAAACATGAGAAGATCACATGATTCAATTAAAGCTCCAAATATTATTGTAGAAGCTGATGGATCAATAAGAAGACCACACAGATTAAACTTGGAAACAGGAGTTTACAGAGGTAGACAAGTGTTAGCAAATGATGAAGCAACTGATGCTGAATAGTTTGTTGAAGCAGGATTTATGTCTTGCTTTTTTTTTGGCTTTATTATTTATTAATTTAAATGTTTTTAGTTGTATTTTTAAAAATTTTATGATAGACTTTAGTAGAATGATTTTAAACTGGAATTGGTATAAAATTATAGTAAAAAAACTTTAAAACTGAACTCAAAAGTTATTACTATTTACTCAAATACTGAATTTATATAATTTTTAATAGCTTAATGTTAAGCGAGTTCGAGTATATAAGGAAACTAAGAAATATAATAAAGTAAAAATAAAAAATAAATTTGAGGTGAAATATGAAAGTTGGAATTTTAGGAACAGGATCTT
>ERZ772764.755-NODE-755-length-21652-cov-4.380701_pt1 | contig 21652 bp, 16 predicted proteins | sample MGYA00512163_ERZ772764 | MGnify/ENA primary metagenome ERZ772764 (study PRJEB29015, sample SAMEA2737903) | human oral metagenome | biome: human oral; feature: human-associated habitat; material: dental | place: China | collected 2094 ... | reverse complement strand
TCGGCTGACCGGGATTGGCGATTGTCGCCTGACTGGATGTGGCTAAACTCTTCCGACGCTAACAGTGAACAGAAGTCTGAGATAAAGCTTTATAAATTTCCTCGAAAACTAGCGGCGTATCGTGGATCAGAGAATGTCTCCAGACGTGGTAGTGAGGTCCACCTTCAAAATGAACGGAAGCATCCGGAATGGCTTGGATAGAGATGGTTGCACTTCCATGGGTAACCTCCAATCCATGTGCAGTCTCGGTAACATCTATTCCGGGAGACATTGTCAGAGCGATCTTCAGCGGCACGAGAGCTTCGTTTGCCTCATCGATCGAAAGCTCCTCCTCTACCTTCCCCAACGAGACGTAATCCAGCAATGAGAGCGCAGCTCGTCTATCTAACAGCGAGTGAACGTGCTTGTTCCCGTAATGTTTAAGACATTTGAAACATGCGCTCTCGCAGTCGCAGTTATTTAGAATCTCTTTCGCTTTAGCAAAGAGCTCACTGATGACAGGGGGACTGGCGAGTTCAGCAGAGTAGCCTGCACCGCTTGCCAGGGAGTCAAACAGGTAAATGTCCACGAAGACTTCCTTACCTTGAGGAAACCTCTTCCGATAACCGGCACAAAGCTCCGAGAAATCGATATCGAGGATATCGACGGCGGCTAGGCGTAGCGCCTCTGTGAGCGAAGTCGCCGCCCTCGTAAGCCAGTGATTATTAATGAACCCGCCTCCGCAGCCGCTAACGCATACATCAGATCGACGAAGGCAGAGTTCGAACAGTATGAGATCGGTCTTAAAGACATCTCCCAGCAGAATGCTGCGCTGAAAGTTATGCTCACATGTAGGCCTGTTGCCACTGCAATCTTTTTGATACGGTGGATACAGCTTCTTACGTATCTCTTCATTTGCAGTAGGATATGCCGCACCACAATTTCCGCATATCTCAAATCCCTGGTTTGCCGGACCACGATTGACTACAACGAGATTACAGTCCGATCTCTGATCATACCTGACATGTACGAACCCATCCAACCGCTCCAGTCCACCATCAGAGACGGCGGAATAGCAGGGCTCCGATGTTACCGAATACTCCTCTCTTTCGTCATTTCCTCGTGACGAGCGTCCATTTCTCGGAGCAAATCCCCAGGGTTTCAGCATGTACTTGATCTCGAGAAAATCACGCCTGTGGCAGAAGGGACAACTGCCTTCATCAAGATCCATAAGCTCCCCGAACCACCCACACCCCGGATTTTTACAAAGAGCAATCTCCTTGAGATAGTCAGGGCTCTTGAAGTACTTCCTTGCAGGATTCTCGCGGTCGATCTGTCTGGCGGCATACTTCGAGATATGACTGTATACGCCCCCTGAAATATACTCCTCCTTGTCGACCACAATCTGGCGACCCGGCGCATACTCGCTTATCGCTATGTCGACAGAACGCTGGGGCTCCTGAAGGAGCTTTCCCTTTGAGTCCTCGATATCGAAGCCAATGACACCGCGAGGGAAGGAATAGGTTGGTAGCAAGGCTCTCTCAAGCAGACAGTCTAGGAGCTTCTTGTACTCAACTTCCCGCCTTGCGCTTTGAGAAACTGTCTCGTACTGCTCTGGATGAGCATGCAACTCTTTTTTCATGGTGCAAAGCTCGTTGATCAGGCCATCTTTGACTGCCGACAGTGACCAAGGCATTCCCTGTGGGACCAGTCTCTTCTTGGACTCCGCATCGAGCTTAAAAGCTCTGAGCCATCTTTCGAAACGCTCGAAGCGCTCATCAAAGAAATCGTCCACAGGAAGGCTGTCTATCGAGATTCCTTCCTGATCACCGTATCTTGTGAAGACCACCGTTGAAATGTGCCTGCGAAGAAGCTTCTCATTAAAAACATCAATTTCTGGTTTGCGCAGAACTCCGCGCACAATTTCACAAGGATGCTCAAAGTAGTGGTTATCATAGGGCCGCGTGTCGACGTAGGTAAGAATCGTGGAAATCGCGGTGCCTCGACGTCCAGCCCTGCCCGCTCTTTGCTGGTAGTTCTCACGCATTGGAGGGACGTTTCTGAGCCCTACTGCAGTGAGGGAGCCAATATCGATGCCGACCTCCATGGTTGTCGTACAGCTGAGGATATCCACTGGATCATCATTCTTACTCGACACAAAAATATCCTGAAAGCGCATCTCATAGTCTTCGGTCGTAGATATGGTCCGGGAATAGTCATCGCCATAAGACAACTGTGCCGTATGCTCCTCAGTGTTTATCCTCGCCTTCGGAATCGCCCTTACGCCATCTAGGATTTCCTTGAGAGGACCCCGCCAGAATGACACGCCCTTGAAGTCGCCTATGGGTGTCGCATCTTCCTGCCTACAGTACGCGCACCTGCCATGCAAGGTATATGGCGCAATCCTCCCACAGCGGGGACACTTGTACCAAATGGCGTTAAGATCAATCTTCAGGTAGACCTTAGAGGGATCGATAAAGAGGAATCTATCCTCATTCTCCTCGCAAAGTTTCTTTATTGCGGATGTGATGCTTTCTATCTGATCGTTAGAGTAGGCATTTTTCAGATAATTAAGAAGTGACCCCTTGCCCATCTTCATACCTCTAAAGACCTCGTCCATAGGAACGCCAAGCGAGCGATTTGATGGCATCGCCATAGAGCGTGCATAGTAAGGCACATCCTTGGCGATTGCGAAGTTATTCACCAATACATATGAGGACCATGCATAAAATATTGCCTCGAATTCTTGGCGTGTTAGCTCTTGTCCTTTTGGAAACCCTTTACTGATCTTGCTCCAAAGCCTCCTCGTTGGGACAAGATACCCAACAGCCATATTGCTCAGAGACATGTATCGGTTACACAGCAATCTCAGGAGTTCGGTTTGGTATGCAAGGGGCCGCTTGCCTAGCGTGCTGTAGTCGAACTCCCCATCGTCCTCCCACTGCTCCCTGGCATCGTCCATATGGTTCCACAGGGCTCGCTGATCATCCTTCTCGAAGATCCGAACACCATTCGTCCAGACTTCCTTCAAAAACCAGTAGTAAAGCTTCTTCAGATCGGACTTCTCGTCCATTTCTCTCTGAAGGTTCCATGCAGCTGGTACAATCAATGATCTGAAGAGATCCCTGTCTGAGGCAAGGGAAAGATCTCGTGCCAGTTTAGCTGCCTGCTGACGGCTGTCGGAAAAAAGGAGGGTCTTTTTGCCTGCGTTAGCGTTCTTCCTTTGCTGCGCCACATCATCCGAGCCACCTTGGAGTTCGAAGTTCCGAGCGATTACATTGTAAAATGCCTCATTGCCGCGAGTCACAAAGTCCGAAAGCCAGATTCTGTTGCTGCAGCGCGGACAGCTCACAAAGAGATAGCCACTTGAATCAAAGCCGGGCTCTTCCCTTGGCCCAGACATCTTATCCGTATAGCCAATATGAAGATAGTGATCATCGCCTGCATGAGAGTCGTCTGCGCTGACCTTTCCCGTGATGGTGTTGAGCCAACCTGTCTTCGGACAGTTCTCGGCATCGCACTCGTTCCTTATGACCATGAGGGTAGCCAGCTTCATCCCATCAGTTTCCTCTGGTTCCTTGTCCCAGAAGTAAAAATCACCATCGATGTTCCCTGTGTAGCCCAGTAGAAAGAGGGCGCCACAGTTACGGTCCGTGGAGAGCTTGTAGGCCTTTGCTCCGCACAAACAGCGTCCCGAAGGCCTATTCACATAAACTGTTCCTAGGCCGGGAAGCTGTCCTCCGCTCGAGTTGGAGCATTCTGGATCACAGCAGGCAGTAAGTCCCTGTATTCCCCTTATGAACATGTGCATGCGCACCGGCAATAGCGCATGTCCTGCTTCATCTGTTGCCAAGACAGCAACATTTAGAAGGACATCCACTGCGTTGCTTGCATGTTCATGCGATGCACAAGGGAATGCGCTGCTCGCAAGCTCCCTTAACGTATGCGCCTGACCGTCACGAAGGGAGCGCTCTAGACGACGATAGCAGCCGATATGGCGAAGCTCCGATCCGAGCCACTTTCTTGTATCCCTTATGGACATGGACTTATCATAATTGAGGCCAAGCGCATCCGAAAAGTTCCTAATGACGTGCTGAAGCCCTGAGTCCTTGCAGTTGCCTTTTGGTATACTAATGGCGCTTATATCCTTCGCGTTTAATTCCCTGCACCCAACGTCGCTAATCTCCAACTTTGAGCCAGTAATAATAGACAACCTTTTTGAACCTTTACCTGTCAGATCAGAGAAGAACCTCTTAACGGGAGTCGTGTCCCCCGGAATCGAAGCGCTTGTGAGGATGAAGGATATTAGATCGGTCGAGGCGCCAATTTTGTCGACCAGTCGCCGTATTAGCAAGGCGACTTCTCCACCCGGAGCACCCTTATACATATGGGCCTCATCGATTACGATCAGAAGCCTCTCATCGGGGTTATCCCTCAGCCAACGCCCTGTTGCATCCCAGATGCTCCTCTCGACTGGCCTTATGAGCATGAGCTGCAGCATTGAATAGTTGGTAATGAGGATGTCAGGAATGTGCCGCTGCATCTCAAACCGGGAGATGAGCTCCGCATCCTCCGGATCCCAAGGGTCGACATCCTTTTCGCGAAGCTTCTTGACGAAGGCCTCAAGGCTAACCTTCTCGGGATACTTACCGTAATCTCTGAGGGCCTTCCTGCCCTCCTCGGACAAATCGAGGTAGGAACGCGTGAGAGAATCTGCCAGCACCTTGTCGCGTCTTGGCATCCGTCCCTTGCCAGCGTAGCTAGTGCGACCAGTATACATGCCGAACTGCGGGCGTCTAGCTCCTCCGCATGACTTTCGCCATATCGGGGTAAATCCTCCATCGGAACATCCGACCATATGCCTCAGGCGAGCCATTTGGTCCGCAACAAGTGCGTTCATCGGATACAGCACAACTGCGCGTACCGCTCTGTCCTCCCAGCTGTCGGGTTTTGTGGAGGCCTCGTGCGCCAGCTTCGAGAGCATGGGCCACATGAAGCACTCAGTCTTTCCGGAACCTGTACCAGTGGAGACGAGCACATCATCTCTCGCCCAGTAGTTCTCGAGACTGTCGACTTGATGACGATATGGAGCATCGAAAACACCTCTCCTCGCCCCAGCCATATCTTCAAGGAATTCCTTGACGTCGCAGGGAATCTGCGCATTTCGGATACCTCGTTCAACTGTCTCATATGCAGGCGTAGCCTCATAGTAGGGTTCCTGAAATAGATTACCCTGCTTCCTAAGGCTGGCGTCACAGGCATCGACAAGCCCGTCGACTTTACCGAGGTATTCGGTTTCTAGGTAAGAGACAAGACGGTCACGAAGCTCGGTTTCGATGTACCTTGTTCCGCTCAGCGACTCTGGCATCCTAGCATTTCCTCCTCAATCGCATGAAAGCTTGGTCTGCCACGGCTTCGACCAGTGGCAGCAACTCAGACCTCGCAATATACACACGTGTATCCCCGATGCGTGCGTCTGGCCAGACGGCGGCACGCAGTACCCGCTGACAGTCTGCCGGCAGCAGGTATAGGAAAGCCTCAACTCTCACGTATCTTTCGTCCAGGTGATCAACCACAAGTTCGGCAGAACGCCCACACTTGTATTTCTCCCAAAGGAATACAGACTGTGCCATGCCCTTCGGAACCTTTGCGACATGCACTCCGGTTGCCCCGTGTTCCACGAGACAGAAGCGTTGTACGCCATTGCCCCGAAATGGGTCACGGGCAACCGCCACAGAACACGCCGAAAGAATCTGAAGGGACGAGTCGACAGACATTACACTCGATTTCCAGGACGTCGGACTAAGAAACTCAATTGGCCCGAAGTCACGGAGCGGCACCCAATGTAAGTACTCCCTAAGAGATTGCCACTGATCTTCGAAACTAACAGAGGGAAAGATTGGATTAGCGTATAGCCCAGGGACGATAGATGCAAGACCCGAGGTGATGAAGCCCCGGTTGCTTTTCCCCTCAACGGTAACCGCGCTCGATTGGTCAATAAAACCTGTTGCATATGCGATTTCGCAGCAGAGCGCCCTGAGCCGTGGCTTCGTACAGAGCACATTGCCAGTCTCACCGACCATAAGTAGGTCATCTATGTCGACGAGCGCATTGTAAGCTATTGCGGCCGGGTTGGTTTTGCTTGCTTCAAACCATGGCCTTGCCTCTGGCACCGTCTTGAGAGCTAGGCAAAGGATGTGCCTGACCGTTCTGGTGATTGTCTGTACCTTGACACCATCTGCACCGTCTCTTCCATCATCGATGCATGCAGCCTCGATCCAGTAGCGCAAAGCCGAGTAAAGGACTCTTGCCTCATAATGCTGGGGAGTCTCATTTCTGAACGACGGTATGGATAAGTCATTCGCAATTCTTCCTACCAACTTAGAGTTCATAGTTAACCCTTGTGGCAAATCTCGATGCATCGATAGAATGCGTCTCCTTATCGATCGTTGATACTCTCTCGCCTCGCGCTCGGTCATCCGTAAGTGAGAGGACCAACTGGGGTACAACAAATTGCCAGTTATCTGGTCTGATACCCACCTGATTGAGATTGCTTTTTAGGAGAGAGACAAGTGCCAGGTTCTGCATCGGGATTGAGCCCCTTCCGACTACTTTTTCGATGTCATCCATTCCATCTTTCAGATCATCGTCATCGACCGGGAAATCTGGCTTCACCCCATTAGGAAGGACTTTCAGTTTCTTCCTACTAGAATAGGATATGTACAAGTCACTAAATCCAAGGTATAGACACTGTCCCCACACTTCTGGGGCAATCAGTCTCAGGTCCTTGCAAGTCGAAACCGAGTAGATGATGACAGCGCTAGATCTTCTGCCAAGTTCGGAGGTCATGATTGCCTCGTTCCCCGAGTCAATGACGTTGTTAATGAGCACGATGACATTGTTCTGCCCATCCACAAGACGGAGGATTGCGGTGCTGTCGTCACATCTAAAGGGCATCTCAATTACGTGCGCTGGCGTACCAAGCAACGAGTATGACAGCGCATCCGCGATCTCGTGCGAGAATGCCAAGTCGATTGCGAGCGCCGAACCTGTCTGAGTCGCCGTCACAAATGCAGCCATAACGTAACGAGCAATGTCTTGGATAGCTAGAGAACGGGAGCGCACTCCAAGGGCACTGAGGTTCCTCGTGAGGCAACGTTCCAGGTCAGCATCACTCAACTTAGAGTTCTCGCATAGCTTCGTCTCTATCAGACGGGGCCCCTCCACCTCAACCTGCGATGAAACCTGCATGGATGCCACGGAGCGAAGTCCAAGCCTTATGGCGACATTCGACAAAATCTCGTTCACAGCTGTATCCGCGTCCGCCTGCGCCTTGCGAACCTGTGTGTTGAGCTCAGCAAGCTCAGAGCTGCGTGAAGATATACTGCTCTCGATATCTGCAAGTTCGTCTTTACTGTCAGAGATTTTCTTACCGAGCTGGCAGAGGGTCTCTCTGCGCTGCTCTAGACTTCTCTCTGCCTCCGCAATTCGTGGGACATACTCCTCCCTAACCCGTTTCTCGCACAACTCTTTAAAGCCTGAGTCTTCTTCCAGTGCCTCCCTGACAAAACGGGTAATTCCATCTCCATTGTCCATTGCCATTTGGGCCACACTTCTTCGCAACTCTGACACTTTCGCATCGTAGAGATGCGAGTCCACGTTCCGCAGGAACTCATCAAACAACACGGGGCGCTCAAAGGCGTCATCGATAAATTTCCGGAGCCTCTGCCTATCGGTCCTCGAGAGGGGTGAATCGAGTTGCTTATTTGCCCATATGACATAGCGCAGGGCGAGGTCCCTCAGTCCGAGGACTGGCATCTTCCAGTCGAGATCCTCAACGTCCCACGTAGTGCAGATAGTCATATGAGGGACTCGTTGATTCTTGACGGTCATATACTGGTTCGGCTTGATCATGGCCACAGGCAACTGCATACTGTTGGATAGATCTATGTTCGGGTTGACTTTCAGCCGAAGTATACCGGCTTGAAATTCGAAGTTCCTCCCCATGCAATCCAACGCCTGAAGTTCTCTCCGATCCACACGATACACGAGCAAGAATCGCTCCATGGGACAGACTGACACCTGGATTCCCTCACGCAAAATGTCCGGCAGGTCATCCGCCTTAACATCTCGACCAATTTCATAGACCATTATGGGAGCTTTGAGCATCTTAAGCGAGGGAAACTCTGATTCACATTCCGACAGAATTCTATTGTCCTCTTGCATAGTCCATGCCAGATAGCTGAGATTATCTGGCAGACTGGAGTGTTCGAGTGTGCGATTACGTAAATAATTAGGATATTCTCTTGGCTTGTTCAATACTCTCTTATCAATTCTTGCATCGATCAACCGATATTCGCCGTTTTCTTTGATAACGTCCGCAATGCGATAGAAGCGAGTTTCGCTTTCTGAGGTTCCTGCGTTCTCAACGCGGTAACACAGAGAGCAGTGCCGCCTAGAGCTTATTGATCCGAGCAACTGCCTACCTCCGGCTCTTTTCGATGTTGGGTCTCCACTCATCCACGCGCCGCAAGCGCATCAGGACCTCGCGAGGATCAGGTTGTTGGCGCGCCACAGCGCGCGCTATGCCCACAGATCTGGGCATACGGACTTCGTCTCTTTCGTCTTGCCAGACACACGCAGCTGCCTGGCCACGTCCAGGCATACGACTTGTCGAGGGGATCTGCAAGAGGAGAATGCGATCGATACCTTTGTAGCTGTGAAGACGGGTTGTAGCCATCAGAAGGTGACGCGTGGACGGGCAGGTGATGCCTTCCACGGGAATATTACCCTTCGTAAGCAGCTTGCCGCCGACATCAAGTTCTAGAACTCTACACGTGCAAATTGGAACGAGCGCTACATCGCCTGATGTATCCAGTGACTTACGAAGGGGCTCGATAGCCGCGTTGTCCGGTGGGTCATACATTGCGTAGATAGGATGTCTCATACATACGAGAGCATCGAGCGTGATCCCCCTATTTGGGCAAATCAATGAGTACCCACTTGAGGGGACTTCCCCATACGCAAATAGCCCATCGGGGGTCAAAGACAGGTCCACTGCGTTTTGGGCCTCGCGCCATTTGCGATCTGGTCTGACTACTTGAACCGCATCGGTCTGCCGACCTCCGGAACCTATGAATGTTCGCTTTATGATAAACGCATCTCCCCTAGAGAAGAGCAGCTCGCTTACTCCGCGTGATGAAGCGGAGGGGGGCCAGAGCACCTCGGGTGTTTCCGGAAGCGATCCAATGGCGAGATCATGCTCTTTGAGCCAGGCAGTCGTCCATACATCCGGTTGCATTCCTTGCGAGGCGAATTGGGTTTTTAGGACGATCAACGCTTCAGAGCCATCAATCCTCCCAATGACCTTCGTTCCTCGGAGCCTCTCTTGAATAATACGGATGGAGTTCACGTCCGAGACAATCAAATAGAACATCCCTCGAAAGACAAAGTCACCAGAACGAAGGAGCCTCCCTTTCGTATCCTCATTATCACAAGTGAAAACGGCGCTGTCCTTCGGTTTCGAAGCCTTGCCCCAGTAAGAATCGAGCCCTGTAGGAGCGCCTTGAATCTCAACCTTACCGAAGTCGCCCAAGGATTCGACCCCCATTTCGAGAATGCACACTCTTCCAGCAGAGAATCTCTCTCGGCTGATTGCGTACCTCCTCGTTCCAACGACGAGCATAGCGTTTACTCTTGAAAACTGCTGTAGTTGTCGTTTCTCCAGTGGTCTTAGAGACGCAAACACACGATACGTATCAGAACCAACACGCTTCAGTAGTAGAGGTATGGGCATCTGTTCAATTGGAGTCTGCCTGCCATAGTTTGCCGCATAAAGCTCGCATTGCCTAGCACGGGAGTTATCCCGATCGTGACGAAAATGAGGGCTCTGCACCCTTCCCTCAGCGAAGTACACGGCTTGTCTACACACGGGACACAGCAGATCGAAATCCGCATATAAGTTTCGATATGCCTTTGAGAACTCTTTGGCGTCAACTTGTCTTGTGGCTGTCTTCGATACAAGCAACGCCTGATCCATCAAGCCCACCCCCGTTCCACAGACCCCTTATCGATCCATACACTAACTGAGCCATAAGCACCAAGCAATTATTTAGGTAATTATATCATAACTATAAGGGACTGAGGTGGGGATCCTAGACCAAGACTCGCTCAATCGCGAAACCTGCTGCATGGAAAGAGACGCGGTCCAAGTCTCGGACATGTGGTGCGGATCAGACAGCTACCCCCATGATGGCCCAGTCTTTGGTCGACTCCCCTGGCATACACGGCCAATAGGTCGAGCCCCATCTCTGCCGTCATCCCGAACCCCACGTTTGCGCGTGGCACTGCCCATAGCGGGACCCGATAACCTGGGCCTCTGCGTCACTGCCGACCCCTGCTCGCCCGGGCAACCGAGCGCACCACGATGGCCCACAATTGCCTTCGTGTTTTAGTTCAATAAGAACTGCGCATCCCAGCCTTTGGATCTTGCCCTGCTCGATTTCATCGATGAAGTCACGCAACGCCTTGGTCGTCTCCGTATAGGAGCCATGGAACACCCCTGCCTTGGTGGCATACTTGACCGTTCTGGGATCCTTACCCATGGATACGAGAAGCTGCCACTTGCGGCACTTGCTCTTGGACCTGTCCTTCTCAAATTGGACGATTGAACCCTGGCTCTTGATGTCTTTCTTTGTCTTAGCCACATCACATCACCGACCTGCGGGGCTTGCTGGCCTCAAGCTGCTCCAGATAGCCGAGAAAGCCCATGATGGCCTCTTGGTTGGTAAGTGAGAGCACGGCCACACGCTCATCGATGGTTCTGGCGTCACGTGCGTCTATGTCCTCGCGGCCGACCACGAGGTCGATGGAGCAGCCGAGGGCGTCGGCTATCTGCCAAGCGGCGGCGAGAGGTATCCCACACTCGGGACACTCGATGGCGCGCTCATAGCGAGCATAGGTGGAGCTGGGGATGTTGAGGACTTCCGCGAAGTCCTTCGCGGAGCGGTAGCCGGCCTCGCGGCGCAAGCGCTGAAGCGTCCTCTTGCCGACGCGAGAACATACGGAATTTGGAGATACGGGAATCGATGACATATACTGTCACCTGTCCTTTCTTGGATTTGCCTCTGGGAACGGACTCTGGCCCGTGGGAGTTGCCGCTCCTGCGGGCCGCCTTGTTTTATGGGCTACTGGTTGTCACCTCCCTTCCGCGCAAGTGCGCCGCCGCATTCTGTGCGGATGCGGGGGTTTCGCAAGTCGGTGATTTCGTAGTCGATGGCCCACTCTCCGTGCTGGAAGGTTCCGTGAGCGCGATCGTAGGCAGCCATGATCTGGGCAACCGAGTCGCGTACCTCCGGTTCTTGCCTCTCGTCGATTCGCCTGCTCAGGAACTTTTCGAATGCCTTACGCATGCACTCGCCTGCGCCAAAGACGAAGAGGTCCGGGTCGCTCTCCTCAAGCTTTGCGAGGAAGACCTGTTCAAGGCGATAGCACAGCGTATCGTAGCGGCGTCGCCTCTCACTCGCTCGCTTGGCTGCATCACGCTCGTCACGCTTTTCAAGGTAGCTTAGGTAATCGATGAGTGACGCTTGGGAGCGCTCGGAGAGGGCGTCGTAGGCCTCCTGCACCTCGCCACGCAGACTGGCCACGTCCACGGGCTGCCTACCTACGATAACGTCAATGGAGACGTTAAAGCGGTTCGCTAGCCGCCAGGCACTCTTGAGGGGGATCTTCTCAGGGCTGGACTCGTAGCGGGCGTAGGTGGCCTCGGCTATGCCCTCGGCAGCGGCGAAGTCCTTCGCGTTCTTGAATCCCGCTCGCTTCCTCAACTCCAAAAGGGCACTTGCCATGGCCTGCTGCCTCCCGTCTCTAGATGTGCACGCTGTGCGGCGATGTGTACCGTTCCGTTCGATGAACGGTGCAACGCTTTGCAACAGAATATATCAATCACCAACAAAGCATTTAACCTCTACGGATTAGTTTAAATCAAATTATGATTTTAATATCATATAGTAACAAATCCATGATATTCTTCACCTCACCGCGACCTGTAAGTGCCACCAGGTGATAGGCAACCTCAGGGATTGAGGGAACGGTGTTCGTTCTCAGAGGTAACAGCAGAAAGATTTGATACCATGCATTCGAATATGTCCCACTGTTCATGACGCTAGGGCAGCTCGCCCATGTCACGGGCGAGCACGTGAACTCCATCATGAGAGGCATCCGCGAGGGCAGGATCCGAGCCTTGGAGGTGGTCTAGACCTGTGCGGTGCACATGCGTGCGGCGCACTCGAGGCACACGCTCCTCCGCACCCAGCACCACCGCCGTCTTCAATCCTGCCAAACCATGTCTCCCGTCCTCGCCCTCCGTCAACGGGAGCATGCCACACCTAGAGTGCCATTACTTCGTGGATACTATACTAGCCACGCCGACACCAGGCGTTCAGCCACTTCTCGTCGACACGGTCGGGGCGGACGTCGGAGGTGACGTCGATGCGGTCGATCGTCAGACCGTCCACACCGTCGATGAGGCTGCGGAAGGAACCCTCAGTCATGTCGGTGAACCAGCGGCCGTTGCGCATGCCGTCGTGGTCACCGAGCTTGAAACTGAGGTAGAAGACGCCGCCGGGCTTGAGGGCAGCCGCGTACTTGGAGATGATGACCGGAAGCTCGGCTGCGGGGACGTGGAGTAGGCTGCTGCAGGCCCAGACGCCATCGTAGACGCCTACGGGCTCATAGTCGGCGAAGAGCGCGTGCGCGACCGGCAGACCGGTGAGCTCGCTCGCGACCTTGGCCATCTCGGTGCTACCGTCGACTGCATCGACTAGGAATCCCGCTTTTAGGAACGCCAGAGAGTCACGGCCACTGCCGCAGCCCAAATCGAGAATGCGGCCGCCCTCGGGCAACATTCCTGCAAACGCCCGCTGCAGCGCCCCGAACTCGACGTTGGCGGTATCCGCTATGAACCTCCGCGCGTTGGCGTCGTAGTAGCCGATCGTGTCCTGTGTTGCTGACATGCCTTCCATCTTAGAATACCGAGGCCTCGCGTTGTTCCGCTTTCCAACGCTCGCCGGGCAAAAGTCCCGATGTGATTCTATCAACCTTCTTGAGGAACTCCCAGCGCAACTGCGGTGTGGCGCCGGTCTGCGCGATGAGCGTCTCGCGCAGCGGGTGGTGGCTACCGATGAGGTACTCGTTGCGGCGGTTGAGGCGCTCCAGGTACTCGGTCGCGGGGATGCGCGCAAACTTGCCGCCCGCGCCGCGGTTGCAGTCGGGACACGCCAGCACGAGGTTCCACACGCCGTCCCAGTTAACCTCCGGTACTTGGCCGGCTAGGGCATGCGGGAAGAAGTGGTCCATGTCGCAGAGATTGGGCTTCTTGCCTGGGGGCAGGACGAGGCCATCCTCGGTGCGCACGGTGCCATCGGCTGCGTCGATGGGCGCGTAGCAGTAGAAGCAGTGGCCCTTCTGGTAGCCGTTGAGCGAGCCGCGCGCCGAGGTGACGTCCTTACGGCGCGCGTCGGATTCGGCGACGAACGCTTGTCCGAGCTCGTCATAGGATATGCGCAGGAGATTCGACGATATGCTCTGTTCCCAGGCCGTCTCGACGAGGTTCCAGCGCGACTCGGTCTCCTGGACGATATTGTCGGCCTCGCCGGAGTTCACAAGCTTGAAGACCTCATCGGTGAGTACGAGGCGCTTACGGCCGCGCGAGAAGTCCTTCTCGAAGAACTTTACGGGCACGTTGCCCTGGTTGACAACGTGGAAGGCGTCAAGCACGTTGTTGAAGCCGAGCTGCACAGCCGTGGTGATGAGCTGGTCGTGCGAGACCTCACCCTTGTTATAGCTGGCGCACGCGTCGATAAACTTGCTGGATCGGCTGGTGGCCTGCTTGGGCGAGTGCGCCACGTGCTCACAGAGGTGGCGGGTGTAGGGATCGGCCAGCTGGCCGAGGGTGACCGCGTCCTTGTCCTGCTTGGCGAGGTCAAAGAGGGCCTGCGCGAGGGAGAACTTGTAGGACGCCACATTACGCCCAAAGAGAATGACGCTGCGCCAGCTGGACTCCTCGGGAGAGCCCGTGCGGAGGTACTTGTCTATAGGGTTTTCTGCCATGGAATGACCGCCTTCTCGCTCAATGATTGAGCCAATTATCACTCAGTAAGCGTACAGCAGGCGGTCAGGTACTCTATTTGAGACCGAAAATTCAGCAAGCAGCCCTGATTTCACGGCACTTTGTGATGCACCAATAGCCTGTTCCCAACGCGAAATCGGAAGCAAGCTTTTCCTTTGCCTGCTTGATGTGAAAGGCGGTCTACATGGACGGTGAACAGGATGGCGCGCAAACGCAGGGTCAAGGACAGCGGGGCAGCAGGGCGGCGACGAGCAGCAGAAGCCGAAAACGCAGCGACAGGTAGCCTCATCTACCGTTGAAGGGACCCGTACGGCGTTGACGGAGCGTGACGAGAAGACCACCGAGGTATACCAGCAGGAAACCGTCTCCACCGCGCTGAACTCTCCGCTGCCTAATGCGCACGGGAGGGCAACGCCAAGGAGATCATGATTTCCATGATCTCGGTAACGGAACTGAAAAACTACACCCGAAACGTCGGCTACAAGGCCGACTCCATCGACTTCTCCTACGAGACGAAGACCTTCGCCTACGACTGCGGCATCAAGCTCCTCGCCGACGTGATGGACATCGAGGAGGCCGGTGTCATAGGCTGCTTCGTGCAGACCAGCGCTGGACTCCAGCACATGCAGGTGGCCCCGAGGCCGACGCCTACACCTTCGCGAGTATCGCGGGTCACGCGAGCGTGAAGAAGACGCTCGACGACTTCGGCTCTGCGGAACCCGTTGACGTGCTGGCGATCCTTCACGTCGTGGATAGGGGACGAGTCCCTAAAAGGACCCGGAACCTCCCAGACGGCCAAAAGCCGGAGCATCAAGTCCTTCCAAACGACCGGCAAAAAGGGAGTCGGACAGGTTATTGGTTTGTCCCGCGTATCCCGAGGAATTTCACACTTGCCGATACACAACTACTACTCAGTAATTTCAATGATAGAATCAAGAAACTATATATATACTGGGAATCTAGAAGAAGACTGTAGTAAAAAGCTGGTAAAAGACAGCTGATCTGAATCTCGAAAGGTGCAACCGTGGATGCGGCGATGATCCGGCTCGACCCCGAGCCCAGCATTTTGATAGAGAGTCTTCGCGATATTGGCTATTCCTTCAACAGCGCACTTGCCGACATCGTTGACAATTCTATCACTGCCAACGCTTCCGAAATTTTGATTCTTGCAATACCCGGCGATGACTTCCGTATTGGCATCATTGACAATGGTGATGGTCTTTCAAGAGACGAGCTGAGGCATGCCATGCGGCTCGGCTCGACCGATCCGAGGCAGGAGCGTGCCCTAAACGATCTTGGCCGGTTTGGCTTGGGTTTGAAAACCGCTTCCTTCTCGCAGTGTCGACGTTTAACAGTGGTTTCCCGTAAGGAAAGAAATACTGCTGCCTTTATATGGGATTTGGATCTCGTTGTCGAGCAGAATGCCTGGAATGTAATCGAGCCAGATGACTTTACGGGAATCCCTTTTATCGAAGAGCTTGGCAACATTGGCACACTCGTGCTCTGGGAGAAGCTTGACAGACTTACTGGCGTGCGTGGCTCCGGAAGGGTTGACCATACACGGGTCATAAGCGAGGCGCAAGACTATCTGTCGCTTGTCTTCCATAGATACCTAGCCGGAGAGAAGAGCCTAAGCCGCGTAGCCATACGAGTGAACAATCTTTCTCTGAAGCCTATTGATCCGTTCAACATCAAGCACCGCGCTACCCAAGCCTCGCCCGTGGAGCGCATCTGTCCTGGCGTAACAATGCAGGCGTTTACACTACCCCATAGGTCGCACTACAATTCCCAACAGGAGTACGAACGCTATGGACTGAAAGGCGGCTACCTTAAGAGCCAAGGAGTCTATCTCTATAGAGCAAAGCGCCTCATTCTGTACGGCACTTGGTTTGGTCTGTCAAAGAAGACCACCCTGACGCAGCTCACGCGGGTGAAGATCGATATCGACATTAACCAAGACGAAATCTGGAAGATTGACGTCAAGAAAGTCTCTGCACAGATGCCGGAGATTGTCAGAGATCGCGTAAAGACGCTCATCACCACAATTGGCGCACCTTCGCGTAAGGCCTACCGAAGACGCGCTACAAGACTCACAAGCCCCGATGTTTACCCAGCTTGGAGTGTTGAGCAGGCAGGCGAGAAGAAGCTGTATAAGATAAATCGAAAACACCCCGTGATAGCAAGCCTGAAAGAGGCCCTAGATATCGAGGATGCCAGAAGTCTCGAAACGGTCCTATCGCTTATTGAGTCTTCCTTTCCAACAGAATCACTCTTCTACGACTTTGCTAACAACGAGGAGGGCGTGTCTTTTGCCATTCTACAAGACGAGGAGTTTATCGAGGCAGCACGGACCTTCTTTCTTTCGTTAAAACAGGCAGGACAAAATGAAGAGACAATACTTTCGATCATGAAGAGCGCAGAGACCTTCCGATCAAGATGGGGCGACACCCTGCTCGCCCTTGGATTAGAGGAGCGGTAGTGGTTATGGCTAAGAATGAGTTCATCGAGCAGATTGACAACTCCGTCCGCCAGCATTTTGCTGATCTCGATGACGTCCCGGAAGAAAGCGAGGTGCGGGAATGGTACGAACAGCTCTACGATGCATTCTCGACTTTATCCCAATACTCGCAGATGACCGGTGACCGAAACGCGATTATCGAAGCCCTTGTGCAACAGTATTGTTCGGAGCTTTCGATAACTAAAAGGTTTGGGTTTGCATTCAAGGATGAAGAAGTAAAGCCTTGGCTGAACGAAGCCGAGGAGGCAATCGAGGAACAGAGCGGCTGGTTCTACTGGGGGCGCTACAAGAAGTACCTTATGAACTCGAAAAAGTGGGCGCGAAGCACTGTTCGTACTATAGAGCGTGATACATGGAATGTACTTGATCTTATGGCAAACCCGAATGTTGAGGCCGGGTTTGAGCGTAGAGGTCTGGTCGTTGCCTCGGTGCAATCCGGAAAGACCGCCAACTACATCGGTCTTATCTGCAGGGCTGCTGACGCTGGCTATAAAATCATCATTGTTATGGCCGGAGTCCACAACGTATTGAGAAACCAGACGCAGGCCCGCCTTGAGGATGGCTTTACCGGCTTCAACATTGTCGAACAGCAGAGCATCGAAGCTGTTGGCGTTGGCTTGCATAATGCCATGCGAAGGCCAATAACCTGCACCTCCCGTGAGGCTGACTTCAACAAGAAGCGTGCGAGCGCATTGAAAGGCATACAGACAGCGCATACGAACGAACCTTGGTTGTTCGTTATTAAAAAGAACAGCAACTCGCTAAAGCAGGTCTATGAATGGCTTCGTGACAACGCGAGTCCAGACGACCAGCTTCTTCTAGTCGATGACGAGGCCGACAACGCATCAATCAATGGGAAATACAAGAGGGATCGGCGGGAGGATGAGCCAACTAGGATTAACGGCCAAATTCGCAATATCTTGCATTACTTTACCAGGAAGTGTTATGTCGGCTATACCGCTACGCCATACGCGAATATTCTCATTGACCCAGAAACTGATACCGATAAGTTTGGGAAGGATCTCTTTCCAAGCAGTTTCATTTACACACTTGAAGAGTCAACTGACTACTTCGGAGCAGAGAAAGTCTTCGCCGATTTCGATGAGATGAACCCTAGGCACCTGAGGTTCATAGACGACATCGACCTTATCCTGCCACCTAAACACAAAAGCGACTACCAAGTCAATGCGATACCAGAATCACTCAAAGAGGCTATCAGAACGTTCCTGTTAGCCACAACTATCAGGGCGCTGCGTGGCGATGGCGATAAACACTCAACGATGATGGTGAACGTCTCTCCCTATAAACAGCCGCAAAAATCGGTGGTCTGGGAGATCGATGACTATATCAAACAGCTCAAGAACAGCATTAAGGCATATGCAGCTCTCGATGTCGATAGGACGCTTCAACTCTCCGAAGACTTACAGTTCATGCACGCAACGTGGCTTTCCGAGTACTTTCATACAACAGAGTATGATTGGGAGTATGTACAGCATGCCCTATATAACGCGATCAAGGACGTTCATATTGTCAGTATCAATACCGACTCGACTGAAGCTCTCGAATACGAGAAGCATGTCGAACATGTTATAGCTGTTGGCGGTTATAGACTTTCCCGGGGACTGACGCTCGAGGGACTTGTCGTCTCTTACTATTCACGCAACGCAAAGGCTTACGATGCGTTGATGCAGATGGCTCGTTGGTTTGGATACAGGTCTGGCTACGAAGAGCTCTGTAGGATCTGGATGTCAGAGAAAGCGGCCGGATGGTATAAGTTTGTTGCAGACTCAACTGCAGACTTATTCGACGAGCTTCGCAACATGAGACAAGTGCAGCGGACACCTAAGAACTATGGTCTGAGAATTCGTCAAAGCCCCGATTCGCTGATTGTTACGGCGCGAAACAAGATGGGAACCGGCACCAAGCTTACGGCCCCGATAGATCTAAATAATGGCTTCGTAGAGACGATTGCGTTCGATCGTCGTGTCGAAGCTATTGAAGCGAACAGAGAGGCAGTAAGACACCTGTTATCATCCTTGTCGGAATACGAGAGCAAGGAGCATTTTTACAGACACGTTCCGTCTAGCCTGATAATCAGCTTTATCGACGAATACGTAAACGAAGATGCCCGTTCTCCCAAATCGCAGAGCAAGCCGGTACGAAACTACATAGATGACCGCATGCTAGATGGCGAACTTAGAGAGTGGGACATCTACGTCGCAGAAGGCAATGGCAATAAAATCGAGTTGGCGGCAGGTGTGATTGCTCAGCAGGAAATTCGATACCCTGGCGGCGATACGTCTCAAGACTGCCTTGTTGTCGGCGAGAAGCACCGCCTTGCAAGTCGTGGTGCCGAGGTTATGGGTTTGGATAACGGACAGATAGAGGCAGCGAAGGAAGACTTCCGAAACGACCATCCTGACAAGAAGAATCCTTCAGACCGCTATTATCGGCGTAGACGAACATACCCACTACTGATCATCCATCCCGTGCTCATGAAGTACACCAAGCAACAGAGAGAGCGACATGAGAGCAAGGGGGCTCACGAACCAGAAGCAGGAAAATGGGACACTTGGGAACATTCCGAGGAGGCTTTCGGCTGGAGTATCAGCTTCCCCTATACGCCAAATCAGACAAGGCCCGTCGAATATGTGTTTAACCAAGTCGCAATAGAGAGTATGAGGGATGACTACGAAGAGGACAGCGACGATGATATCGAAGACGACTAGATATCCTTGGGACGAACTCGCCGTACCAGCTACGCAGGGTGAGTACATCGCGCGGCTCGTCCCAAAAGATGCCAATCCACAGGGCAAGAGGGTCTACTGGGCGAAAGGCTGGGCAGCTCGCCCCGCACTGCTCGTCGAATATGGCTGTAATCCATGGATGTCTATTAGCCTACCAACATTCAAGAACATATTTGTTGCAGACCACCGTAAGGAGCATAGTATAGTCATTGAGCTCCTTGATCTAGACATGGTCGATATCTTTCTCAAGGTCTGTATCGATATAATCGCTGCTCTGCAGAACGTAAGCGCAAGGGTGAGTGCAAGAGCATGCATTCTCAGGTTGGAACGATGGAGCTCCTTTCTCCGGCCGTCTCGATCAAAGATGTCATCAGAAGCACAGAAAGGTCTTATCGCGGAACTCCATTTCCTGCAGCGGGACGCCCTTGCTGTGCATAATGAAGTCGACGCGCTAAAAGGGTGGATTGGACCAGAGTCGGGACCGCGAGATTTCGCCTATGGACAAGTCTTTATTGAGGTGAAATCAAAACGTGGCTCGGCAAACCCAAACATCATCATTTCGTCGGAAGAGCAGCTGAATGTCAACTCAACCGAGCGTCTTTTTCTGTACGTTGCGGAGTTCAACGATGCTCCATCGGGCAATAATGAGAGCTTCACTGTTACGGATGTGGTTGAAGAGACACGCGATGCCTTCAAATCGCCGCTGCAACGTGCGGCCTTTGACAGCAAGCTCGCCAGCATCGGTTACTTTGACGAGGACGATTACACGGATGCTAAGTGGAACGAAGGAGGAGTCTATTACTACGCTGTTGTTGGAGACTTCCCGAAAATCGACTCGCATTCTTGCAAGCCCGGCGTCAGCAGAGTCGCATACCAGATAGACCTAGATTATTGTGATGAATACCTCATAGACAGAACCATTGTCATCGAGTCAATGGAGTAAGGAATGCCCACGACTGAGGAATTCTACGAGGAATTGTTTCAAGACATCAAGACGACAGCGGATACCTTCGGCATATACATCGAGGACGCATTCTTTGATGTGGTAACTGACTACCTCATCGATGCTGGGGAATTCGATGAGGCGGAGCGTTCTTATTTCCGGCCTCCCCAAGGGGGAATCAGGGTTGACGGCTATTGCGGCGACCCGATCGAAGCGGCGATGGTACAGGATTCTGACCAAGGTACCCTCGGTCTTATTGTGCTTGACTTCAATCAGGACACGAAATTGATAACACTAACTAACACGGATATGGAGACAGATTTTCGTCGCCTAGAGAAGTTTCTCAGACGTTCACTTGAAACGCGTTTCAGGAGTTCCCTCGAACCTACCGATCCTGGCTTCGGCCTAGCGGATCTTATCAACGCACGGTGGAACAAAATCTCTCGCGTTAAGCTTTACCTTCTTACCAATAAGAGGCTGAGTACGCGAGTTGAAGGTAAAGAACCTTCGTCTATCGAAGGCCGAGAGATTATTTACAACGTATGGGACATCACCCGTTTTGGTAGTCTTGTGTTATCTGGCCGCGAGCGTGAACGACTGATCATAGACTTCAACGATCTCCCTGGTGGCCCCTTGCTAGTTCTGCTGGCAAGCAAACAAAATGATAAGAACCAAGTCTACCTCGCAGCTATTCCAGGCTTGGATCTAGCTCATATCTACGACCGATGGGGTGAGAGGCTCTTGGAGCAAAATGTGCGTGTGTTTCTGCAGGCGCGCAGTAACGTGAACAAGGGTATCAAGCACACTCTTGAAAACGAGCCCGATCTCTTCTTCTCATTCAACAACGGCATTACTGCTACAGCCGAGGCGATAACCACCGAGGCGAGCGATGGCGGCCTCGTGATTACTGGACTCGAAAACTTGCAGATTGTCAATGGCGGTCAAACTACGGCCTCTATCTACGCAGCATTCAAGTCTAAACACGATCTGAGCAGGGTCTATGTTCAGATGAAACTGTGCATAGTTAGTCCCGAGACGGCCAAGGAGCTCGTCCCTCGGATATCGGAATACGCAAACAGTCAAAACATGGTGTCTGCCGCTGACTTCTTCGCCAATCATTCCTTCCACATACGTATTGAAGAGTTTTCCCGGCGCGTCTTAGCCCCTGCAAAGGACGGCAGCTTCAATCTCACAAAGTGGTTCTACGAGCGCGCTCGCGGTTCATACCGCGATGCGCAGGCTTACCTTACCCCTGCTGCTAAACGCAAATTTGCGAAGGTGCGTACAGTAGGCCCTAGCGACCGGCATTCCATCTCCCACTGACCGCAGTTCCA
>ERZ772764.754-NODE-754-length-21683-cov-2.970640_pt1 | contig 21683 bp, 18 predicted proteins | sample MGYA00512163_ERZ772764 | MGnify/ENA primary metagenome ERZ772764 (study PRJEB29015, sample SAMEA2737903) | human oral metagenome | biome: human oral; feature: human-associated habitat; material: dental | place: China | collected 2094 ... | reverse complement strand
AGCTCACCGCCAGCACAAACATAAGGGCGCTCGTCGCCAGGAAAAAGGGCCGCAAGGGGATACGAAGCGCTCCCCGCTGAATGAGAAAGAAGATCAGAGCCAGCACCACGCACCCGGCGGCAAAGCCCAGCCAGATCATCTCGATGTCGCCGGCGGCGTTGTTAAAGAGCGCCTGATAGAAAAGGACGACTTCCGCCCCTTCGCGGTAAACGGCAAGGAACGCCGCAAAGCCCAGCGCCCGGAGCTTGCCCGTGGAGATTGTTCCCGCGACCATGCCCTCAATATACTTCTTCCAGGCGTCACCCTGCGCCTTGCTGCTCATCCAAGCGCTCGTCGAGAGCAGCACTACGACTGCGATCAGCGCCGTAACGCCTTCTATGAGCTCACGGCTCGCCCCGGTCTGCGCCGACTCAAGCAGCACCGACGAAATATACGCCGTGGCAAAGCTGGCAACGATACCGCCGATTGCCCAGTTATAGACGGTGCTGAGATACTTCAGATGTCCTGCCCGGCTCAGATAAGCGATAATGGCGACCAGCACCAGAATCGCTTCGACCCCTTCGCGGAGAAGAATGACGAACGCCGGCCAGAAGGACGCCCAGCCGCCGCTTGGCCCGCCTTTTCGTGACAGGATGCCGATATCAAAATCGATCATTTCCAGCACCTTGTCCGCTTCGGCCTGCACTTCATTTAAGGGCCGGCCTTCGCTCATCGCTTTCTTCAGCTTATTGAACTGATATTCCGTCAGGTTAGCGTTTTTTGCCGCCACCGTGTTACGGATCGTCATCTCTAAGCCGTCTTTCTCATAAATCGCGTAGTAAACGTCGTTGATGCCCTTCTTGGCTCCTTCCACATCGCCTGCCGCGTACTTCTCCATCGCCGCCGCTGTCGCCTCGTGGATATGCTGGCCCACCTGTTCCCACGTCTGCGCCGCCTGCACCGGCGAGAGAGGGCAAAAAAAGGCTGCCGCCAATAGAAAACTCAGCAAAAAGCGCACCAGACCCGCCCCTTTCTATCACCAACAACTTTAATCAATTTTCATTCTCAATACCATCATAGAACAAAAGCTACCGCCCGTCAAGACAGGATTTTCTCCCAATTAAAGAATATGCCGCAGGAAGGTAATTATCCCCTCGCGCCCTGCGCTCATCAATTATCTTCAAGGCGCGTGCCGGGTGAACGGGATACTGATGATCGCGTTGCACTCCATGGGCTGTCCGTGCTGGTCGGTAGCGGGTTTATACACCCATTTCCGAGCGCAGGACATCGCCACTGCGTCAACCAAGGGGCGTCCTGAAGTGACCATGATCTTCGTCTCTTTGATGCGGCCGTCTTTACCGATACGCGCCGAAACGCTCACCCGTCCGCCGAAGGATACTACACCCGGCGCGGGATAAAAGGGCTTCACCAGCTTGGCGTTCTCGCCCATCTGTTGTCCGCCGCCGCCTCCGCCGCGAATAATAATGGTATGCCCCTTGCCGTCATCTTTCCCTTCCTGCTCCGTTTTTTTGAGTTGAGCGATCGCCGCCGCCGCGTCTTCCGCTACAATCGGCGTCTCTTCCTCGAGGGGCGGCTCTGCGTCCTCCGGAGGCGGCGCGTCCGTATCCTCCGCCTCGGCTATCGCATCTTGCGGCAGGACCGGCCCCGCCGGTAAATCAGCGACCGCCGGATCGGCACTATTGCCCTCGCCCGGCGGCAGATCCGGCGCCCATTCCAGCTCCTGCACCGGCTCCGGCTGCGCCAAGGACAGCGTAAGATGCGGCAGTGCCAGACTGACGAACAACCACGCCCATAGATGAAAGAAAAACGCCAACAGGTACGCCAAGCGCCAGTGACTGGGGTAATTCATCTTACTGCCCCCCTTTGCGCTCCGTCGCGATGGAAACGTGGCGCGTGCCGCACTGCTTCAGTACGTCGAGCACCGCCACAATATGGTCGTAAGTCGTCGCCTTATCCCCGCGCAGGACAAACACCGTTTCCGCATCATTGGCCAACGCCTGCCGGACGCGTGCCGAAAGCTCCGTCACCCGTACAGAATCCCGCTCATACTGCACCGTGCCGTCCGCCTGCACCGTGACGGCTACGATCCGAGGACGGGTCTCCCGGCGCGCCGCGGCGGCCGCCGGAAGATTGACCGGCAGGGTATTCGCCTGTACCATGTAGATCGTGCTGATCATGAAAAAGACCAGCAGGAACAGCATGATATCGATCATGGGAATAATCATGACCGTCGGCTCTTTGACGACGCGATAATCACGCCGCATGGCGATCATCCCCATTGCCAACGCGCAGCGCCGAGAGCGTCACCGCCGACGCCCGGTCCATCATCGCCAGAATATGATCGAGCCGTTGGGCAAAAACCGTATGCACGACAAGGGCGAAAATCGCCACGCACAATCCAAACGCCGTGGCGGTCAGCGCCTCGCCGATCCCGCCGGTGATCGCCAGCGGTTCCTCTGCCGACAGGCTGAACACGTTAAAGGACTCGATCATGCCGAAAATCGTCCCCAAAAGCCCCAGAAGCGGCGCCATCGTCACGATCATCGACAGGTAGTTGAGCCGGGCGCGAAGCTCCATCGCCGCCTCGCTGTACGCCGACTCGACGGCAAGGGTAACATCGCCGTCGCCTTGCGCCGCCTTGACCCCCGCCTTTAAAAGAAACGCCGTCACACTGTCATTCGCCTCGCCGGAAAGCGCCAGGAAATCGTTTCCCCGAACCGCCGCCATGCGCTCCAGCAGTTCCTTACCGCCCGCCTGCGCCCGCCGATAAAAAAGGAAGCGGTCGATAGCGATGGCCGCCACGCTCAATGAGCAGAGGAGCAGCAGATACATCACCGGACCGCCCCGCTGAAAAGCTTCTATGACGTTCAACAACAAGACCTCCTATATCGCGCCGGTTGCCTAAGCTCGCCCGGCGCACTATAATATTTATGGAACGAAGTCGATATCCTTATCAAGAACATTTCTCATTATAGTACATGGCAAAATCACTGTCAATATCTTTCCCGGCGCTATCCGCGCCCCTTTTCAAGGAGATATTTATATGCTCTTCTTTATTTTTAAAATTTACCAGCGGCTGAAAAAAACACGCCCTATTCCCCGGAAAAGGCCTCGGCAGAGTGGATTCCTCCCGGCGCTTGCTTTATCGGCGCTTTTCCCTCTCGCTGCGGGCTGCGCGCTCCTTTCGCCGGATTCGCCGCCTCCTGAGGAACGCCAAGCCGCTTCCGCCGCGGTAAATTCTCCCGCCCCCCTCGTCCGGAACATGCTGGCGCTCGGCACCGTCGTCACTCTCCGCGCCGAAGGCGAAGAAGCCGCGGCGGCGCTCGATGAGAGCGCGGCTCGATTACGCGTGCTGGACGCGCTCTTCGACGCCGCCAATCCCGAGAGTGACATCGCCCGGCTTAACGCCGCCGCGGGCGGCGACCCTGTCGCTATCGCCCCGGAAACGCGCCGTCTTCTCGAAATTTCACAGGAATACTCTGCCCGAACGGGCGGTGCCTGGGACATCACCATCGGCCCTTTGAGCCGGCTCTGGCGCGAAGCGATTGCCCGGCAATCCGTTCCCGAAGAAAAAGCCGTCCAGGAGGCGCGCGCCCTCGTCGATTGGCAAAAGCTCGAGCTTACGCCCGACGGCCATGCCCGGCTGCTAAAGCCGGGCATGGCCGTCGACCCGGGCGGCGCAGCGAAGGGGCTGGCACTCGATGAGGTGCGCCGCATTTTCGCCGCCCACCACATAAAAAACGGCCTCATCAGCCTCGGCGAAAGCTCCCTCTGCGCCGTCGGGCAAAACCCCGCGCAAAAGCCGTGGCAGATTGCCCTGAGACACCCTCGCCAAAAGCCGCCCGCCCGCCTGGGCGTCCTTCCCCTCACCGGAGCACTGCTCGCAACCTCCGGCGACTACGAACATTTCTTTATTGCGGGCGGTCGGCGCTATCACCACATCATCGATCCCCGCACCGGCTGGCCGTCAGAAAACGGCACCGCCGGCGCGGTCCTCGCTTTGCCCGACACGGATCCGAACGTCGGTCTTTCCTCCGATATTCTTTCCACCATCCTCTTTATCCTCGGCAACGACGGCGCGGCGCTCCTTCCCCCAGACGCGTCCGCTCTCCTCATCGCCGAAGACGGCTCCATTACCGCTCTCGGCGCGCCGCTTTCCCTTATACCCTAAAAGGAACCATCGCTCATTGTCGGGCCGTCGCTTTCGTAAATTTATCAAACATATAACAAATACAAAGATACAAATAACAGCCACAAAGAAAACTGTTTGGAAATTCCCCAAGGAAGGCTGCGGCCGTGTCACTGCAAAAACGACTGTCGCCGGCGCTGAATTTCGATTTACGCCTCAATCTTTGACAAAAAGGGACAGCCGCACGTCTGTCGCGTGCGGCTGTCCCTTTTCTCTATGGAGACGTCAGGCGATCTTTCTGCCCGATCTTCACTCATGTGAATCAATAACTTTACCCGTGTCCGGCGAAAGCTCCGCCATCTTTATTTCGCCTTTCTATTGATCTCTAAAGTTGCCGAAATGTGATTATCGATAACGTAGTCGGTGGCAAGCTTCGCCTGCAGGGGCTTTTTCTTCTCGTCGTCCGGTTTACGTTTCGGCGCCGTTCCGTCCTCAGCGGCGGCAGCCAATTCTTCCTGGCGGCGGATCGCCTCGCGAATCGCTTTTTCTTGCTCCTCTTCGGTCGGCACAGGTCCGGGGCCCGGCTCAATGACAATTTCATTATTTGCGGGCGTTTCCACGAGGTCGCGCAAGCGGTTCTCCGTCGTCATCGCGCGGTCCTCGTCGGATACTGCCGGCTCTGCCTCGTTCGCCGCCTGTAAAGCCGTTAAAAGATTCTCCAAAAGCGCCAGCCCGCCGCCATGGACCTCCAGATGTAAGGGGCCGTCCGGCTGTTCTTCCGGCACATTGAAAGGGATGGTCACAGTAATTTTATCCTCCCGGTACGGCTTCAATGTAACCTTGAAATTTACCGTCTCTCCGGGGCGAACCTCAGGCTTATCGGGAACCGCCGTCAAAAGCGACGCCGTGCGGCGCGCCCCTTCGGACTCAACCTTAACCTTAACGTCGTAAACGTCCGCTTCGCGCTCCGTATCCGAGCAAATAAGGTTCATAGCCTGCGCCAGCTCGCCGAAAGCGATCTGCCCCACGTCGTTTTCTGCGTAATACATATTCGTCCGCTCAACGATGCCGCCCGTCATGGCGTTCGTACGAACGGCAAAATGAACTTTTACCGTCCCTTTACTCTTATGATCCATTGTCCGTCCCAGCGCCGAATAAGAAGCTACTGCCGTCAATACCGGCAAAAAGTCCTCATCGTAAGCGATGGCTGAGGTGTACGTCCGGTCTTGACGAAGCGTTTTATCCGCCACCGTCACCTTCAGCGGCACGACCATAGGAAATGACCCCACAATTCCCGCGATCCCGGCCTCCCGGTCCTGGTTGAAGCGCCCGATAACCTGCGTGCCGATCCCGAGCTTTTGCCCGTCGCTGACACCATTGACCATGCCCAGGATCCGCGCGTCGGTCATAAAATAATTTACGTTGCCACGATGCAAAAACTCATGGCCAAAGGCCAATATCCGGTTATCATTAACGGCGGTGACCGTACCGATAGCCGTCATGGCAAAATCACCGTAAGCCAGTGCCGCGCCGACGGCCGCCCCAGGCTCCAGCGCAGCGTCGTAGGCGGTAGAATAGCTGCCGCCGCCCAAGCCATTCGCCGCGATGACGTGAAGCCCCATCGGGTCGAGCTTTTTCTGGAGCATGAACCGCGCTTCTTTATCGAAGCCGCTCACAAAGACCGCCGAGCGTAAATCTATGCCCGCCCGGGAAACTGCCGCTTTTGTTTCCGCGCCCGACTTCTGCTCCGAGCTAGCGGGAGATTCTTCCTCCGCAGCCGGATTTTCCGTCTCCCGCTTTTCTTCGTCCGCCGTGTTCTCGGGCGGTGCCGCTGGTTTATCTGACGTTTCGCCTTCTTTCGCCGATTCAGGCGACGCCGGTTCATCTCCTATTCCGCCCCTCACATTTTCTCCTTGCGCCGGAGATTCTTTATCCTGCTTGGAGCGCGCCATATCAAGCAGGCGGATCGTTTCCGCCGGTTTATCTGCCGATTCTGCGGATGCTCCGCCGCTTTTTCCCGCGTCGTCCGGCGCGGCGGCCTCTTCCTTCGCGCGGCGCTCCGCTTCCGCTTTGACGCGTTCTTCCGCCGCTTTCTTTATATCAATGACCGCCGGGCGGCGTCGGTTCTTCATGTCCGGCATATCCCAGAGCGGTAGCATATACTCGATCGGCGTAATCAGAAACGTATGCGGATTCATATCGCTGAGCGTCGCCGACGCCGCCCCAATCAACAGCCCGTCGACATAGACCGGACTGCCGCTCATTCCCTGCATAAGACCGCCATCCGTATCGGCAAAAGCGCCCTCGCTGCGAGCGATAATATATGGCAAAGAACTGCCGTCCGTCTGGTACACGCCGAGGATTTCCGCGTCAAAGCTCGCAATATCTCCGGATGGATCGACGACCGTATAGAGCGTGCCTTTCATTCCCGCGGTTACCTCCGCCAGAGGCAGAATATCCGGCATCGCCGCCGCGACGGGACTATTCAGATACAGCGACACTGCTACCGTCAAGACGGTCAGGATACGTTTCATGGATTTATACAAAAATTCTCACCTCATTTATTTTGCCAACTGTTTCATTAGCCGCGTTTTATTTCAATTTATTTCCTTATCTTTTCAATGCGCGCCACGACCGCCCCTGAAGTTATCCGGTCGCCGACTCGCACGCGTGTTTCCCGCACGACGCCGGACACTTTCGAGCGCGCCGCTACCGCCTCGCCGCCTGCCAGCGCCGCCACCCGGACAAGCTCGCTGCCTTCCGCGACTTCTTCCCCCGGGTCCGCCGCCCAGGTGACCGTTCCGCCGAGAACCGCCGTCGCGTTGACCGCCGGCGCGGGGAGTAGCTGCCAGATCAGCGCCAGAAACGCCGCCACGCCAAAGCCCCACAAAACCTTCCGCACGCGCTCACCTTCTATTTTATCCCCAAAACCAGCAATTACCCTGTCCTTCATTATAACGGTTTACCACACAATATCAATACCCGCGCCTTATTTTTTCATTACTGCCAGCGCGCTTCCTACAGGGCGCTCCTGACCGTCCGAGGGATTATTCACAATCGTTCCGCCCACGACCATTTCACTCGAGCCGCCGCCATCGAAATTTACCGCTTCCCGCGCGCCAAAACTGATGAGAAGCTCGGCAAATTCTTCCAGCGTACAGCCGATCGAAGAATCCTGGCGTCCGTCGACGACGGCCAATAAAAAGTGGCGATTCGAAAGGATGCCCACGCCCGTCCGAGGCGCCCGCCCTACGGCAATGTCCGCCGGGAACTGTTCCTCTTTCGCATTTACAGCCACCCGGCCGCCTTTCACCAGCGTGGGGCCGGCGCCGATAATAGTGGGAACACCTACCCATTTCGGTCCCAGATCCTCCGTGAGCGTCACTTTATCCCCCACCTTCACTCGAGCGAAAGCGTCCTTAGCCGCACCGTGAACGGAAATAACGTAACCGTCGCCGGGGATACGGGAATTAGCCTGCCCAATAGCCGTTACCTTGCCGTTTCGAACGATAAATTCCCGGCCAAATTCATTCGTTCCCGTTGTCGTGTCAAAATGGTTATTGTAGAGAATAAGAGCATCCTCGCCCCGCTCGATATTGACGCCGGAAACCGGACGCGTCACCTTGCCGATCGTTACCGCCGCGTTATAGTAGACCGGAGCCACAAACGCCATGCCGCCCTGTCGGATCCCCAGCGCGCTGCGGGTAAAATACGTCGTGCCCGCCAAATTCCCGTCCATGCGCAAAACGCCGAGGATCGCCCCGCTCGTGTCGAAATAGCTGGCGTTGACCGCCGCCGCCGCGCCGACACTGTCCGAAATAGCGCTGAGCGTCGCCCGTCCCCGCACTTTACCTTTTGCCAACACCGGGCGAAGATCGTAGCGCAGAGGATCGACGTCAAGCAAATAGGCCGTCAAAAGGCCGCGTCCGTCGCGCCGCACATACTTCGTCAGCACCAGCCCCGGCGCTTTTACTTCATCCGTACGGCGCTCATACTGCTTTTCAAAATTAATATAGACGCGCTCCGGCTTATGCAGCGTCTTAATTTCGTAATCAGCCGGTTCCGCCAGATCGATGATAACGCGCAGATTCTTTCCGGCCTTTTGATACGTGACACGACGCACCATTTCGCCGCGGGTCGCGGGCTTTACCCGCACCGTATCCGTGACACCAGTAAACTCTAATACGACCTGCTTCCCGTCGTCACTGGTCTCCGCCTTATAAAGCGGCATGGCCGAAAGCTCAAAAACGATCCGCTCCCGCTCGACGCCGCTCCCGAAACGAACCGCCGTCAACCGCGCGCCGGCCGCCAGCGCCGCCGCTTGCAGGCAAAACACCAACAGCAGCGCTAAAAGAGCGACTCTGCCGCCATTTCTTCTCATTTTATCCAAGATACCGCTCCCCTTGTTCCGCAAAGTTTCGAGCAACAAAATAGACGAAGTCATTATACCGATGAAATCTGAAAAGGCGGCGAAAGCGCTCGTCTGACCTCATAAAAGCATCCATTATACCGCTGCCGCGCAAAGTCCGCCGCATACAATATCGCGAAAAGGAGAGCCTGCATACGGAAAAAACAGCGTTCCCACTCGCTTTCGCACTTCTTTAAAAATCACAAAAAGCCTGATTTACAGAACCTCTCCCGGAAATGCCGGGAAATAAGGCTCTGTAAATCAGGCTTCGGTCATGATCACTTTACAGAATAAGGCGTCGCCGCCTTATTCACGGCTTTGTCGGCGAAGCTGCCTCCGGCGGCGCAGCGGTTCCCGCCAGCACCTGCGGGGCAAGCTGCTTATAGAGTAACTCCGCCAGGCCAATGCCGCCCGATTTAGCGGCTTCCTCCATCATCGCCGTGTCCAGCATGGACTGCCATATTTCATGTGCGTTATCATCGCCGAAAAGCTGGTTTTTCGGCACCGTGTTGCGCATTTCCTTATACATAATGCTGAGCAGCATGGACTCAAACCCTTCGCAGGCGTCCTTCAGCCGTTTTTCCAGCTGCGCGCGCGCTTTCTCCTCGGCCGTCGCCGTTGAAGCGGCGCCCTTCGGCAAAGCTTCTGCCGGAGCTTCGCCCGCCTTCTCAAGCGCTGCGGCTTCAACCTTATTTTGCAGCTCCTTCAGCATCGTATCGAACTGAACGCTCTGCGCCTCTATCTGCGCCGCGCTGGCGGCGCTGTTTGCACTCGCCGTCGACGGCGTTATGCCCATAAGATTCATATTGCCAACGGTCTGAATCATGTTTTCACCCGCCTGCGTTAAATGATTTCCAGCTCGGCGTGAAGCGCGCCCGCCGCCTTGATCGCCTGAAGAATCGAGATGATATCGCGGGGTGTCGCGCCGACGGCATTCAGCGCGCCGACAATATCGCTGACGTCCGCCGTCGCCGGAAGGACGATACTGTGCGCCTGATCCTCCGTAACCTCAACGTCGTCGTTCTTCGTGACCACCGTGGTGCCATAACTGAAAGGCGGCGGCTGCGTGGCCGCTTCCTCCTGGGTCACGCGTATAGAAAGTCCGCCCTGCGTAATGGCAACGCTGTCGACGGAAACGTCGCCGCCCATGACGATCGTTCCGGTGCGCTCGTTCACGACAACCTTGGCGATATTATCCGGCATGACCGGAAGCTCTTCCAGCCCGGCAACGAAGCCCACCACATTGTTGCGGTAATACGGCGGCAGAGCCACATCGACCCGGCCAGGATTCGCTGCCCGCGCCACATTGCCAAAGCGCATATTGATGGTCTGCGCGATGCGGTCGGCCGTCGTAAAATCAGGATTGGAAAGGGACAAGGAAATCATGCCGTTCGTCCCCAGATCGTCCTCCACCGATCTCTCCACGATAGCCCCGTTGGGCGTCGTGCCGACCGTAGGGAAATTTTTCTGCTGGTTGCTGCCGCCGGTCCCCGCGGTGAAGCCGCCGGTTGAAACCGCGCCCTGCGCCACGGCGTAGACCTGGCCGTTACCGGCCTGAAGCGGCGTCTGCACCAACGTCCCGCCTTGAATACTCTTCGCGTCGCCCATGGAGGATACCGTCACGTCGATGGTATCGCCTTCCCGGACAAACGGCGGCAGCGTCGCTGTGACAACGACCGCCGCGACATTTTTTGTTTTAAGCGCCGCCTGATCGATCGTCACCCCGAACTGGCGGAGCATATTGGCCACCGATTGCAGTGTTTCCAATGTTTTATTGGAGTCGCCCGTCCCGTTAAGGCCGACGACTAACCCGTAGCCGACGAGCTGGTTCGAGCGCACGCCCTGCACCTTCGCGACGTCCTTAAGACGCGTGACCGCCGAATCAGCGAACGCCGTCGTAAAGGAAAGCAGGCAGCAAAGCGCCATGACAAGCGCGGTAAAGCGTTTCATGAACACACCCCCGCCTCAGAAAAGGAAATTGAATATCTGCGTCAAAATGCCCTGCCGCTGTTTCGCGTTAATGGGGCCTTTGCCGTCAAAGTGAATCGTCGCGTCCGCTACCTGCGTAGACGGCACGGTATTCGCGTAAGTCACGTCGTCGCGGCGGACAACGCCACGGAGCGTAATCTTATGCTCATTATTGTTCTGCCAGATGGACTGCGTGCCTTCAACGACCATGTTGCCGTTCGGCAGGACGTCGGTCACCGTTACCGTCACCCGCCCTGTGGCGCGGTTCGTGTTCGTCGCCGATCCGTTCGCCTTAAAGCTGTCCGAGCCGCTCGCTGAGGCCGCCGCCAAAAAGCCGAAAATGCCTACGCCAGCGCCCAGCTCCGTCTTCCCGGATTTAGAGTTATTCGACGCTTTCGTCATGGAGGCCGTCGCCGTCTCGCTGATCACAATAGTCAGAATATCGCCCACATTACGCGCCTTGTGATCGGCAAACAACATACTCTCGCCGCCCACGTTATCCGACCAAAGCGACTGCGCGAAAACAGGCGCCGCCGCGCCCGTCAGCATCGCCGCGCAAAGACCGGTCGCTATTCTCTGCCGCCATTTCTTATTCATGCTTATCACCTGCTTTTCTTAACGCCATACAGCCTCATTCCCCACAGGGATCCGACCGGCTGTTCCATCAGCCAGTCGCCTCTGCTGTGGCTTCATCAATAACCTTCACGCGAAGGACCTTTCTTGACAGGGTATTGCGCACCCGGATGAACTCGCCTTCTCTTCCCGGTTGCAGCGCCATACCTTCCATTTTTACCTCCACGCCGTTCACATGCGCCACAATCGTGATAAGATCGCCGCTCTTTATGATCTGCGGCTTCTTCACCATCGTGCGCAGGATCGGCTGCCCGGGGCTCAGCCGTCGGCTGCTCACTAATCCCACGGCCTCGGAGACGTCTGTATAATACTTATCGCTCGCCGCGCCAATCTCCTGCTCCTCCACCCGGAGGTCGCTTTCCGTGAGCGTTTGCCGCGCCTGAATGCTCCGCGCCGCTACCACGACCGTATCGAAAAGATGGATACGGAACTGACAGGTCAATCGCCGAAAGGGAACCCCATCCACCAGCACGTTAACAGTTACCGCTGTGTTTCCCCAGTAGCGAAGTCCGTTCGGCGTCGCTACCTCGCAGGTGATCTCCCCTTCAGGGACGCGAAGCGGCCGGGGGACGTAAGCCGCCGTCACCACATGACGGCGCGTCTCTTCTCCCTCGGCCAGCGCCGCTTCAATATGGCTGATCGCCAGCTGCTCCAGTTCCTCAGAGGAAATAACCTGCGGATAAAACTCCTCCGGAGTCGTCCCATAAGCTTCAGCCGCCGCAGGAAATCCCGCCGCCAGCCAAAGAGCCAGCGTCAAAGCCCAGAGCAGGCGTTTCATCAGCGCTTAAGACCGTTCGCGATCTCCAGCATCGAATCGGACGTCGTGATCGCCTTCGCATCCGATTCGTAAGCACGCTGCGCCACAATCATGTTGACCATTTCCTCGACGACCTGCACATTGGACATCTCCAGCACCGACTGCTGCAAGCGGCCCGCCCCGTCGTCCCCGGGGTTCCCTTCCAGCGGAGCGCCGGAAGCTTCCGATTCGATGAACAAATTATGCCCGATCGCTGTGAGACCCGCCGGATTGACGAACCGAGCGATCGTGATCTGACCGACCTGATTCGTCTGTCCGTTCACGACGTCAGAAACAAGACCATTCTGCGAGATCGTAATGGAATCGCTCGTCGCGTCCTGCTCAATCGTGATATTATCCGCTTCCGGATAACCGTCCGTCGTAACCAGGCGGCGGTTGGAATCAAGCTTGAAGGAACCGTCGCGCGTATACGCGATCGTTCCGTCCGGCATCTCGATACGGAAAAAGCCCTCTCCCTCAATGGCGATGTCCGTCGGATTGCCCGTCGTCTGCAAGTTTCCCTGCGTAAAAATACGCTGCGTCGCCGCCAGCCGATCGCCGAGACCGATCTGAAGGCCTGTCGGGTACTGCGAGTCCGCGCCGCTGTCGGCGCCCGCCGGGCGAAGCGTTTGGTACAGAAGGTCGTGGAACTCCGCTCGCACCTTCTTATCGCCATAGGTGTTGACATTCGCCAGATTGTGGGCGACAACGTCCATATTGTCCTGCTGCGTCTTCATACCGGAAGCAGCGGACCAAAGCGCTCTCATCATAACACATTCTCCTCCATCCGAAAAAGATCAAATTCCTCTAAGCAATCTATGTCGAAAGATTTTTACCGTTTCTCAATCTTCCATCAACCAGCAAAAATCAGGTCAACCGTCCCACTTCATTGACCGCGTGATCCAAAAGCGTATCCTGGGACGTCACTGCCTTTGAATCAGCCTCATAGACGCGGTAATTGTTGATCAGGTCGACCATTTCGTTGACGACGTTAGCGTTCGATCGCTCTAAGACGCCCTGTTCGATCGTCCCCGTCGCCGGTTGGGGTCGCGCCCCCTCCTGGGCATAATACAGACTGTCCCCTTGCTTTAAAACCGCTCGCCGGTCATTGAACTGAACGAACCCCAGCGTTCCGACAAGCTGCCCGTCCGCGTAAATATTGCCCCGACTGCCGATAATAACGCCCGCCGCCGTTTCCGGAATATTGATGGCACGCCCCCGCGTATCGAGGACGTTCCGCCCTTCCGAGGTCACCAGATTGCCGTTGGCAGCGCGGTAGAAGCTGCCGTTTCGCGTATAGCGCGTTCCCTCCGGCGTATTGATCATGAAGTATCCTTCGCCGGCGATCGCCACATCGTAAGGGTTCCCCGTCGTCATCATCGATCCTTGCGCATGATCGGTAGCAATCTCCTGCGTGTACGAGCCAAGACCCAGCGTCCCGACAATCGGCGCCCGCCGGTCCAGCGAGAACCCTTTAAAATCAGTAACCTTCGCCTTCTCCGTGTCATTGATCCGCCGGATCAGCATCGGCTCGAACTCCCGATCCAGCGCCCGATCCCGCTTATAACCCGTCGTATTAACATTCGCCAGGTTATTCGCGATGACCGCCGTGCGGGTCGTTTCCGTAATCATGCCCGACGCCGCCGTGTAAAGTCCACGCCACATACTCTCTCCCCCCAGTTAAAATCTTTCGTCCAACACTTCGACCATTATACATTATTACATTCATTATACAACATTTCCCGCTAAAATTTTTTCCGCTAATAGTCCCAAATTTTTATTTCACCGACGGAACTATAGCGCTGTTCATTTCCTGCCCATCGCCGAAGTAATCGGCAAAGTCGAGCGCCTTTCCGGTTCCTATGGCCACGCAGGACAGCGGATCCTCCGCCAGCATCGTGGGAATCCCCGTTTCCCGCTGAATGAGACCGTCCAGCCCATAGAGCATGGAACCGCCCCCCGTCAAAACGATACCGTGATCCATAATGTCGGAGGCCAATTCCGGCGGCGTTTCCTCCAACACAGCCTTGACCGTCTCCACAATTCGCCCGACGGGAGCGGACAGCGCCTCGGCTGCCTGCGCCGTTGTGAGCTGAATATTTTTCGGCAGGCCGGAAAGCAGATCGCGCCCGCGGACGTCCATCTGCCCTTGCCGTGCCTCCGGACTGGCCGCCGCTATCCGAATCTTAATCTCCTCCGCCGTCCGTTCCCCGATTAAAATATTGCATGTCCGCCGCACATAGGCGATAAGCGCTTCATCGAACTTGTCTCCGGCAATTCGCAGGCTCCGGCTGATCACGATGCCGCCGAGGCTGATGACCGCGATGTCCGTCGTCCCGCCGCCAATATCGACGATCATTGAGCCAGTAGCTTCGTCGACGGGCAATCCCGCGCCGATCGCCGCCGCCATCGGCTCCTCAATGAGCTGTGTGCGACGCGCTCCGGCCTGCTCCGCCGCCTCCTGCACCGCCCGTTTTTCTACCATCGTCACGCCGGTAGGAATACAGATCATGATTCGCGGGCGAAAGACGAAGCGATGACCAATCACTTTATCGATAAAAAACCGCAGCATACTCTCGGTAACGTCGTAATCCGCGATCACGCCGTCTCGAAGGGGACGGATCGCGGCGATATTTCCCGGCGTCCGTCCCAACATCCGTTTCGCGTCCTCGCCGATCGACAGGATCTGATTCGTATCGCGGTTGACCGCCACTACCGACGGCTCCCGCAGGACGATCCCCTTCCCTTTGACATAGACCAGCACGTTCGCCGTGCCAAGGTCGATACCGATATCTATTTTCATCCCAAACATGCTATACGTTCCTTCCCTCTCGTCATCCGTATCCGCTTTTTATTTTCTTCCTGTATTGTACCACAGCCACAAAAGGCAAGCTTCGCTCGCCTTCGTTAAATGTTCAGGTATAATCCTCACTGCGCTCCCGCTTCCCTGCGGTCAGGCTCGTTTAGTGTTCATTATACCATCAGATGGGGGCTTTTTCTACTTAAAATTTATCCGTCCGACTTATTTTCCACTCTTCCGTCAAGATGTAGATAAGGGGAACGACGACGAGCGTTAGAATCGTCGAGGTAGTGAGACCGCCGATGAGGACGACGCCCATGGATTGACGAAGCTCGGCGCCCGCCCCCAGCCCAAGGGCTACAGGCAACATCCCCAGAAGGGTGGAGAGGGTGGTCATGAGGATAGGGCGAAGGCGAAGGGAGCAGGCTTCCATGACCGCTTCCCGGATCGCCATGCCCCGCGCGCGCGCCTGATTGGCATAGTCGATGAGGAGGATGGCGTTCTTTGTCACCAGGCCTAAGAGCATGGTAAAGCCGATGAGGGCCATCATGTTCGCCGTCTGATTCGCCACCAAGAGCCCGAGAACCGCGCCGATGACGGCAAAGGGCAGGCTCATCATGATGACGAAGGGCTGGGAAAAGCTCTCAAACTCCGCCGCCAGGACCATGTAAATGAGGACGACAGCTAAAACGACGGCCTTGGCGATCTCGCGAAAGACGCGCCCCATCATGTCAGAATCCCCGATCAGGCGGTAGCGATAGCCAATGTCCATGTTAATATCGGGGATCAGTTCTTCCTGAATGGTTTGGAGAAGTTCACCGGGGGAGATGCCGCTGGTATTGGCGTAGACCGCAATCTGCCGCTGACGTCCTTCGCGGTCGATGCGGGTGGGGCCGGATCCCAAGGTGACCTCCGCCACGTCTCCAAGTCGAACGAAGGGGCCGCTGGCCGTCGAGACCATGAGATCAGAGACGTCCTGCAGCGTGCGCCGGTTCCCGCGCGCCACCTGCACGATGATGTCGTAATCGTTGTTGCCAATGGTATAGGAATGGCTCAGACTTTTCCCCTGAAAGGCGTACTGCACCGCTTTCCCCACGGAAGTGTTGTCCAGGCCAAACCGGCTGGCCTGATAAGGGTCTAAGCGAATGAGGACCTCCGGTTCGGGAGAGACGCCGAGGATTTCCACATCGGTGGCGCCCGGCGTCTGCCGCATCTTTTCCGCCAAAGCTTCCGCGTAACCGCTCAGCTTATGGATATCGCCGCCCCGGAGGCCAATCTGCACCGGGCGCGAATCCCAGCGCCCGCCTTGGGTGGTCATGACCGCCACCTGCATGGTCCCCACGTCGGCGAATTTTTTCCGCAGCTCAGCCATAATGTCCAGCATCCCCCGCGCCCGCTCCTCCGCAGGTTTCAGGCGAATCCGGATATCGCCCTCGTTAACCGGTATCCGATTGCCCCCTAAGTGCAGCGCCTCGACTTCCACCTCGGGAAGCGCGCCGATGGTCTCTTCCAAGGGCATCGCCCATCGCTTCATCTGGTCGAGGCTGGCCCCCGCCGGTCCTTTGATGCTCACCAGGAATTCCCCCGAATCGTAGACCGGCTGCAAGGCCGTCCCTAAAAAGGGAATCAGGAGCAGGTTCAAAAGGAGCGTCGCCAACGCGGCGGTCACCACTTTTCTGGGATGGGAGAAGGCAAAGACCATGAACGCCTCATAAAATCTCCGCAGCGCTTCAAAGCCGGCATTGAACCCGTCAAGGACACGGGTCACAAAGACGGGCCGCCCCGCGTGGGCCGCGGAGGGCGGTTTCAGCCAATACGCCGAAACCATCGGGGTGAGCGAATACGCGGAAATCGTGGAAAAGGCCAGCGCGAAGGCGACGGTGAGCCCGAATTGCTTAAAGTATTGCCCCACCGTTTCTCCCATGCTGCCGATGGGAACGAACACCGCTAAAAGGGACAAGGAGGTGGCTAAGATCGCCAGCACAAGCTCCTTCGTGGCATCCTCCGAAGCCAGTGCCGGCGTCTTTCCCATTTCCATGTGGCGGAAGATATTCTCCACCAAGACGATGGCATCATCGATGAGAAAGCCCACCGCCAGCGATAAGCCCATGAGGGACATGTTGTTCAGGGTAAAGCCCATACTCTTCATCAAAAAGAAGGCGGCCACCACCGAGGTAGGGATGGCGAGCCCGCCGATAAGCGTCGCCCGGATATCCCTAAGAAACAGATAGGTGATGGCGAGGGCCAGACATCCGCCAAAAAGGATGGTATTCCAAACATCTGCTACGTTTTCCCGCACATAGCTCGATTGATCCGTGATGGTGGCCTTCTCCACATCCGGGGGAAGGTCGTCGCGCAAAAGCGCGTCCAAGCGCTGGTTCAAAGCGTCGGTGATCTCCACGGTGTTGGTGCGGGACTGTTTGCGCACCCACATCAGAACCGAGGGAACGCCGTTGGTGCGGGCGTAGGTCTCCTCCTCTTCCCAATCGTCAGCCACGTCGGCAATGTCCGTCAGAAGGATGGGGCTCCCCTCCACATTGGCTACCACCACTTTTTTCATGTCGTCCACGGACGTGAATTTCCCTATGGTACGGAGGGTGATGGTATTGATGCCGTCCCGGATCTTGCCGCCGGGGCTGTTTCGGTTCGCATTGTTGACTTTTTCGATCACCGTCGGCATCGAGATGCCGTAACGCGCTAATTTTTGCGCGTCCACATCAATTCGAATCGCCCGATCCCCCGCGCCAAAGAGGGTAATATCAGCCACGCCCTCGAGCATTTGTAAATCGTCGACCACCACATCCTGTAAGAGGCGGCGCACTTCCCCGGGGCTTCGCAAAGCGGAGGAAAAGGAGTAAACAGCCACGGGCCGCGACGCGGCATCGTAGCGCTCCACCATCGGCTCATCAATGTCGTCGGGCAGGCGCTTTCTAATGCTGGCCACCTTTTCCCGCACTTCACTGGCCATCTGGCGGGGATCGACCCCGATATCAAACTCTAATGTCGTCTGGGAGAATCCTTCCCGGATGGTGGAGGTAATGGTCTTAATACCGGAAATCTGGCTCACCCGGTTCTCAATGGGCTTCGTTACCAAAGTCTCCATCTCTTCCGGCGCGGTGCCTTCGTAGTAGACTCGTATGGAGACCATGGGCAGGTCCACATCGGGATAAAGATCAATGCCAAGGCTAGGATAAGACTGGATGCCAAAAACCACTAAAACCATGATGAACATGGTGGTGAATACCGGTCTTTTGATAAATGTTTCGATCACTCTGCCGACGCCCCTTCCACCGTCCGCACCTGAATGCCTTCCCGCACCTTATTGAGGCCGCCAGTAATGATCTCATCCTCTTCCGTGATCCCGCCCAAGACCTCCACAATATCCTCGCCGATATAACCGGTGGTCAGCACCCGGCGCACCGCCAGGCCATCGTCAATCACATAGACCGTACGCTGATCATCCCGCATGACAATAGCCGAAAGGGGCACCGTGAGGACGTTTTCCTGCGGCCGAGCAACGATGAGTGCCTCGGCGTAGACACCGCCAAAAAGGCGGCCGTCGCGATTGTCCACCGTCACCGTGGCCTCGAAGGTATGGGATCCGCTCTCTGCCACGGGGCTGATATGGGCGATGCGCCCCATCACCTGCTGACGGTTTACCGCTAAGGAAGGAACCGTAAACGCCACCGCATCTCCCACAGCTACCTGACTGACGTACCCCTCCGGCACGGCAATCTTCGCCGAAAGCGCTGAGATATCAGCGATATTAAAGAGCGCCGTGCCGACCTTGGCATAGTACCCCTCTTGATAATAGCGTTTCTGGACGACCCCCGCCCGGGGAGTAGTGACCGTCGTACCACCCTGCTTCGACTGCGCCGCCGCGAGATGCCCCTCTGCCGACTGGAGCGCCCCGGCGGCGTTGTCCCGCGCAAATTGGGCGTTATCCAATTCTTCTTTTGAAACGCCGCCCTTCGCGAAGAGATAGGCCTGCCGCTCGTAGTCCGCCGTCGCCTTATTCAGCCGGGCCTGCGCCTCGTAATAGGCGCCCTCCGCCGCCAAAAGCGCGGCGCCGGTATCCGTCTGCTCTAAGATCGCCAACACGGCCCCGGCATCCACTCGCTCCCCTTCATCGACCAAGACCCGCTCCACGCGGCCATCCACCTTCGCTGCCACATCTGCCTGCCAGATGGGGTCAAGGGTTCCCGAAAAGCGCAGCTGCGGCTCAATCCGCTGCCGCTTTGGATGCCCCGCCGTCACCGTCACCACTTTTCCCCGCCCGCTGGATTTCGCCTGCTCGCCCTTTTCCACGAGATTCATCCCCACCCGAATCCCGATGATGACAAGGATGACCACTATGGCCGCCGCTATCCAACGTTTTTCCCTCTGCCCCTCCATCCCTACGGCCCTCCTACCCTTTGCCTCACAGCGGCCTTTTTGATTTGCCGCCGCTCTGTGACGGCTCTGCGCTGTCACCGCTACGTCTTTCCCGTTTCTTTGATTTCTCTAATTTTACAACTTTTTGCCTCCATAGGTAAAGGATTTTCGTCAAAAATTCATCCCTCCGATGAGAATTTTATCGAGAAAAGAAGTTTTCCCTCGCAAAAAGGACGCCCACTGCGAAAAATCACAGCGGGCGTCCCTTTAAGTATAGCGCATTATATACGAATCAGCAGGTATGGCAGGTATCGTAAAGGCCGTTCTCCTTAAGGACCTTGACCGCCAAATCCCCCATGGCCGCCACGGTCTCCGCCACCTCGATCCCCGCGCCGTTCAGCGCCTTGATCTTGTCGGCCGCGGTGCCCTTGCCGCCGGAAATGATGGCCCCGGCATGCCCCATGCGCTTGCCCGGAGGCGCCTGCTGGCCGCTGATGAAGCCGATGACCGGCTTTTTCATGTTCGCCTTGATCCACGCGGCCGCCTCTTCCTCCGCCGTGCCGCCGATCTCGCCGATCATCATGACGGCCAGCGTGTCTTCGTCCTGATTGAAGGCCTCCAAAACTTCGATAAAGTCCATGCCCTTTACCGGATCGCCGCCGATGCCGATGCAGGTGGTCTGGCCGATGCCCGCCATGGTGAGCTGATAGGTGACCTCATAGGTCAGGGTGCCGGAACGGGAAACGACGCCCACATGGCCCTTCTTGTGGATATAGGTGGGGAGAAGGCCCAGACGGCACTCGTCCACCGTGAGGATGCCCGGGCAGTTCGGCCCGATGAGCCGCGTCTTTCTTCCCTCTAAATAGCGGCGCACCTTCACCATATCAAGAACGGGGATATGCTCGGTGATGCAGACCACGATGTCGATGCCCGCGTCCGCCGCCTCGATGATGGAATCCGCCGCGAACCGCGCCGGAACGTAAATGACGGAAACATTCGCCCCGGTCTCTCGCACCGCGTCGGTCACCGTATTGAAGACGGGAATGGTGTCCAGGACCCTTTCACCCGCTCGCCCGGGCGTCACGCCGGCCACCACGTTCGTGCCGTATTCCTTCATGATATTCGTATGAAACGTCGCCTGCTTGCCGGTGATGCCCTGCACGACGACTCTGCTGTCTTTCCCTACAAAAATTCCCATCGCTCGTGTCCTCCTCAGGCCTTCACTTTAAGCTCGGCCGCTTTTTTCGCCGCTAATTCCACGGCCTGCTTTGCGCCTTCGTCCATCTTCTCCGCCATGTACACGCCGGGTACCTTCGCGTCCTGCAGGATCTTCCGCCCCGCGGCCACGTTCGTCCCGTCGAGGCGCGCCACCACCGGCACCCGCAGGCCGACGACCTTCGCCGCCTCCACGATGCCGGCGGCAATGACGTCGCACTTATTGATACCGCCGAAAATATTCACGAACACGCTGTGTACCTGATCGTCCGACTGCATGATGCGGAAGGCCTCGGCGATTTTCTCCACCGTGGAATCGCCCCCCACGTCCAGGAAATTGGCCGGCTCGCCGCCGTAAAACTTGATGATGTCCACCGTGGCCATGGCCAGGCCGGCGCCATTCACCATGCAGGCCACATCGCCCCCCAAATTGACGTAGGAGAGAGCCGCTTTCGCCGCGGCGCGTTCCTTCGGGTCTTCCTCGCTCTCGTCCCGCAGCGCCTCGATATCCGGATGGCGATAGAGTGCGCTGTCGTCGAAATTGAGCTTCGCGTCAAGGGCTAAGACCTCATTTTCCTTCGTCACCACCAAAGGATTGATCTCCGCCAAGGAACAGTCCTTGTCCACAAAAGCCTGATAGAGGCACTCCATCAATTGGACGGCCTTATTCATGACGGCGGGCTTGAAATTCATACGGAAGGCCATGCGCCGGGTTTGGAAGGGCATGAGGCCCACCACTGGATCAATGAACTCTTTGAAGATTTTCTCCGGAGATTTCGCCGCGACCTCCTCGATGTCCATGCCGCCTTCTTCCGACCCCATCATCACCACTTCCGCCGTCTTGCGGTCAATGACGAAACTCAAATAGTATTCCTTCTCGATGTTCGACCCTTCCTCGATGAGGAGGCGGTTCACCTGCTTGCCCTCAGGGCCGGTCTGATGCGTGATCAGGACCTTCCCTAAAAGCGCCGACGCGAAGGACTTCACCTCGTCGATGCTGTGGGCGAGCTTCACGCCCCCCGCCTTCCCCCGGCCGCCAGCGTGGATCTGGGCTTTGACCACAACCACCGGCGTCGTAAGATCCTTGGCGACCCGCGCCGCTTCCTCGGGGCTGAACGCCGCGTGGCCGTTCGGCACCTTGACGCCGAACTCCTTCAAGACTTGCTTGCTTTGGTACTCGTGGATGTTCATAGACTTGCCTCCCTGTCTGAATGTCCCGATCCCGGGCCGCTGTCGGCGCGAACCAAATCCCGTCGCTAAAGACCCTTCCGCCCCGCGCCGCTTCCATTGTACCGTGTTTTCCCCATTTCGTCCACAAAATTCAGAAAAAGAAATAATCTTGTTTCCCCTGCCTCACAGA